>Ga0066637_10002558_pt1 | contig 12160 bp, 14 predicted proteins | sample CryGeyCG2014_020_FD_62737 | JGI IMG/M metagenome (GOLD analysis project Ga0066637, IMG submission 62737) | Groundwater microbial communities from aquifer - Crystal Geyser CG08_land_8/20/14_0.20 | ecosystem: Environmental > Aquatic > Deep subsurface > Groundwater | place: USA: Utah: Grand County...
CCGGTCGGGACGCAGACCAAGAAGACAGTGAAGAAAGCCGCGAAGGCGGCATCGCATCGACCGGCCAAGAAGAAGTCGACCGGAAGAGGGCCGATTCGCAGAAGGTTACCGTCCGTTTAGGCTATGCCCTTCACCGTCAGACTCGATCAGTATGAAGGTCCACTGGACCTGCTGCTTCAGCTCATCGAGGCGGAAAAGCTGGACATCTCCGAGATCTCGCTGGCACAGGTCACGGACGACTACCTAAAGATGGTGGAGGAGAATCCGGACCTGCCTCCCGAGGAGTTGGCCGACTTCCTGGTCGTGGCCTCTAGGCTGCTGCTGATCAAGTCGAGACTGCTGCTGCCGTATCTTCAGGCGGCGGACGACGGCGACGGCGAGCTCGACCTGGAGGATCAGCTGCGCATCTACAAGGCCTATCTCGACGCCTCGAAGGTCATCGAGCAGCTGGTGGGGAAGCGCCGCTTCATGTATGTGCATGACAAGTTACCGCAGACCGAGATCGGCTTCTTCCCGCCGAAAAAGCTCAAGCCGGGGCAGATGCGTGAGCTGTTCGCTGCCGTATCCAAACGGCTAGAGCCGATCGTGAAGGTCCAGAGACAGACGCTCGAGCGCATCGTCTCCATCCATGACAAGATTCGGCAGATCAAGGAGTTCATCGCACACACGAAACGGACCAGCTTCAGGTCGCTGATCCTGTCATCGACCTCCCGGCTGGAGGTGATCGTCAGCTTCTTGGCCTTGCTAGAGATGGTCAAGCAACGCGCCGTTTCCGTAACGCAGTCCGAACGATTCGACGACATCAGTATCACGCGACTGGATGCGGCAACGGTTGCGCAATCAAGAAAGTAATCTCGGATGACCATCAATATGCTGAGAGCAAAAGTAGAAAGTATCCTCTTCGTCGTGAACCGGCCTCTGACCGTGGCTAAGCTGGCCGAGGTCTGCGGTGCGAAGAAGGCCGAGGTCGCGGAGGCGGTCAGTGAGCTGGCGGAGGCATACTCGGACGGCAAGTCCGGATTGAGGCTGCTGCGGCACGGCGACAGCGTACAGATGTCGACTTCCCAAGATACGTCCGAGTTGGTGGGTACTTTCCTCAAGGACGAGACTACCGGCGAGATGACCAGGCCGTCGCTCGAGACCTTGACCATCGTCGCCTATCGGGGGCCGTTGACCAAGCCGGAACTGGAGCAGGTCAGGGGAGTCAACTGCTCACTGATTCTGCGTAACCTGATGATGCGCGGTCTGGTCGAGTCGTTGGGGGACTTCTCGCATCCGCTGACTCAGTTTCGGGTGACTATGGACTTTCTCCGTTTCCTGGGGGTCGCCTCGGTCGAGGAACTGCCGGACTACGATCTGCTGCGCTCTGACGAGAACGTCACCAGGGCCATGGAGAACGCCGTCGGTCCGTCGATCGGCAGCGACGTCAATGACTCAAAAGAAGAAGGCAAAGAATAGTTTTTATGTTCACGCTCCTTTTGGCCCTGACAATCTATGTCGCTACGGCTCAGGCCCATCCGGCGATGATGCCGGCGGATTTGAGTACGCAGTTTCGTTCGTTCCTGCCGGTTTCTGCCGACGTCGAGCGTCAGATCGCCAGCGTCGTGCGGGTGCCGGTCAAGAAGGACTCCGCTCGTATCGGGGTCGAGACTTCGTCTCGCGCCGCCTACATCATGGACTGGAAGACTGGTCAGACGTTGATGAAGAAGAACATCGATACAGCCTATCCGATCGCCTCGATCACTAAGCTGATGACCGCACTCGTGGTCATGGACGTCGGCACTCCGCTGGACGGCACGGTCGAGGTTCTGCCTCAGGACATGCGTCCGGGCGGCATCCAGTACGTCGCCCCGGGGGAGGTGATTCGGGTCGGTGACCTGCTGCACGCTTCGCTGATCGCCTCGGCCAACGGCGCTACGGTCGTCCTGTCGCGCTCGACCGGACTTTCGGAAGATGATTTCGTCGCTCGGATGAACTCGTTGGCCTCCGATTTGGGGATGACCGAGACCAGGTTCGTCGAACCGACCGGTTTGGATCCCGGTAACGTCGCCAGTGCGAGGGATGTAGCCCTGCTGCTTCGGCGCAGCCTTCAGGACGACGTCATTCATGGCATTGTGGTGATGAGGGAGTACTCATTTGAAGCGGCAAGCGGATTTCGTCACCGTCTCCAGAGCACCGACGAGCTGCTTGGGGGTTGGGTCTCCAGACCGCCGCTGTCTTTCCTGGGAGGCAAGACCGGATATTTGGAGGAGGCCGGATACTGTTTCGCCGCCGCCGCTGAGGATCAGGATGGGAACCGGATCGTGACCGTCGTCCTAGGCGCACCGACCAAGCAAATCAGGTTCGATGACGTCGGAGCCATGATTTTTTGGGCCTTCGATGCCTTTGGCTGGTCCGCAGGAAGCTGACTCCCATGTACGGAATAACGGACAGTCTGCTGGTCGTCGGCATAGCCGCGACACCGGTCATCGAGCTTCGCGGCTCGATTCCCTTTGCCGTCGGCGTGCTGGGCATGCCGGTCCTCAAGTCTGTCGTCTTGTCCCTGTTCGGCAACATGCTGCTGTTTTTTGCTGTCTATCTGGTCGGCGGGTGGTGGATCAGGCTCATGGATTCGCGTCGCGGTTTCTTTAGCCGCATCACTGACGTCGTGCTGCGTCGTTCCAGGCGCGTATTGGGGAACGGTCGGTACGATCGGTTAGGCCTGTTGGCCCTGACGGTCTTTGTCGCCGTGCCGCTGCCCATGACCGGAGTGCTGACCGGATCGGTGGCGGCGTTCCTGTTCGGAGTGCCGTGGCGTCGGGCCTGCCTCTACGTGTTTTTGGGGATGTGTCTAGCAGCTCTGGCGGTGACGCTCATAACGACCGGAGTGTTGTCGTTTCTGGATTTTCTGCTGAAACAGCCGACTATCTGACATGATGTGGTGTTGTCGTCCTTGACGGTAATCTAAGCCCGGTCTATACTCTCAACCGGTGATTGATTTTCACTTTACGTAGCGGGGTGGAGAAGTGGCATCTCGCGAGGCCCATAACTTAGCTGAAGTCCGAGCGAAGTGAGAAACTTCAGCTTATCCCGGAAGTCCGTGACTATCCGGGACCTAGGAACAGTCAAAGATTGAATTATGTAGCGGGGTGGAGAAGTGGCATCTCGCGAGGCCCATAACCTCGAGATCCCGGGTTCGAATCCTGGCCCCGCCACCAACAAAAGCGCCCGAGTTAGTCTCGGGCATTTTTGTTGCCTGCAAAACTCCGGGCCAAGCCCCGGGGAGCGTCATTTGCGTTGGATATCAGTCCTAGAGTACGTCTCGTAGCGCAATGAAAAGGCGCCTCCCGAAGGAGACGCCCTCTCTGGTAGCGAGGGTGGGAATTGAACCCACGACCTAGGGCTTATGCGGGCGTCGCGGAGCGACGGATGTGGAGAGGTCTTGCCGCCGGGTGCGGCATGGTTCATTTCGCACAAGCCCTAGGGTCCGCTTCTCTCTACATGACAAAAGCCCCCATTCAGGGGCCTTTCGTCATGGTAGCGAGGGTGGGAATTGAACCCACGACCTAGGGCTTATGAGTCCCTCGCTCTAACCAACTGAGCTACCTCGCCGTGGACGTTTCTTTCCGGCGCGACCAATGGTACCAGACTCGGCCGGGATGGCAAGTCCGGCTGAGGGGGCCGGACTTAATTCTTTCCGCAGTCTCATCCGCTCTCTCGCCGTCAGGCGGCGGAAATCGCCGGACTCTTCTTGCGTGTCTTGGTCTCGGCGACGCGCGGATTGTCGATGACTATCTTCTTGATGAGAGTACCGAATCCGGCCTTGGAACATTCACTGCAGACGACCATTCGAAGAGGTCTTCCGCCGTCCCAATCGACTGCAACCAAAAAGCAGGTCTCGCCGGTCTTGAACTCATAGAGGCACTTGTGAAGCCTCGACTGGCAGAATCTGATCTCGTCCGAATTATGCTTCTTTTTCCTCATATTTTTGCCGAGAATACTGTTTCATCAGTTACCGGAAATGACCATAGCATACCCTGCCGTTCTTTTCAAGGATTAAGCCTAAAGTCAGCAGTTTGGGATTTGCTTCCGGCAGAAACCAAGGAAATTTCCACATTCAGTCGGTTGTCTAACCATTTCCCACACTCTTCAAGTCTGGTATCTTAATTCATGTTTATGTTTTTGGCGGTCCATGCGACAGTTGGCGCTCTGTTGGGTAACGTGGTGGTCGATCCGGCCGCCTCTTTCTCTTTGAGCTTCGCTTCGCATTTTTTGTTGGACATGATTCCGCATGGGGATCAGTATCTTTACGATCAGTACAAGCGCGGCGATGACGTGAATCAGGCGGTCGTTCGCGTGCTGGTGGATGCCCTGATAACGGCTGTCCTGGTTTTCTTCTTGCTCAGTAACGTCACTTTTGTTTCGGAGGCTGGGGTCATCGCCGGAATAATCGGTGGCCTGTTGCCGGATCTGCTGGTCGGTCTTTTTGAGATGCTCAAGCCCAAGGGGAGAGGATGGACCGGACGTCAGCTGCTGAAGTTCAACGACCTGCATATGCGCAATCATGTTTTTCTGATCAGGCGTTTTTTTCGTGGTGACATATCGTCGAAGTTCGGTCTGGTGGTTCAGGTGCTGGTCCTCGGGCTGGTCGTACGTTGGCTGCTCTAAATCTTGTTTTGATGCCTGTTCGAGTTGAGGGCATTTTTTGTTTGGGCAAGTAAACGACAAGACCCGACGCCCCGTTTTATATGGGACTTCGGGTCTGGTACTGCAGGAGGAAACCTCTCTTTATTTGTTGTCTGCCCTACCACTCCCGACAAATCCAACCTGAATTTGCCAGGAGTGGTGCCGCGGGAGGGAATTGAACCCTCATGGGGTTTCCCCCGCACGATTTTGAGTCGTGTGCGTCTGCCAATTCCGCCACCGCGGCCGATTCCTGTTTCGTTTATGGATCATTTTAACCATCTAAAAAGCGTGTTGTCAAAGAGGGGACCTTCCTGTACAGTATATGGCGTTATGGCCTGCATAATCGCCGTCGTCAACCAGAAGGGAGGGGTAGGCAAGACGACAACCGCAATTAATTTGGGGTCATATTTGGCGTCGAACGGGAAGTTCGTCCTGCTTGTGGATTTGGATCCGCAGTCTAACGCCACTTCCGGATTGGGCATCGACTCGCGCGATCTGGAGGTGGGGACTTACGAGACACTGCTGGGAGAGAAGAGCCTTCGTGACGTAATCATTCCGACGCAGGTCGAAGGTCTGAAGTTGGTGCCGTCGACGCAGGCTCTGGCCGGAGCGGCTGTCGACCTGGTGGATATGGACAGACGAGAGCATCGGTTGGCCGATGCCCTGCTGGAGGTTCGCAATGATTTCGACTACATCATCGTCGATTGCCCTCCCTCGCTCGGCCCGCTGACCATCAACGGTTTGGTTGCAGTGGACAAGGTGCTCATTCCGGTTCAGGCCGAGTACTATGCCTTGGAGGGACTGAGTCAGCTGCTTAGGACCATCGGCATGGTTCGTCAGGCCCTCAAACCGGAACTGGAAATTTTGGGCGCCGTCCTGACCATGTTTGACGGCAGGAACCGCCTTTCGGCCGATGTCATGGCCGAACTGCATCGTTTCTTTCCCGATCGGGTCTTCAAGTCCGTCATTCCCAGGAACGTCAGGTTGGCGGAGGCTCCAAGTTTCGGTCGTCCGATAATGGAGTACGACCCCTGGTCCAAGGGAGCCAAGGCGTATGAGCGCCTGGCCAAGGAGATACTCGACCTTGAACATTCTTTTTGACTATGGCGATCAGAAAAAAAACCGGATTAGGTCGCGGCCTCAGTTCGCTGATTCCGCAGACCGACGAGCCCACAAAGACAGTGGCCATTGGAGTGGCCCAGAAGGTTACTCCAACCAGTATTGATACTGAGACGCCAGGCGTAGCCGAAATCAGCTTGAGCAAGATAGCGGCAAACCCGGATCAGCCGCGGACTTCGTTCGGTCATCATGGCATGGAGGAACTGGCCGCATCGATCAGGGAGCATGGGGTCATACAGCCTCTAGTTTTGTCGTCAAAGTCCGACGGAAGCTACGAGATCATCGCCGGTGAGCGGAGATTTCGGGCGGCACAGCTGGCCGGGCTGAAGAGCGTACCCGCGGTCATTCGTAAGGCCGACAGTCGGGACAAGCTGGTGCTGGCCCTGATAGAGAACATACAAAGGGAGGACCTGAATCCGATCGAGGAGGCCAAGGCCTACCGTCGGCTGATTGACGAGTTCGGACTGACGCAGGAATCGGTGTCCAAGCAGGTCGGCAAGGCCCGATCGACAGTCGCCAACACGTTGCGCCTGTTGGATCTCTCGGATGAGATGATCGAGGCAGTGACGACCGGGAGGATTTCGGCCGGTGGAGCCAGGGCACTGTTGGCAATAGTGAATCCGGGTGCGCGGTTGAGGCTGTTCCGTCAGATGACGACCGGACCCGGCTTGACCGTTCGTGAAGCCGAAGAGGGTGCCAGACGGGATTCGACCAGGACCAGAAAGCTTCCGCAGATCATGGCGGCAGAGGAGGAGCTGCGGGGCAAGTTTGGGACCAGAGTCACGATTACCGAACGTGTGGGCAAGGGAAAGGTAACGCTGCAGTTTTTCTCTGAGGAGGAATATAACGACCTGCTCGAGAAGTTGTTGGCCTAGAGTACGCTAAAATTCTACCCTAGAATCGATTCGTGCAGCGCATTGGCCTCTGACGTCTTCGTCAGGAACGTGGTCCGAACGTTCTCGGAAGGCAGATTGTGCAGACAGGCTCTTAGACATTAGGCAGTTAAACCGCCGTCTAGCGACGGCGGTTTTTTGTCTGTTTGAAAACGTAGACGGAAAAAATGGCGTGAGTCGATCGATTGCAGGGATGAATGTGTCGGAGTTTCCGTACTATCTATTTGTGTCAGAGAGGGAATTTCGGATTCCGGTTCGAGAAGGGTCTTATTTTTTAAGGCCTTGTTGAATTCATGAATATTACGGCGGCAGTTGCCAATAGGTTAGAAAAATGGTAGAATTAGGCTAGAAATAGAAGAAAAATTGTAGATATTTTCAAGATTATGAAGACAGGTTTTTTGGGCGATTAGGTTTTTTGTTCGGACTGCTGCTGTTGGTCGGACCGACGGCAGCCTCGGCTGAGGGTTCGGAACGGGCCTCTTTCGTTTGGTCAGAAGGCTCTTGGGCTCGTTTGGAGGACATCATCACGTTGCCGCCGATAATGGCCGACCTGGATGGCGATGGGCTGGTCGACACGCTGACCTCTGCACCTTACGGACAGGCTCCGGTCGTAACTGTGACTTGGGGCGACGGGTATGATGCGACAGAGCTGTTGGCCTTCGATCCGGGCATGCTGAAAGGATTTGATTTGGTGGCGGCCGACCTGGACGGCGACGGTACGGCCGAGTTGGCCGTGGCTGCCGGACCGGAAACCAACGGTCATGTTCGGCTGATCGGCACTGACGGCCTGCCGAGGATTTTTCCGGACGGGATCTTTCCGTACGGAACCGACAGCAAATCCGGTTCGTTCCTGACCGCGGGCGATGTCGACGGTGATGGCGCGATGGAACTGCTGATCGGCTCCGGTCCGGGCAGGGAATCTAACGTTCAGGTTTGGGGCCTGGATGGGCGCGGCCTCCTGGGGGATTTTTCACCGTTCGGCGACACGACATACGGCGTACGCCTGACGACCGGTGACTTCGACGGCGACGGACGTAACGAGATCGCAGTTGCCACCGCTTTTGGCGGTGGGGAGATCGGTCTGTTCGACGGCCTGACCTTCAGCCGACTGTCGTCCTTCCGCCCGTTCGGCGACGACTACGACGGAGGTGTCGAGCTTTCGACGGATTCTCGGTCGAACGTCGGCGACGGAACGGACCGTTTGCTGGTCAGTCAGGTCGGTAGCTCATACGACACTCGTCCCTGGCTGCCCCAGTACGTCAGGGTGGACATCTCCGAACAGCGCCTTTATGCCTATGAGTTCGGTCAGCTGGCCAGCACTTTTCTGGTGTCGACCGGTCTGTACGGTCATTCCACGCCGCTTGGCGAGTTCGATGCGTTGGCCAAGCCGGAGTATGTGCACTACCTGTGGTTCTATGGTGAAGGCGATCCGAACAACTACGACTTGGGTGTGATCAGGTGGAACATTCGTTTCCTGCCGCATTTCTACATTCATTACGCGCCTTGGCACAACAATTTCGGTCGACGAATGAGCCACGGCTGCATCAACGTTAACCGCGCCAACGCCGAGTGGATCTATGGTTGGTTGAACGTCGGCACGCCGATAACCGTAATCGAGTAACGTTATGGCTCGACAGGAGACACATCATTTAGCCGAGCAGGAGCGGTCCGACAGCCGACCTGATTTCGGCTCCGCCGAGAACGAGGGGCGTGAGTATGCACTGGAGTCTTTCGGTCACGAACTAGAAAGTCTGGCCCAAACGGAGCTGACGGCAGCCACGGAAAAGTTCGGTCCGGGTACCGTGTTGTCCCTCGCGGCGGATGAGTCGACTGACGGACTGGAGGAGCTGCCCGGACTGTGTAGTCGATTGGCCGGCTTGAGCGATGCCGAGGCGGTCGGCAATGCGCATCGTCTGAGGGAGGCTGCGGCGCGTATCAATGTCGGTCTGGATGGCGGGCCTGAAAGTGAGGACTGACCATATGTCCAAGGACAAGCGAAAGAAGTTCATCGCCCTGGTCGACCGTTCCGCCCTGCAGACGCCGGAGAAGGACGAACTCAAGTGTCTGGCCGAGGCCGGCATTACGCCCGAACTCTGGCATCGGTTTGACGAACTGCTGGTGGCCGCGTTCGAGGCACGACAGGAGGCCCTCGGCGAGTACCGCCGTCTGCTCGACGACGAGGTCATCAGGTACACGAGCTCGTACGAGAGGAAAAAGCGGGCCATGGACCAGAAGATGCGCGTGGAGCTGGCACGGCTCGGCGACGGCGACCGGGACGGACACGACCGCCTGTGGGACGAGTACCACGACAGGATACGCAAACTGCAAAAAAATCTGCTGGCGGAAATGAAGGAGACTTCGCGGACCACGCTGCTTCAGTCCGTATCGGCCATTCCGTAGCGTGTTCTGGCGTGGTAACCTTGGGGTAACGCGAATAATTTTTCTTAGTCACATGTTATGCAGAAAGTAGCTTCCATCCTGAAGTCGATCGGTCTGCAGGGGAGCGAGATCAGCACCTACATCGCCGCCCTGGAGTGCGGACCGAGCACCGTCATCGACCTGTCCAAGCAGTCGAAGCTGTCGCGTCAGGCGACCTATATGGCAATCCAGTTGCTAGAGGAACGCGGGTTGATGTCGAGCGTCATGCGTGGCAAGAGACGTTTCTTTACGGCCGAATCGCCGGATAAGCTGCTGTCGTACGCCAAGCGCAAGGACGTCGAGTTGCACGACCGGGTGAGCGAGTTGGAACGAATCCTGCCGGACCTGCAGCTGCGGGTCGGCGGCGAGCGGCCGGTGGTTCGGGTATTCGAGGGCAAGGAGGCGATCAAGGCCATTATCCAGGACATGCTGCAGTCTCCGGAGAAGGAATCCTACGAGATCACCGACCTCGACGCCATGTACCAGGTGCTGACGCCGGATGACCTGAAGGAACTGCGCGGGACCGTGCGCCGCACAGGACTCAAGATCTACGCTTTCCTTTCGGGCACTCCCGGCGAAGGAGACAGGGTCATCAGCGATCAGCATGTCTTTTTGCATGACGAAGGCGACAAGAACTTCGGCTGCAATATCGGCATCTACGGAAACCGGCTGGTCGGCGTGACCTTCCAGGGCAAGATGTATTCGGTCTCGATCGACAGCGAACCGTTGGTCAGGGCCATGCGGATACTTTTCAGGCACGCCCTCAAGGGCATGAAGAAGTAGGTTGGAAGGCGGAAATTTGATGGTCATCAGAAGGCTCGGCCGTATTGTGGTCGGGCCTTTTTTGCTGTTGTGGCGAAACTTGAGTCCGCTGTCGTGTCGTCATTGTCGTACGCGGGATAAAAGATCATGCGTCTGATCCGCTCCCCGAAAGCACAAGTGCCCTTTCCATGCATGCCGTTTCCTTTTTCACAGGGCTTTTCGTTGTGCGTCAGGGATTCTAGAGGCTTCCCATGACGCACCTCCTTTCCGTGGAAAGTTTTTTGGCCTGCCACGGACTTTATTATGGCATAAAAGAGCCTTGGACTGAAGTCGGCCGTACGTTATTTCGTTTGCGAAATTTCTGATGTCGGTTCGAGTCGGTAGGTCGGTTCTGCTTTTTGCCTTTCGTGTCGAGACGCCTAGCCATCCGTCGACAGGCGGATGACGGCTTCCGGGTCGTCGTTCGGCGAGGTGCGGTTTAGGCGTTCGTGGCCGCAGCTGACGCAGCGGTGCAGGATGGTCGTCTCGCCGCCGTTCCTGATCTCCAGTCCGACCGGCTCCATCAGTCCGCCGCAGTCGGCCAGCCGGTCGCCGGGATTGACGTCCACATGTCGGCTCCAGAGACAGCTCGGGCAGTGATTGGTGTAGCCGTTGCCCTGCACGAAGATTCCGCATCGGGTGCAGGTGAAGTCCTCCTTGGTTCGCTGGAATTTCTTGGTCGGCATGGGTGTCGGGCTAGATCGTGTCGTTGGCCTGATTGTGCCGGAACGCTCGGATGATGTCGATCCGGGATCCAGAAAAAACATGTCACTGTCCATTCAAAGAATGTCATCCCGGAACCAAGACTCTTCTTATTATGTCATCCCGGAATTGCGAGCGCAGTGAGCAATATCCGGGATCCAGGGATCCGAGCTTTTCTGCTTCTGGGTTCCGGATCAGGTCCGGGGCGACAAAGGTGTTTAATGACGACTTTTACGCAAATTCAAAAAGCACCGGCCGAACGGCTAGTGCTTTTGAAAGTGGGGAGTGTGGTGGGCCCTCCCCGGATTATCCTGCCGAACTTTGCGTCCGGCAGGATTGTTTGGGTTGCCCGGGGTCGCTACTCCCGGGGTGGGGGGGGCGGCGTCTAGGCGGCGCGGCGGAAGCCGCCGCGGCCTTGACGACCCTTCTTCAGAAGGGTCGTCTCCTCGCGGTCGAGGAGGGCGAGTCCCCCCCAGCCGACGATACGAGCCGCGTCGCCCCGCCCGAGCGGGGAGGCGGCGATTCGCCGCTCCTCCTCGGCCTCCCTCTCCGAGGCCGCCTCGGCCTCGGAGAGGGAGCGGTTGGCAACCTTCTCGGCCGCGCGGGCCGCACGGGCCGCGCGGTGGGCCGACGAGAAGGCGGCCGACCAGATAGCGGGGAGACCTTCTGCCTGCTTGGCGCGGTTCCCGGCTTTGTTGGCGGCCTTGGCCGCCTTGAAGGCCTCCTCGGCCGCCCGGCGGGCGACCTTCCGGTCGGCCTCGGCCCCGATGGCCTCGGCCTCCTCGGCCGCCTTGCCGGCGGCGATGGCCGCCTCGACCGCCGCCGCGAGGGCGGCGATGCCGGTCAGCGGTGCCGCCGGCTTGGGGGCCGGCGGCTGGGCGGTCGCGCCCAGGTCCCCCTTGTTGTGGTCCAGGGCGGCGGTGCGGGGGGCGGTGGCGGTGGTGGCGGTCATGTCAAACTCCTCCGGGGCCATGCTCTCTCGAGCCGAAGCCCCTGCAAAAAACCTCACAATTTCCGCGCTAACGGGCGCGGCACCATGCGTCTCCCGGATGGGATACACATTCGCTGGGACGACACTGCGTCTCACGTTTCCCAGCTAGCCTTAGCCCTTTGGGGGCAGGTTTAGGCCTTACCTTTTGAGCCGGAGGTATTTCCCCCGGCGCTATATCTTCAAACCCGTCCTTTCAGACAGGCAGCAGAATGAATCCAATAATCCGTATCCTTCTTCTTTGTCATCCCGGAAATCGCGTCAGCAATGATCCAGCGATCGATCTTTTTGCTTCTGGGTCCCGGATCAGGTCCGGGACGACAGGACAACAGTCTATAGATTGGATACCTATTTGATTCACTCCGCTGCCCGCCTTGCGACGGGCAACATTCAAGGTGCAGCCTTCATACGTCCGGCCTCTCGACCGGGCGACGGAGGTCAATTTCCGCCGGCGTCGCCTTGGCGACATCTTCGGAAACCGGCCCCCCTCTCGTTCGTTGGTTCTTCAGCCTGACGGGTCACTATAGCACGTCCGGACGAGTTTGTCAAGAGTGGCAGTACAGGGCTCTTGTCA
>Ga0066637_10002562_pt1 | contig 12152 bp, 8 predicted proteins | sample CryGeyCG2014_020_FD_62737 | JGI IMG/M metagenome (GOLD analysis project Ga0066637, IMG submission 62737) | Groundwater microbial communities from aquifer - Crystal Geyser CG08_land_8/20/14_0.20 | ecosystem: Environmental > Aquatic > Deep subsurface > Groundwater | place: USA: Utah: Grand County...
CTCAATGGTTAATGTGTAATAAGTGTCGTACTCAAGATACTCACTCATTTCTAATGTCAGGGTTTTATTGCCATCAGACCATACTAATTGAAAGATTCCAATCTCTGGAGCAATAGTAATGGTGGTGTCATCAAAAGAGGTTGTATCCATCGTTTTTGAAAAATGAATCACAATCGGACTGTTAATGGATACCGTATCCCCCTCTGCTGGTGTGGTTGCAATTATAGTAGGAGCAAATGAAGGAATTGAATCCGACTGCATAAGATTTGAAACATCCGATTCATTCCAATATCGGTCAAGTGCAGTGGCGGCATAAGAGTATACACCATTATAATCTTGCATGCCGTCAAAACTATCTATGTATGTAAAAGAGCTGTCTCCAAAGTGAATATCTATAATTTCATCATTATCTACATCAATGATATTATCAGTTGACCTGTAAATTGCATACCAATAAGTTGCTGGATCTGGCGAAAAAACAGTAACTTGATAGATTAAAGAATCAATTTTGGATAAACTTATTGTAGGTGGATCCGGTGGGATACTATCAATTACCCTTGTATCACGGATTTTTGTTTTACGGTTAAAAAAGGTTTCTCCTGCTTCTTGCCAATAATCATAGTCTCTCCAGCTTCCGTAACTGAAAAATTGAAACCCATCTACCCAGGGAATACTCCGACAAGTGTCAATAATTTCAGGGTGATTTCCCCAAACATTATAATCAGCAAGCATATATGAACCAGGTCCAACGGAATACAATCGTCCAGTATCAATACCAGCTTGAATATTAGGTTCCCAGTCACTCGTTAGTTCATTGTAAAAGCCTGAGCCAGTAGTCCAATGGTAATGCATCGGTGTAAGTTGCTCAATATAACCTTCGTTAAACCATAAAGCGGCATCTTGAAAAACAACATGATATCCATTCCAACCGCCAGCATCACCTGCTTTATATTTACCGAGCGCTGCAGGAGAAAGACGCACCCAGGGTTTCACTGTCTGTATAGAATCATGCAAAACCCGAACAAATTCAGTTACAGTCCACCGCCACCAATCTTCCCAGGTGTCAAACCCGTCGGGCACGCCTGCACTGTATGGGTGTTCAATATCGTATAAATACCGACCGCTTTTATTTTCTATTAGGTCTTGAATCTGCTCATCCGTAATCATACCATCCAGCAAGCGTTCTTCTTCCACAAGTTTTGCAAATTCTTGGGATTGTTTAGAACTTGTATATTCGTTCCATCTGACATAATCTAAATGCAATCCATCTATATCATAATTTCTTACGATTTCCATTGCAACATTTATCGTATATTCCCGCACCGAATCCAGACCCGGCGAAACACATCGATTGGATGTCATAGGCTTCCCGTCTCTGTCCCTACAAATCCAGTCAGGATGTTTTGCGGCAGGTGTACCTGGATATGTGGATGAGACATGAAATACATTAATCCAGGCATGCAATTCAAGTCCTCTCTTATGTGCCTCTTCAATAGCATACGCCAGTGGGTCATATCCTGGATAGTTGTACCCGACATAATATCCCCACGGTTCGTAATCTGAATCATAGTAGGCGGTTCCACTTTGACGACACTGCCATAATACAGCGTTCATATTTGCCCTTTTATGGTTATTTATAACCTCCCGACAAAGTGCTTTACTAGCTTCAGGATTACCGGTTTCACTATATATATCCCATGTAACAGCCCAGGTCGCTCGAAACTCATCGTTATTACCCGCAAATAGAGCTTGATAAGATAATAAGATCAAGAAAGATACAAAGATTCGTTTCATTTCTTCTCCCTCTTAAGGCAAAAGGAAGTAAGGTCATAAAAGACTTTCTATCATCATCACCCTTCCATCCATATCCGATACTATAACATGGTTAGCATCGACAGGTGCAACCGTGTTCACTAAAGCAACGCCTACTCGATACTGCCATTTGACTGCACCAGTTTGTGCATATAAGGCTATAACAAGACCGTTTTTTGTCCCGAAAAACACAAAACCGTCTTTCTCCATCGGCATTGAAGGGTCAATGTCATACCCGTATCCACAAGGCGTGAACCAGAGAAGTTGCGGAGTAGACGAGGATGAAGAAAATGCCAAGAGTGTACCAGTCATACACCGGGCATAGACAGAACTACCATCTGCAGAAATGCCAATAGCCTCCCGTACCCGGTGAAGATTTGATCGCCAGACGGTCTTTCCCGTTCCAGCATCAATAGCAGTCATAAACCGGTCAGGTGCAACGATAAAGACCTTGTTTTTTGAAGCAACAGGCCAACAGGCAGCAGGAGAATACAACACCCCCGGTCTATCATTTGACCACTTCCACGCAAGCGAACCATCTTTAATGTTCAGTGCATATAAAAAGGTGTCCCACGCACCGAAGATAACCTTCTCTTGGTAAATGAGTGGTTTTGTTTCAACAAAACCACCAACACCAATAAATTCCCATAAGAGTTCTCCTGTGTCAAGGTTAATTGCTCGGAACTTCCCATCGCTGCTACCAATAAATACTACACCGTCCTTAATTCTCGGTGCGGCTACAACAGGAGCCTGAGTAGTCAATTTCCAAAACAATTTTCCATCACTGATATTAATGCAATAAATACTCCCATTCGATGAACCAAAAACAACCTTGCCATCTGCTATTTCAGGCGTGGAATACACGCCCTTACCCGTTTTAAAACTCCATCGTTTCGTTCCGTCTTTCAGTGACAGAGCATAAACCACTCCACTGCTGTTGCCTATGATAACATAATTTTCCCAAATCGCCGGCGCTGAAGCAATTGTGTAATTCGTTTCAAATGTCCATTTAACTTTTACATCGGGGTATCTCCGATTGACGGAAAAATCCGGTCGTTCATATTTTGTCGTGTCAGTACAATAATCTTTCTGTTCAAGTGAAACCTTATGCCAGGCTGACCTTGTCTCGCTTCCTGTTGTCCGTTCAAAAAAGAAAATGCTGTCAGGTTGAATTTCAATAATATTATAGCCACCGACACTGTCACTATCTCTGAGAGAAGATCTTCCCATAACACCTGGTATCCCCTCAAAATTATAGGCTGTATTCCTATGCCCGTGTCCTGTTAAAATGACTTTTGTATTGTAATACTTCGCTCTATCCAGAAGTTCATACCAGTTATCAACAGAAGAATCGAGCGGATAGTGTGTCACAAAAATTAATGGTTGTTCTTTATTAGGTAAGCTTATCAGCACGGAATCTAGCCAGCGTAAGTCTTCGGGAGCAAAATGCCCGTCTCCCATACGCATTATTGGGCCCTGATGTAACCCGATAAAGCAATAGCCCCTGTATTCAAACACGAATTTGTCATTTCCCCAGAGTCGTGAGAATTTTGTGCATCCTGATTCCGACCACTTTGTATCATGGTTTCCGGGAATGATGTAGTATGGCTTCTTTAAACTGTCAAGAATTGCCTTTGCAAGTTCCAGCTCTGTGCTATTCCCGGTCTCAGTTATATCACCGGAGAGAATAATAAAGTCAATGTCATCCATCGAATTGATGTCATATACTGCCTTACTCAAGTCTCTTGCTGCGGTCGTCACACCGAGATGTGTATCACTCAACCAGGCAAAACGAATAGGCTGTTCTTCCGCAAATGAGAGTGAAACAAAAAAAAGAAAAACAAATAAGGTAAAAAGTCGACGGAATATTTTCATGCCTTACGACCCTTCTTAAAGGTTATAGCTGAATACCCACAGGATAACTATTCGTTATTTAAGTATTGTAAATTTTTTTGTCTCAATGAAGCTTCCCGCCTGTAATCTATAGAAATAAATACCGCTTGATAAATTATTTCCGTCAAATTGGACTTCATAATCACCAGCAGGTTTAATTTTTATATAGAATCTTGACGGATCAACTCCCTACGTCAATTGGACTTAAGGCGTAAGCCTTTTATTAAAATCCTTACGGATTAACTCCATGGATTAACTCCATTTGCTACTGGAGTTAAGGCGTAAGCCTTTTACCCCTTAATCGCTCCCTGTGGGTGTAAAATCTACAATTGGATAGTCTCTAAATGCTCCTGTCATCCATTCTTTTTCTTTTCTGGATGCCCAATAGTTAAAACTTGAGTATTTATAATCAGCTGTTTCACTTACTATTCCATGTTTTATCGGATTATGATGGATGTAGTTGAAATGTTTATAGAAATCGCTTTTTGAACGAATACATCTATCCCAGTAGTTTTGCCATATCTTACGACCACGCATATTCTCTATATTGTTTAATTCATATGAGAATCCTGCATGTATTCTGCTAATTACTTTTGGTAAGTCGTCTCCGCTCAGGGTCTTAAGCAGAATGTGATAATGGTTATCCAAAATCACCCAAGCATACAGAGTGTATCCAAATCCATCTATTCCAAATCTTATCTTGTTCAGCAGTAGAGTCTTTGATAAGTCAGTTCCAAGAATTCGCTTATTCCTGTAAGTGTGGCTCGTAAGGAAATACACTGTATCATCAAAATATAGATGCAAAGGTTGGTGCCTTTTCATATAAAATCCTTACGGATTAACTCCACGGATTAACTCCCTTTGCTACTGGAATTAAGGCGTCAGCCTTTGGAATTAAGGCGTCAGCCTTTTATTAAAATCCTTACGCCTGCCTATCTACCGATAGGTAAACCTGCCGGTAGGCAGGGATTAACTCCACGGATTAACTCCACGGATTAACTCCACTTGCAGATAATTTGCTATAACAAGAGAGGCCGGTGGGAGAACCCCCGGCCTCTCTTATCCACTTACTATGCTGAACGAAGTGTCATTTATTCTATTTCAGGAGTAGCATCTTCTTTGTCGTCGCTTGCCCGTCAAGGGTCATACGGTAGTAATAAATCCCTGAAGCCAAGCCAGAAGCATCAAAAGGAACTCCGTGGTTGCCTACATCCATCGATTGGCTAATAAGTGTGGCCACTTCGCGACCCGCAACATCAAACACCTTCAGCTCGACAAATCCATTCTTTAAAAGGGTAAATGAAATCGTCGTCGTCAAATTGAACGGATTCGGATAATTTTGACTCAGTTTATAAGCTGAAGCTGTTTCAGGAATTGGTCTATCCTCAACCCCGGGTACCCCTGCAACATATCTATATACTACACTTGCATTGAAAGAAGCGACATAAGCAGTGTCTCCTGTCACGCTAAAGGCTACGCCACGAGGACCATTAAATTCGCCTTCTCCAACCTCCGGCATATACAATTTTCCGTATTCATTTGTCGCGTAGTCAAATATCACTAAAGAATTATCTAACTGGTCAAGGCCACCTGTCCCATATGCATTGTCGTTAGAAACCCATAGCATATCATCCGGACCCAAATCCACAGTAACACATTGAAACTCAAAAATGGGATCGCCATCCGCATCAATAAAAATACTATCTACGATGTCATAAGCAAGTACACCGGGTATATCGCTATGGTATTGATAGACCGGACCACCCATGGACAAGTTCGCTGACCATATATCCTTACCATCGGCTGAGACTGTTATGCCTCTCGCATAACTGGCGTGAGGTGTTAGCTCAATTTCTGTAATTAAGTTAAAATCCGCATCCAGCATAGAGACGGGGGATACACCAACAACGGTTCCCACAAAGATGTATCCAGCCGCATCAACCCCTGGTTTCGTCAGACTACCCGCACCTGTCCATTTGGCCATGCCTTCACCGGTCTCCGCATTGATCTTAAGGAGGTCTTTTCCTTTGCAATAAAGAATATTACCATCTCCAGCCACTGCAATGCCTCGGCAGTTACCTGCGTCCAGAGCTATCGTCTCACCATCAATGGTTATAGTATCAATGGGAGAAAATGGAGCCTCCGTGCCATCAGGATTCTTAACAATAAGCCCGACCGCATAATAAGACCCCATCCAAACACGGTTATGTCCATCCACTGCAATACCATGCGTCCCTGAAACCGTTGAATCGAAAACGCCATCATACACATACTCAGCTGGAGTACCTTTTATCCACCTTCCAACAGATTTCTTCCACTCTCCGACAGTACAGAAGTTATAATCAGCCAGGTACATTGTTTTACCATCAGCACTCCAGAAAGCTCCACGGGGGGTCATCATTCCACCCTCGGCTGGGATCGTGTCAGGATGTCCAACACTGTAAAGTCTCTCACCTGTGGTAACATCAAAAACAAACCACCTGCTTCCTGTACCAGGTGTGACCCACTCTTCTTTTGTGCCACCTGCCCAGAGCTTACCATCAGGACCCCAATCCAGGCACTCAGGCCATAATTTTACATCGTAAGCCCAATAGGTTGTATCTTCTGTCTCGACATAAATTGAGTCCCAATTCCCGAGCGTATCAACGATGGTATAAGCGAGGACGCCTGGTATATCGCTATGCCAGTGAACAATGCCTATACCATTCCAGGTAGAACCTGTGTAGAGGTCTTTACCATCCGGAGTTACGGCGAGTGTTCTATTGATGTATGGCACGGTATCTATGGCATTGGCAACGAGGTTGAAATCGTTGTCAAGGATATAGAGCGGGCGTTTTTTACTAACATAACCGACATAAATCAAACCATTAGCATCCTGAACCGCTTCAGTCATCGATGCCATATCTGTTGGTGTAAACCTATTCATACCAGCGCCGGTTTGATAATTAATCCGGTAAACCGTTGACCACGATGTAAGAAGGATATTACCGTCGTTATCCAGGCTTATCCCTTTTCCGCTACCATTATGAGGGCTACCCGTCCACAAAGTATCCAGGATACCACCCGGGAATTCTATAACCTTAAGGGGTGAAAAAGACACATGTTCTCCAGTGGTGGGGTCCAAGATGTATACAGGTCTGTAATAACCTAATGTGTCGCCAGTAGCAGGGTCAATAAGAGGGTCGCTTGTAATCCCTCCATGCAAGGCAAGCCATATATTGCCATCAGGGGCGACGACTACACCATGTATTCCATAAGCATCATTTATTGGAAGCTCAAAATCGTAAAATATACTCTCAAATTCCCAAGCTTGCCCTATTGCTGTGCTTGCAAAGAGAAGCACCCCCACACAAATCACAGCAGTAATTTTTTTCATAGTTACTCCTTTCTTTGAAGATCTCTATTATTAGTCAAAAATACATACACCACTAACATATCTTCGGCATCACCTCCTTTCTATAAAGCTTATTGTTTTTTATATATATAGTCTTGCATCACCTCCTTTAGCCACTCCTGCCTGCCGCAGGCAGGGATTTCACAGATTTTTATAATTGTGGGAAGCATCTCCTGAAGGTCATCAAGGTCAGGAGACCTTTCCCACAAAATACTTTGAATTTCTGCATGTATAATCTGTGGCTTCGTTTCTAAATACTTTCTTTTAGTCCTACTGCCGACCATAATATGGTGCTCCCTCTTTATCTTGCATATCGATTTTGATAATCCTTTTCTTGGTTACATCGTCACTACGTCGGTTAACATAGAGGTATGACCCATTGCCCCAGCATAAAGCGTAACTCCTCGGTTCCAATGCTCCTGGATACAGTGGCTCAAAACTCTTATCCTGATGCACGATGATAATGGCTTCTGGTGCATTCGTTCCTACATACATATCTCCATCTGCCGAGAAAGTAACAGATAAAATATCATAAGCTGATCCAATCTCATTACTCCAATCAAAATAGACTTCATTAGCTCCCAGTTCATCGGCTGAAATGATCTCATTTCGCCAAATATATTGCTGACCTATATTATCTTTACCACCTACATACACATAGCCATTAAATACCCTTACCGATTTAATGCCAACCCCTGCATAATCTGCTGCCACTTCGTTTGAACCATCGGGTTTCACTCTGTAAATAGCATTTCCGCTTCCACCACAGTATATGTTACCCGAGGGGCCAAAATCCAGGTCATAGACCCCACCCGGTAGTACAGCGAATAATTTATCCGTGCCACCTCCGGGAAGAACCCGAAACATATAGTTTAAGATATTGACATAGTATAAATATCCTTCAGGTCCTACTTTCATCGCCGAAGCCTTGTCAAAACTTGAAGTAGCATAGTCGTGTTGTTCACCCTCCGGGGTAATCTTGACTATCTTTTTCCCAGTAAGGGATACATAGAGGTTCTCATCTATATCACACGCAATACCATAAGCGTCATCGTAATCGCCGAAACCTCCGTATTCAATAGCCGCTAATTTGAGCTTGTATGGATAGTATTCTGTAAATAAAATAGCACCGTCTACCCGAAGTTTAACTGTCAAGGAATCTCCAGTTATATTGGGTGCTAATACGATTAGTTCGGTTTCACTTGCTGATAAAGTTGTTGCTTTTTTACCGCCAAAATAGACATGATTTTCTTCTTTGACTGCAGAAAAATTTTCTCCCTTTATTGCAACTTCACCAATAACCGCAAAAGCACCATCCACTGGTTCAACGCTGGTGATGATAGGAGTCGGTTTACTCTCATACTCTGGATTCCATATACTGGGATATTCCTTTTCACATCCTGTAAAAAAAGCAATTGCGAGAGATAATACTATTATAATTGTGAGTATTTTTTTCATTGGATACCTCCTTATGAGAATATACTCAATATTGTCTTTGGTGATAATAGTTCACTTTTCATTTCTTTTTATTAAATGAAAACTATTGAGATACTGTAAAACCAACTTGCCAAATTCATTGGACTTAGGGTTTTTATTTGGTTTTCGTATTCTTCCGTCGTTGTAAAATATCCCTGTCGAATAAAGAGTGCCTAAAATATCTTAACACTAAATTTTGCTAAGCTCTACATCTTTTCCCAACTCTCCAACCTATCTCATAGGGCATCCCCTTTTAGTGTTTTATAGCTTACTAATAATAATGGTAAATTTTAGGACCTCCAACAGCCCATCCCTCGTTAGGAGATAAGAAGTAAATCGAGGATAGAGTTATGCCGAGTTTAGTCTCTTTAAACTCTCCCTTATCATAGTGAAAAATGGACTCCGTACCAATAAGCCATCCATTATCAGGAGAAAGAAAATCCATACATTGGCATCCCAAAATATGTGTACTAATCGTATCCCATGTGCTCCCATTATAATGAAGTAAAAAATTATGAAATGCCAGTGCCCAACCATCAGAAGGTGAGGTAAAATCTACATCAACTAATCGTTCATCAATACTTCCCACAAGATCCAACGAATCTGAAATTTCCCAAGTACTACCATTGTAATGAAGGATTAAGGCTGTGTCGGGCCAAATCCAACCTACTGCCCAACCATCAGAAGGTGAGGTAAAACAAACATCCATTAACGCACCTATGTAAGAAGTGATTACCTCCCATTTCTCCCATGCAGTACCGTTGTAATGAAGTATTAAGGGATGACCACAAGAATCACCAACTATCCAACTTTCCTCAGCAGAAACACAATATATAGACAGGAAATCCGTAGTATAGTGAGACCAGGGAGCAGAGAATTCAGACCATTTTATACCATCAAAGTGAATAATTGTACAATCATCTCCGACAGCCCACACATTGTTTTTATCAGAACCATGTACTGAGGCGAACGTCTTGGTGACTACTGATTCATGCCACTCTTTCCACTTGTAACCGTCCCAATGTATTATTGTGCCACCACTTCCTACTATCCAACCATTATTTTCATCAGTAAAAAACACTGAATTCAAACATTCTGTAGTTATTGGACTCTCTACCTCCTGCCATGTGGGTTCAGTAGATAAGTCTGTAGGGTTCTTACATCCCCCTATGGCAAAGGCAACAAAGATGATATACGATGTCACTGAGATTCTTTTAAACATCTTGTAATTCCTTATTAGTATACACTCTAATTCCAAGTTATATATTAAGAAACCATTCACCCTGTTAGATAATTCCATATCTAACGGGGCAGGGATTTCACGAGATTAGCACAAAAGTATGACTAACTCCTTATATAATTTTCAAGTTATTTTGAAAGGTGCACTGTAAATCTATGAACGCTATTAAAGACGCCAAATGGTGTGTAAGCATAATCAAGGGCAAAGCCGAATTTCTGTATTCCAAATCCTGTTGTTAATCCATACTCATCATGGCCCGATATATATCCGAGGCGCAGAGCAAACATATCCATAAATAGATATTCACTTCCCAAATTGATATATTCTGGATATGACCTCGGATGAACCGCATCCATAATAATGAGAAGAGAATGCTTCTCAGGGTTATCCCTGAAAAGATCAAATGCATCCATTGAGAGACCTATCTTAAAAGTAAGAGGCAACTGAAAACCCTCTTGCTCAAATTTTATTTCTTCAGAGAAATTGCGTACAGACATTCCAAGAGATAAACTTTTAAAACCCGTTCGATATATAGTACCAAAATCAAATGCAATAGCTGATGCCAGGTTTTTTTTAACCCCTTCATCCGGAATGACACTTTTCCCTACTGATTGAGCAACTTGTTTAACCTGTCCACCAACTGCAAACTTGTCTGTTAAGTATCTTGCATAGCCTATTCCTACGGCAATAGCTTTCGGGCTGAATATCTCCGTATCAATATAACCCTGGGGATTTCCCCACACCATTGTTCCCTGCATTTCCCCATAGTCCACTGTCATAATACTGATACCAAATACACCATATCTCCCTCTGTGGGGATTTAACGCGATGCTAAAGGCATGATGATTTATATCCGCGATCCAGCTGTTATGACTGGCAGCCACATCTATGAATGAAGATACCCTTGCCATTCCAGCAGGGTTGTAAAAAAGAGCATTGGAAATTCCTTCAACTGTTGTAAAGGCTTCACCCATAGCAGACGCACGTGCATCCGAACCTACACTTAAAAACTGAAATCCAGTTTGAGCAAGCTTTTTCTGTGGGTAAACACTTGTGGTAGTTAAGACATTGACAACCATTGGCACGATAAAGATTATGAAGATTTTTTTCATAATAACACCTCCAGTATCAAAGGCCAAAGATAGCCTCAGAAATAACTCTATTAATATTAACGATTCTGTAAAATCACCAGTCGAAAAGTTGGACCCATTGTTTGATCCGTTTTAATGATCTGTACCAGATTCCTACTTCCTGGAAGCCTATAAATAAGACGGGTTCGTATTTCAGGGCAATCGTAAACAGTCTCCAAAGGGATTGCCTTGCTTTCCGCACCAAGGACTGTTCCATTTAAACCTATAATATTCATATTCACAAAATCATCGAAGAAAAATACCACCTCATCTGATTGTGTAAGAAAATATGTATAACTCGTATCAATATTTTTTGGCGTAATGATTGTGAAACTTGTGTCGCTATCCGTGACTATTATTCCATTTGCTTCTAAGGAATCTAAAATTTTCTCTACATTTTCGTAAATCGTAGAGTCTACCCAGCTACTGTCAAAATTCGTTAATGGAGATGTGAGGATAGTATCACTCATACTATCTTGAAGGAGTGCATAGGCTTCAGCATCCAGATCCGATACAGTAAACTCTTCCTCTTGAAACTCCCCACAACCAAAAAGTGTCATTACAAACAGGACGCCTGCAATAAATATGATATTTCTTCTAATAAACATCATTACCCTCCTTATCTATGCACAATTAATGACTTCTGCAAAATAATCTAATCTTTTGGTATATACGCACATAGGCACCATCATTTCCTTAACATTTCCTCCACCAAAAACTTTGCCGTTAACAGGGATTTTAAGAGATTTTTCTTTTTCAATTCTTATTTTTATCTCTTAGATTCTCTTTCAATCCCTGTTGATTTTATTTTCTATTTTACAGGACTTGTTATACTGAATTAGCGTATGATTACAAATTTTTGAATTGCCTGCTCACCTTTTTTATACATTAGTTCACCAGTAACTGGATCATGATAATCTTTAGTTACCTCAAAATAAGCAATATATATACCGCTAACCACAACCTGTCGGGATGAAGTTACTGACTCCCATGTGGCATCTCCACTCCCATCGGTATGTTCAATCGTTTTAATAAGGTCTCCCCGTTCAGTATAAATTTTTATCGTGCAGAATGCAGGTATGTTCAGGAACATAATTCTGTCAGGACCACTAGCACCGTATTGGATGTCACGGGCTCTTATGTTATAAGGATTGGGAACGATTCTTATATCCTTCATTGATTTCCCTGCAGGACGACGAAGATAGGC
>Ga0066637_10002563_pt1 | contig 12152 bp, 9 predicted proteins | sample CryGeyCG2014_020_FD_62737 | JGI IMG/M metagenome (GOLD analysis project Ga0066637, IMG submission 62737) | Groundwater microbial communities from aquifer - Crystal Geyser CG08_land_8/20/14_0.20 | ecosystem: Environmental > Aquatic > Deep subsurface > Groundwater | place: USA: Utah: Grand County...
AGAGATTGGGAATTATCTAAATTCTCTGCCTCCCGAAACCCAAAAATATGTGATAGTGAACCAACCGGGAGTATCTGTCCCCTATCCTGATGGTATTCCTATGCCGGCCCAAACAATAACGTTTATTGAGAGCATGAAATTCGGCAAGCCCCAATCGGTCTATCTACTGCCCGAAAATTTAGAGCAGATTAAAATAGAAAAAGAAGCGGTAATCGTCCCGATGAAATACGACGAAGATTTATTTGGAAAACTCCAGCGAGAGTTCCCGGAAGGAAAAACTCAACAGGTAAATCAAATCTGGATATTTAAAGTAAAATAAAGAAATTTTCTGATTTATGCTATCTAACCGTATCACTAATATCATCGCCGGAATATTATTAGCTATGATGTTTTTTACGGCCTTTTTCAGTATGCTGGGCGACTCGGCTACTATGGATGAATTGGCTCATATTCCGGCAGGTTACTCTTATTTATCTCAAAAAGATTTTAGAATTAACCCAGAGCATCCTCCTTTAGTCAAAGACTTAGCCGCAATCCCGCTTCTTTTTCTTAACCTTAATTTTCCAAAAGACCATCCTTCCTGGCAGGAAGAAGTTAATGGTCAATGGTGGTTTGGTTCGGAATTTTTATATCATTCTGGCAACAATCCCGATAGAATCATATTCTGGGCAAGGATTCCAATGATTCTGCTTCTTATATTTTTAGGGTGGTTTCTTTTTTACTTTGCCAGGAAATTAGCCGGTAACGAAGTTGCCATTTTAACTCTTATTCTTTTTTCATTTTGTCCAACTTTCTTAACCCACGGCAGATTAGTTACGACCGATGTTGGAGCTGCCCTGGGTGTAGTTTTAAGCACCTATTTTTGGATAGAATTTCTTAAATGTCCGAGTAAAAAAAATATAATTCTGGCTGGGTTAATTTTTGGGATAGCTCTTCTTTTAAAATTTTCTTTAATTCTTTTGGTTCCATTTTTTGGAATAATTACCATAATTTTTGCCTGGCTAAAAACCGATAATAAGAAAGCGATTTTAAAATATGTTATGTTAGCGCTTTTTGCAGGAATTATCGGTTTCGCTTTTATTGTCTGGCCGGTCTACCAATTTCATGTCTTAAATTATCCCCTGGCAAAACAACTTTCGGACACCAAATTTCTTTTAGAATCCAACCCAATGGGTTCTCTAAGTAATCTTTGTATCTGGATGGCGGATAAACCTTTATTGCGGCCTTTCGGTCATTTTCTTTTGGGACTTTTAATGGCAACTCAAAGAACGGCCTTTGGAAATACCGTTTATTTTATGGGAATGATTTCTGCTTCGGGTTGGTGGTTTTATTTCCCGCTAGTTTATTTCCTAAAAATTCCCCTGGCTTTCCACCTGCTTACTTTAATTGCTCTTTTTTCTACGCTATTGGCAATTAAGAAACCATTCTGGGTTGAGACCAAAAAAAGAGTGAAAGCCTGGATTTTAAATCATTTTACCGAATTCTCAATGTTGGTATTTTTAACAATTTATTGGATAACCAGTATCTCAGGAAATCTTAACATTGGAGTGAGACATATTCTTCCTACGTTTCCTTTCCTTTATGTTTTAGTATCTATCGGCATTAAAAACTGGATTGGAGGAATTAATAATCTACCAAAAACAAAAAAAATGGCTTGGTTTTTGCTCCTGTTTCTCTTTTTATGGTATATTGGTTCCTCTTTGATGGTTTTTCCTCATTATTTATCCTATTTTAACGAAATAGCCGGCGGTTCAAAAAATGGCTACAAATATGTAGTTGATTCAAATTATGATTGGGGCCAGGACCTAAAAAGATTGACTTGGTTCGTCGAAAATAATAAAATCGAAAAAATTTATGTTGATTATTTTGGCGGAGGAGATCCGAGTTACTATTTAAAAGAAAAATATATCCCCTATAGCCCTTTTCAGGAAACAAAAGAGAAACCCAAGGGCTGGCTTGCGGTTTCTGTAACCCTTTTACAGGGAGGAAGAGGTAATCCCGAACCGAGATTTGATCAACCTACGGGGTATTACAAATGGCTAAACCAATACGAACCAAAAGCCAGGGCCGGAGATTCAATCTTTATCTACTACATTGACTAGCCGAGCGAGGCAAAGCCGAGCGAAGTCGAAAGAACTAAAGTTCTTTCTCACTCCTCCTAACGGGGTCGTGGGTGAAGATGAAACTTTAGTTTCATCGCCTAAGAGAAATAAAGTGAGGAAATACAATCTTATTCTAAAACTTCTTCTGGAAAAACAAAAATTTTATCAAACCTTAAATCAATGTATTGAAGCTCTCCCTTTTTTTGAGGAGAGATTTGTTTTTCCAGAACCAAACCGAGTTCTGTAATTTGCCAATCTATATCGCCATCAGGGTCAAAATAAATCCACCAACCCTCTACCGTTTTTCCGTTTAGCTGAGTTTGGGAAACAATGACGAATTCTTTGACCCCTATTCCTTTCTCCTTTAATTTGTTCTGGATTTTTAAAATCGAGCCTAAATCTTCTTTTCCAATAGGATTATCTCCTAAAACAATCTCTTTTTTTTGCTCCAAACTTTTTATCATTAATTCTATACCCTTCGCTGTAGCTCGGGTAGATAATTCAATGGGTTCGAGGATTATTCCTTCTATATCCATTAAAAAACATTTTTCAGGGGGAGAGTTGTAGTCCTGACACCAGGCTCCGACAGGCAATCTTTCCTCAATTGTTATTGTTAGGCCGTCAGGAAAATTTCTTTTTGAATTAACCTTTGCAATTTGAGGAAATTTTTCTAATAGACCTTTATTTATCTCATTTAGGTTAACTAAGATTATGCTTTTGGTCGGGAAAAAAAATATTTTTTCCTCAATTCTTTCTGCAATAAAATTTTTAATGTCCTCATTAGAAATTTTCTGGTAGCCCAGCACCTTTATTTCTTTAATCTGGAAAAAAGAAAAAAACACAAAAAAATAAAAAATAGCTCCAGAAATAATTAAAATTAAAATACTCAACCAGAAAGAAAGATTTTTAAAAACCGACTTTTTTCTTTTTATTCGATATGGTTTTCTATAGGTTCTCATAAACCGAGCTCAACAAAGTTGAGTGAAGGTAAAGATGAAGGCAAACCCCGAAGGGGGCAAACTTCATCGATTACCCGAGCGATAGCGAAGGGTGGAGATGAAGGCAAACCCCGAAGGGGGCAAACTTCATCGCTAAAGCCCCCTTTTTACCTTCCTTAGTTTCTCAAAAATATAGGTTAACCAATATCTCCGGGAGAAGACAAAGTCTTGGGTTTTAACATACTCTTTTTTATAACCTGCAAATCCCATTTTAAACTGAGTTGGACCAGCCCAGGGATGTTCAGGATTATCTTGTGGTGAAACATAGCCCCAAAAGTCATACAGAATGCAGCCTCTCTTTTTCGCCTCTTTTATTGCTTCCCATTGTAATAGGTAAGCCATCGGAATTTTATGATATTGCGGAGAAAGAGCAGCATGATGATAGAAACCTATATTTGACCAAAAGATTATGAAAGCTGAAGCTATAATATTTCCTTTATATTTTCCAAAGAACAAAGAAATTTGATTATCCGGTTTGAAGGCTAAAAATTCATTTTTTAAATAATTTGAAGAGAAAGGAATAAAGCGGTGTTCCTTTACCACTTCTTGATAAATTTTATTAAAAACTTCGAGATCTTCTAATTTCTGACTATGAAAAATTTCAAGGTCTTTATTTTTTTGGGCCTGGCGAATCAAATAACGAGTAGTTTTTCTCATTTGCATCAAAAGCTCTTCTTCCGAAGGTTTAATATCTAACTTCCAGCTTGCTTCAGGATGCATATGAATTGGAGCTTTTTTAAACCCGAGTTTGGAAAAAATATCGTCATTTTCTTCATTTCTTTCCCAAATCGGATTAATTCTGATAAAATCCGCCCTTTCGCCTTTTCCAGTTTCTTTTAATTTATTTAACAAAACCTCCAATGTCTTTAATTTTTGCTCTTTATTTTTAAATTTTATATTTGGTCCGTGCGGTACCAACAAAAACGTTCCTCGCCGAGCTCTGGTTAAGACTGTTAAAGCAACCGAAACCAAATCATCGCCATCATAAACTCCCAATCTCAAAATTTTACTTCCCATCATTTTATTAAACTCCCCCCAATTCCAAGACTGTAAAAAGGTCTTTTCTCCGCATCCTGAGAGAAAGTGTTCCCAGGTTTCTTTTTTATCTATTTCTTTAATAAACATAGAACATCGAGAATTTTTTCAGCTTCTTTTTTTGAAATATTGATATGAGTAGGTAGATTGATAATACCTTTAGCAATTTTTTCTGCCTTCGGGCAGCTGCCAGAAGGATATTTCATTTTACAAATATTAGTATCCGGAGGAACTATCGGATTTTTCCTCCAACCATCGTCTAACAGAATTTTTCTCTTTTGGGTTTCTTTTAAAACTTTATTCGTGTCAAAATTCGTCAGGATTGGATAACGAAGGAAGGTTGGGGTTATACCATTGCGTGATTTTGCTAAAGGTAAAGTAAAATTAGCATTTTTCAGTCCTTCTCCGTAGAAGTCGGCGAGTTCTCTCCGGTGCTCATTAAACCTCTCCAGTTTCCTAAATTGATTTAGGGCCAAAATTGCCAGGGCATTTGGAAGAAGTTTTGGGAAATATTTTGGTATTTCCCCTACTTTCTCTTTTTTATAAACTGCCTTGGATAAAACAGAAAGTTTATGAAAGGTTCCCAAAAATATTCTTCCTAAATGATAATTGATGCTGTAAGCGGGTAAAATTAAATAATTTGTTAAAATTGGGTGCAATAACTGCTGGAAAATCCAAAAACTGGATGGGTAATCTAAGTTTTTTTGAAATTCTTCTAATTTTTTAGCTAAGTTCTCGTCATTAGTGACAGCCATTCCACCGAATACCGAAGAAATTATTTTATCCCTACCGAAACTAAAAAAAGCCGCATCGCCAAAAGTTCCACAAAACTTCCCCGAATATTTAGCTCCCAGAGAGTGAGCGCAGTCTTCAATTAATAATAAATTATTCTGTTTTACAATTTCTAAAATTTTATCAATTTGAGCCGGCCAGCCAAAAGTATGCTGAACCATCACCGCTTTAGATTTTTGAGTAATTTTTTTCTTCAAATCCTCCGGGTTAATATTTATGGTATCCTCTACATCAACAAAGATTGGTTTTGCTGTTTGATTTATGATTGGATTAACGGCTGCATTACAAGTAAAAGCCTGTAACAAAATCTCATCCCCTGCTTTAACACCAATTGCATTCAAAATTGCCATTAAAGCAGCTCTGCCGCTATTAAAGGAAAAAGCATATTTTACCTTTAAATATTTTCTAAATTCTTCTTTTAATTTCTCGATTACTTCGCCTTTTTTCCATTCCTTGGGTTGAAATATTAATTTTAAAGCTAAAGAAATGTCATCTTTTTCGGTATTTGGCGATAGAGATATGGAGATTGTTTTCATAATTTGACAAGCTTTTTATCCAATCAATTCTTTTAATACCTTTTTTGATACTCTTCCTTCAAGAAGAACAGTATCGCCTGGCTTGGAAAAACTTTTTATTTTCTCAATAATTTCCTCTGGGTTTTCTAAAAATAGAATATTTTCTTTTTTCATCCCTTTTTCTGTCGTTTCTCCTTTTATTTCTTTAAACCTTTCCTTGGTAGTAATTATTGCCAAGTCACAAACCTCACCAATTTTTCCTCCTATTCTTTTATGAACTTCGACTGTTGCCTTGCCTAATTCAATAAGACAGGGCATAACAATGGTTTTTTTGCCCGGCCAAAGATTTAAATAGTCTAAAGCGACCATCACCCCTTTAGGGTTTGAAGAATAGGTTGAATCAATTATATTCAAACCATTTATTCCTTTCAAAATTTTCATTGCTCCTTGTTCTGGTGAAATCTTTTTGCAGGCTTCAGAGATTTCTTCAAATCCCATTTCGAGTTCTTTTGCGCAAGAAACGGCAGCTAAAATATTGGAAATATTATGCTCTCCTGCCAAGTTAACCTTAAATTCAGTAAATTCCCCCGCCTTTGAAAAAACTTGGAAAGAAAGGGAGGTTTTTTCTATTCTGATGTCGGCTGCCCAAATATCGGGAAATACATCTTTTTCTACGGTTGCAGGAATTGAAGAATATAATTTTTTTGGCTTTTCTGTTTTTTTATAAAGTTCTAAACAATAAGAATTTTCGCCATTAAAAATAGCAAGGCCTGTTCCGGGCAGGCTTTCGATTAATTCGTATTTGGTTTTTATAATATCCTCCTGGGAGCCAAAAGTAGCCATATGCTGCTCGTTAATCCCGGTTAAAATCCCGATTTTTGGTCTGGCAATATCGCAAAGTAATCTTATCCCTCCTCTATTATAAGCACCCATTTCACAAACAAAAATTTCATGTTCTGGCTTCAAATCGTCTAATATGCACCGAGAAATTCCAATTTCTGAGTTTTGATGCTCTTTTGTTTTTAAAACTTTATACTTTTCAGATAGAATTGTGGATAGAAATTCTTTAGTAGAAGTTTTGCCGTAAGAACCGGTAATACCGACAACCAGGAGGTTTTTAAATCCATCTCTCTTTTCTTTTGCTCTTTTAATAACTTGATTTCTTCCTAAAACCGCTAAGGGCTGAAAAATCAGAAAAAGGGCAGAAGCAATCAAGGGAGTCAAAATATCAAACAATAAAAGATAAAAAGTAGCGGGGATAAAATTTATATACCCAAATTCGTCTCTAAAATATAAAGAAAGAACCACGATAAACAAGACCTCTAAAACTAACGCGGTAGAGATTAAAAAAACAGTTTTTTTGGTCAGAACCGGTTTTTTTAATTTCTTTTGAAAGAAATTAAACGAAGCGTGAACTGCTTCAAAAATATATAAGATTAAAACTAAAAACGGAATCCTGACAAAAAATTCAAAAAAATAAAAGTTCAAAAAAATATTTGAGGAGAATATTGAGAAAGGCAATATTTCAATTCCAAAGCCAAAAAGAGAAAATCCAAAAAGAAAAAAGAGAATTAAAACAAATTTAAGGATAAAGAGCTTATTTAATAAAAGTTGTCGCCCTTTCTCGGTAGAAAAGTGAGCCAAAAAACGACCAATATGATATTCTTTTAATTGCCACAGATAAAGCCAAAATAAAATTGCTTTTGTGGTTCGGATGAACCAAAACAGGTTTAATAAATAAAACATATTTTGTTTTTAAAAATTTTCTACGATTTCAGCTAATTTTTCCGGAATTTCTAAATGAGGACTGTGGCCAGTTTTGGGTAAAATTTTAAGTTCTGAATTTTTAATTTTCTCTTTAAAAATGTGGGCATACTGCACCGGGACTATTTTGTCATCTTTACCCCAGATAATTAAAGTTTTTATTGTAACTTGGGGAAGGTCGGAAAGTAAATCCTCTTCTAAAACTTTTTTAATTATTTCTTTCATCGTCCCGTCGGCTTTTACATAATCTTTGTGACGTAAAAAAATATAAAAAATATTCCGAACCCAGTCCTTTAATCTTTTTAAATGCATTGGGGTAAATATCGCATTTCCAATCCTTGCTAATTGAAAAATTATTCTTGTCTTTAATCCCGGTTTTGGTTTTATCCCGGCCGAAGCACACAAAATTAGCCCGTTTAACCTTTCAGGATAATTTACCGCGAGTTTTATAGCAATCCTCCCGCCAAAAGAATGGGCTAAAACAAGAAATTTTTCGAAATTTTGCGAATCCGTAAAACTAACCACCCATCTCGCATAATCTATCACACCCCAGGTTTCGAGAGGAGTCTTACTCCTTCCAAATCCTGGAAAATCAGGACAAACCACCCTGTAGCCCTGGCCAGACAAGATTTTCTGAACGGACACCCAAGAATCAGAAGAACTCCCCCAGCCGTGTAAAATTAAAAGAGGTTTCCCCTCTCCTGCTTCTTTATAATTAACTTCTAATCCGTTAATCAAAATCGTTTTTTCTTTCATACTGTGAGCGGGTCGGGTTGCAGTTTTTTATTTAATTACTTTAAAATTCAGATACTTTTGAAGAACTTCGGGAATTTTTATACTCCCATCTTTTTGTTGACAGTTTTCAATTATCGCCAGTATTGGTCTTTGAGAAAAAGCAGTGCCATTTACTGTATGAACAAATTCGAATTTTTTATCTTTCTCTTTGCGATAACGAATATTTAACCTCCTGGCCTGGAAATCAGTGCAATTTGAGGTGGAATGAGTCTCTCGATAGCGATTCTCACTTGGCAGCCAGGCTTCAATATCATATTTTGCTGCTGCCGGTCTCCCCAGGTCCCCGGTACAAATATTAATAACCCGATAGGGAATTTTTAACGCTCGCATCAATTTTTCTTCCATTTCTAAGAAAAATTTGTGTTCTTTTATAGAATCTTCTGGTTTCACAAAACTAAACATCTCCACTTTATCAAATTGATGGACGCGAAGAATTCCTTTAGTGTCCTTTCCATAAGAACCGGCTTCTCTTCTAAAACAGGTTGAAAAAGCAACATATCTTCTGGGTAAATCTTTTTCATTAAAAATCTCATCGGCATGCATTGTGCCTATTGATTGCTCGGCGGTACCGACTAAATATAAATTATCCTGAGGAAGAAAATAGGCCTCCTCTTTGTCGGCTTGTTCTAAATACCCCATACCTCTTGCCATTTCCGGTTTAAGCATTACCGGTGGCAGAACCGGAATAAAACCTTCTCGAATTAAAGTGTCAAAAGCGAGATTAATTAAAGCAAACTCAAGTAAAACTGCCTCTCTTTTTATGTAACCGAATCTTGTGCCGGCAACCTTCGCCGCTCTTTTGACATCGATTAAATCAAGATTCTCGGCAATTTCCAAGTAATTTTTAAATTTAAAATCGAATTTTGGCTTCTCGCCTACTTCTCTCAAAACTACATTATCTCTTTCATCTCTACCTACTGGAACATCGCCAAAGGGCAAATTGGGAATTTGGAGTATTAAATTATTAAACTCTTCATTCAACTCCTTTAGGTTTTTATTCAATCTATCACTATTTTTGTCTAATTCTCGCATTTTTAAAATAATTTTATCCTTTTCTTTTTTGTCTTTGGCTCTCTGGATTTCTTTATTGGCTTTATTTTTTTGAGCCCGCATATCTTCCAATGCTTGCAAAGTTTCTCTTAGTTTTTTATCAACTTCTAAAAGCCGGTCTATATCAACCTTAACTTGTTTTTTCTGGCAACCATCTTTAACTTTTTCTGGATTTTGACGAATAAATTTGATATCTAGCATTGGATAAAAGCGAGGAAAGTAATTTTTGGGACAATCCGCAGCGAGATTTTTAAGCGAGGGTAAGATTTTCAAGGAGCACCTCGCAGGCACGTCAGCACGGTTTCCGAGCGAAGCGAGGAATGACGTGCCGAGAGATGAACAAATTTTTCTCGCTGGGAAAAATATTGTGTATCCTTGAAAATCTTACCCGAAGTAATTATTTCTCTTTTGGTTTCATTGTTGGAAATAAAATCACTTCCCTTAAAGAATGCGAATCTGTTAACAAAGCTACCAGTCTATCAATTCCCATTCCGAAACCGGCACAAGGTGGCATTCCGTACTCTAATACTTCCAGGAAATCTTTGTCCATTCTTTGAGCTTCTTCAAAGCCTTCTTTAAAAATTTTTTCTTGTTCTTCGAATCTTTTCCTTTGCTCAATAGGATCGTTTAATTCAGAAAAGGCATTAGCCAATTCCCATCCTGCTACCACTAATTGAAAATTAGCCAACTTCTCGGGGTCTTCCTCTAAAGCTTTAGCTAAGGGTTGGAACCCAATGGGATGATGAATAATAAAAGTTGGTTCCCAAATTTTCGGACGACAAAATTTTTTATAGATTTCATCGGCTATTTCTGTTTTACCGGCCCCTTTTGGAATATCAACGCCAAGTTTTTGAGCTTCTTTCATCAGGGCTTCTCTATGAATTTCTTCTAAATTAATTTTTGTGTATTTTTTCAGAAGCTGGGAAAATTCTATTCTCCGCCAAGGACCTTTGAAATTTATTTCTTTACCTTCATAGGCGATGAGAACTTTGTTCTCATCTTCACCTTCGCCCCGCTGTTGCGGAGCTCGGTATTTAATTTCCAATTTGCCAAATATTTTTTTTAAGACATATTCAAACATTTTTTCTATAAGTTTCATTAGGGCTTTATAATCGGCATAGGCCCAGTAGAATTCAAAATGAGTATAATCTGGATTATGAAGCCTATCCATCCCTTCATTTCTGAAAACCCTGCCAATCTCATAAATTTTTTCGAAACCTCCAACCAAAAGTCTTTTAAGATAAAGTTCGGGAGCTATTCTTAAATATAAATCTATATCTAAGGCATTCAAATGGGTTTTAAAAGGTTTAGCTTTGGCTCCTCCATAAATTGGCTGTAAAATAGGAGTTTCCACTTCTAAAAAACCTTCTTTCTCCAGAAATTTTCTGATTTCTTTGATAATTTTCGAACGGATTTCAAATTTCTTTTTGACTTCTTCATTAAAAATCAAATCCAAATATCTTTTTCTGAATCTTTCTTCAATATCTTGAAGCCCATGCCATTTTTCCGGCAAAGGCAATAAACTTTTCGCCAGTATTTTAAAATCCGCAACTTCAATTGTTTTTTCTCCTCTTTTAGTTTTAAATAAGCTTCCCCTAACTTCGACAAAATCGCCGATGTCAAAATTATCTAAGAAAAATTTATAGCTTGACTCTCCCAATCTATCTTTGCGGAGAAAAGCTTGAATCTTACCCGTTCCGTCTTCAATATGTAAGAAAGTAGCTCCGCCGTGCTGCCTGAGAGATTTAATTCTGCCTGCCAAAATTAGCTCTTTTTTTCTTCTTTGCAAATCTTCGAAACTTAAAAGAGCTTCATTAATTTTGTGAGTTCTCTTGGTTTTTATCGGATAGGGATTTATCCCAGCTTTCTCAAGCTTTTTGAGCTTTTGTAAGCGATTTTCCCTGATATCTTCGATAGCCATATTATTTTAATTCTACTTTATTTCTTATTTTCAGTCAAAAAAAACCGGGCGAGATCTCGCCCGATTTTATTGTTAAGCCTTTAATCAATTTTTAAGATTTTATATTTAATTTTTCCTTCTGGTGTATCAAGCTCAACAACCGCACCTTTTGTTTTATTAAACAGTGCTTTCCCTAAAGGAGATTCAATTGAAATCTTGTTTTCCCACGGAATCCCTTCTCTTACTCCAACAATTTTAAACACCTGTCTTTCTTTGGGGTTATTTTGATTGCCGATTAAGACGGTAGAACCAATCTGAACGAGCCCGATATTTTTTTTATCGGTAACGACAATGCAATTTCTTATCAAGCTTTCCAATTCTAAAATTCTCCCTTCTAAAAATCCCTGAGATTCTTTTGCTTCTAAATATTCGGCGTTGTCGGTCAGATCTCCGAAAGAAGCACATCTCTTGAGACGTTTAGCGATCTCTTTTCTTTCTACGTTCTTTAGATAATCTAACTCCTTTTTTATTTTTTCTAGCCCTTCCGGAGTGATATACTTTTCCATATACTTTCATATAATACCCATCCAAAACTCCTTGTCAACCCCTATTAAAACTTGATTTATCTGATGGTAATTGATAATGGAGATATTCCGCAGCCAGGTCATTTAAATAGTTTATCTTTAGTCAAGAGAGATTTTTTTAATCATTATTTCTGCCCGAAGTACCACTTCAATACCTCTTTTGCCACAGGTAAAGCTGCCGGCTTCATTCCTTCAACATTCTCGATTAAAATAGTTAGAACGATCTGGGGGTCTTCGTAGGGAGCGAAAACCGTTACCCAGTTGTGATAGTAGTCCCCTCCCAATTCAGCTGTTCCGGTTTTAGCGGCAGCAGAGACCGATAAGGTATCCAACCAACCAGTGGCTGAACCAGCAGTAACTGCTTGCCTCATCCCTTCTCTAACGATTTGGAGATTTTTTGGGTCAATAAAGTTTTCTCGAATAATTTTTGGCTTGAATTCTTCGACTACCCGAGCCGCAGCGAAGGGTGAAGAAGAGGATTTATCCTCTTCGACTACATTTTTTTCACTGTCAATAATTTGTTTTACCACTTGTGGCTGCAACAATTTTCCTTCATTGGCTATAGCAGAAAAAGCAGTCACCACTTCCAAAGGAGTAATTTTAAGGAAACCTTGACC
>Ga0066637_10002564_pt1 | contig 12151 bp, 10 predicted proteins | sample CryGeyCG2014_020_FD_62737 | JGI IMG/M metagenome (GOLD analysis project Ga0066637, IMG submission 62737) | Groundwater microbial communities from aquifer - Crystal Geyser CG08_land_8/20/14_0.20 | ecosystem: Environmental > Aquatic > Deep subsurface > Groundwater | place: USA: Utah: Grand County...
GGGAATATCAGGACTTGGTTCTATGTTTGATGTTAAGTGGAAGGACGACAAGATAATTGAGTATGCAGTTTATAACCAATCTACCTTAGCAAATAACCTAAGTACAGGACTTGATGAAAAACAATTGATAGAAAAAAGAACCGTGATAATTGATTAAAGCAATCTTTTAGTACCGTTTTATATACTTTACTGTTATCTGAATGGAGTAGATAGAACAAAATAACCGTACAAATTACATTAAAATTAAAATAATACGGCGCTAGTTTTATTTTTTATCTTTATTGGTATATAATATTTTTGTAAAAGTAAAAGATGGTTTTTATGGAGAATTTAGATTTAAAAGATAAAGAGAGGAAGAAACCCGAGAGAGAAATAAGCTCGGGGGTTGGCTTTTTGACTGTAATTGTGATAGCGATTACTGTACTTTTCTTTTTCTTTCAGAATCTTAGAGGTTATCTGAAAGATGCCCTTAATATACCTTTGGTAGTTCGCTCTCCTCGTAAGGAAGTAAGTGAAGAGTATGAGATAACTTTAGAAGAAAAGGCAACAATTGATGTCTGGATTCAAGAAAACGATTTAAATAAGTATAGTGATCCTTTGGATACTATGTACGCTGGAGGAACACCTCTTTTTGATGAATCTACAGGTGAAACTATTAGCCGCTATGAATATATTATAAAAAAACATCCAGATAGACCTTGGAATGAGGAATAAATATAAACCCTATGAGTAAAAGAACGAAAGTGCTAATAATAGTGTCTCTACCTTGCTTTTTCGTATTTTTGGGAGGGTGTTCTTTTTCTAGAGAAATGTCCTCTGATGTGGAAAAGGCTTTAGAAGGTGTGACGGGGAAAACTGCAATAGATGCCCAAAAACGGGCGAATGAAAGCCTTGCTATTTCCAAATGTAAGGATTTGTTTAGACAAGAGAAAGCTTTAGGAAAAGATTTTTCTTCTGGTCCTTGCCTTTCTTCCGAAATAATTCCAGATTGGGCCTGCGATGTGGCTCACAACCCAAGAGAAGAGGTTGATAACAATCCTGAAAATCAATGTTCAGCATTTCGAGAAGGTAAGGCACATCATTTTGTAGAATTAGATACCGAGGGAAATCTAATAAAAACCTATTAGTCTTTTATTTTTTAAGTTATAAACAAAATGTGTCGTAAAGTAATTGCTATTATTCTTATTATTACTTTCGGCCTTATTTTCCCACTAGCTATTTTTGGTTTCAATATCAGAAAAAATTTACTCGATGCAAGGGTTTATAAGGAAGAATTGAAAAAAAGTAATGTTTATCAAGCTTTATCAGACGAACTTGTTAGAAATCTAGGGCTGGTAAGAACAAAAACCTCTACTACAGAAGGAGAAGTCGATGCTAGTTATTTTTTTACAAATAAAGATTTCCAGGAAATAGCAAGTAAAGTTTTGGCCCCAGAGTTTCTACAAGAGCAAACAGAATCTGTAATTGATAATCTCTTTTTCTGGTATCATTCAGATTCTAAAGAGCTTTCTTTGAAGATCAATTTAATGATACCAAAGGCCAAAATTGGAGAGGCTTTAAAAGATAGTTTAGGGAAAAAATTAGGTAGCATGCCTGTTTGCTCAGTGAGGGAGTTTGAGTCTATGAGAAGTGAGAATGAAACACCCACCTGTATTCCTCAAGGGTTTGATGTGAATTCTGCTGTGGATCAATTAGACACTAGGGAAATAGTAAGAGAAATACCGAACGAAATAGATCTCACTGACTCTAGTTCTTGGAATATAGGGGAAAAACAAAAAGAAAAAACAGAAGTAAACAAGGAATTTTTACAAGTATTATCTTCCTTGCGAAATATCGCGAAAAAACTTTTTAGACTTGTAAATTATTTGATTATTGCTCTTATTATCATCTTGATTCTCGTTGCCCTTCTTGCATTGCCTTCCCCAAGGTCTGTATTTAGATGGGTGGGGGCAACTTTAGCATTATCAGGAGGATTTACTTTTGTAAGCGCTTCTATTTTTAAGCTTTTCTCAGGAAGAAGCATTATTTTAAATCTTATTTCTTCTTCTAATGTAGCAAGTAACTTTCCTGTAGAGCTTTATGAAGCTATAACAAATTATATTCAAGGTATATTATTAAGAGTTGTCAGTCCTGTCTGGGTTCAGAGCTTAGTAATTTTTGTCTTGGGCCTTATTTTAATAATCTTAGGTTATATAATCAAGGAAAAGAAAAAAGAGGCAGGCCCTTCGCTTTCCCCGGTGTCTCCCCAAGGTATACCTCCTCAACAATATCGGCCTCAAGAAACTCAGAGTATTACTCGACTTTCAGCTTCTGATAATAGTTTACCGCAAACACCTTCTAGCGGTGTACCTTCTTCTGATAATAATAGTAAGTAAACTTTAAAGAATTAAGAACATTCTATGAGTAAGAAGTATCCTAAAGTAGATAGAAAAAAATGCACTGGTTGTGGAAGCTGTGCAGCAGTATGCTCTGCATCGCCTAATGTATTTGAGATGGAGGGTGATAAAGTAAAAGTTGTAAACCCTGAAGCTTGTACAGAGTGCAACTCTTGTTTAGACGTTTGCCCCACAAAAGCAGTTACTATAGTTAGTAGTAAAAAAGAAAAATAGTCTTTTATACTTTTATACTTCTTAAATTTTTAATTCTAAACTTTTTTGAATTTTGTCCGCCTGAGGCGGATCTGCCTAAGGAAGACACTTTTAATTTTTAATTGATTAAACCTATGCTTACCTGTCAAAAATGTAAAAAACAAAACCCTGATCACGCTATTTTTTGTAGTTATTGTGGGAGCCCCCTAGATAGGAAACCTAGTAGTCCATCTTCCTCTCCAGACCGAGAACAACCTTTAAGTTCTCCAGAATTGAGAAGTATGCCGAGAAGTGCTTCCTTGCTGAGTCAAAGGCAAGCTACAGACTTAGAACAAGCTAGCAAGACGCCTCCTTTGTCAACACAACCTGTTCAGAGCGTATCTCAAGAACAGGTTCCTTCAAAAAAGAAAAAACCTAGATGGATTCTAGGCGCTATTGTTTTCATAATTCTTTTAGTTGTAGTGAGTGCTTTTCTTATAGTTAAATTTGCACCTGGGTTATTAGACAGTATTTTGAATAAAGAGAAAGAGCTTGCTTATAATACTGAAGATCAAGAGCAAGAGGGTATTGAGGATAACATTCAAGTAAATCCTCTTTTACCCCAAAGAAGTATGGTAGTTTGCAGTGCTTCATCAGTATTACAGGATATTACAGAAGGAACTAGTTATAATGTTGAGAATATTATTGATGTTGATTTGTCTACATCATGGGCAGAGGCAAGGCAAGATGAAGGTATAGGAGAATGGGTGCAATTTACCTTTGGCTCTAATGCTGGAATTAATACATTAGGGGTATTTGCAGGAAAAGCAAAGGATGAAGAGACTTATTTTCAAAACAATAGGGTGCAGGATTTTGAATTGGAATTTAGTGATGGAGAGAAGATTTCTGGGACTCTGGATGATAAATATACAATACAGTTTATTACTTTTAATGTTAAACAAACCTCGTATCTTAAATTCATTATAAAATCAGTTTACAGAGGCACAAAGCACAATGATACTTGTATTTCTGAGATTGATCTTTGGAGCGATTGGGTTATAAATAAAGACTCTGATGCTGCAATGCAATATTATAAAGAAGATAGTGGGGAAATTTCTACAGATTATGTTATTGATGCTTATATGACCTTTGATCTTTCAAGTGATGGTTATCCTGAGAGCGCCCGTCTCAGCTCTTATGCTTATGATATGCCGAAATTTGTTGCTACAGTAGAGCTTTCTCCATCTACACCTGAAGATACCAAGTTTACTGTTAAATGGTATAAAGGAGATGAGGTTTTCTTTACTGATACCCGAGGATATAATGGACCTTTTTCTGATGGTAAGTGCTTTGCTTCATCTATTGCGCTACTTACAAAATATGGTGCAGATGAATGGTCTCTGGGAGATTACAAAGTAGAGTGGATTTTGGATGATAAAGTAGTAAGGACTGTAGAGTTTAAAGTGAATGTTCAATAAGAATTTAATTAATTTACGCTACAGTTATGACTCTTAAGCAAATTAATACTGAGAGCAGCACTTTACTCGTTATTGATGTTCTCAATTCTTGTTGCAGGTCTAAATATGAAATTAAAAAATGGGGTATTCGTTTTAGTAAAATTAGAAAAATGGTGCCAAAATTGGTTGTATTTATTAAAGAGTATAAGAAACGTTTTAAAAATCCTATTATTTATGTTAATTGCACAAGGTGGGACAAGAAGCATTTACCTCCTAATATAATAGAGTTATATAAGGACCCAAGATGCAGATATTACTCTGAAGACAAGACTGGATTTAGTGAAAAATTTTACAAAGTGAAGCCAGAAAAGAACGATATTGTTATTACTAAAAGTAACTACGATGCTTTTACTAGCCATAAGCTAAGTAGAATACTAAAAAAGAATAAAATGAAACACCTTATTGTAACAGGGGTTTTTGGAGATGGGTGTGTACATGCAACAATTCAAGGAGGTTTCTCCAAGGGATATAATTTTGTCATTCTGAAGGATCTAATCGAAACAACAGATGTAAAAATAAGACAGGATTTACAAAGATTATTAAAAAAATATACTTGGCCTGTTATGTTTGGCAAAACAATTACTTCCAAAGAATTTCTAAGGAATATTAGTTAGGTCTTCTATTTTATATCTTCCTTTTTCTCCTGTATAAAAGTCCGCCATTGCTCTAGGACTTCAATAAAAGTTAAAAAGGGAGTGTCGATTAAAAAATTGAAGATGACAGCAACAATATTTATCTTGCCCCATTTTTTAGAAAGCCATCTACCTACGCTTATAATCGGTAAAGCAAAAATATCTATGATAGACTGAAAGAAACTATCTTTTTCTTCATAGACATTAAGTTCTTTAGCCCTTTTTCGGATAATCACGGCAGCAAACGAGATAAGAGAAGTAAACATGATTATAAGTATGAAAGAAAGGGGAGGATAGTTGAGAAGAGTTAGTAGCCAGATAAGGGTACCAAGGATTACTACAAAACTTATATAAAACATAATATGGAAAATTTTTCTTAATGTTCTACTTCTTCCTGTAGGTAGATCAACATAAAGAAGAGAAAACCCTTTATCCGTAAAAGAATTTTGTTTTATTTCTTCTATAACGAGATCAAAATTTCCTTCTTTTGGAAGTCTTACAGTTGCAACTGAGATAAACATAAGAAAAGTAGGCCCAGTAATGTCTACGATAGCTGCCAGAGTGTTTATATGTCCTGTGAAGTATTTTGTAAAAGGAATTTCTAATATATATAGAGAAAACACATTAGTAAGGAAGATGGAAATAGTACTAAAGACGGCTGATCTTACTTTGCGTTTTGCAAGCGCCTTAAGTTTTTTATTATAAGTTTTTTCTACCAATTCATGAAGTGTTTTTAAGTCTTCGATTTTTTTTCTTATGCCAGTAGGATTTTTTGCTATGATTTCGTCAATAAGGATAAATGGAGCTTTATGACGGTAGCAGATATTATAAAATTTATTTGCTGCTGGGTGGTTTAAGTAGTTATCGGTTTCTTCAAAAATATCGAGTATGGATTTTGTTAATTTATTGAGTTCTTCTTGAGAAATATTGAACCAATCTTTATGATGCGCTTTAAAAAGATTATAACTTATCATAGCCTTATCATAATTCATTAATGCTTGCTGGACATTAATAAATAATAAGACGCTTTTACTTTGCTCATTTAGATTACACCTACGAGCGAATCTCTCGGAGATAATTATTCTTTTTCTTATTGTTTTTTCCATATAACTTGTTAGGGCACTTGTCCTTATGTATTTAACAGGATCAAGTACTTCTTCTATTTCGCAGACAGCAATACCTAAAAGTCTTGTACAGAACTCGCTGTTTGTTATATTCTGAGGTAGAGAAGGATGGTGCTTCAGTATATAGGTGTATTTATCAATAACTTTTTGAATAAGAGGAATCTTATATTTGGGAATTTTATTATTTGGAAAGTGGCCTCCTCTTATTAAATCTAAGACAAAAGGCTCTGCTAAATTTTTGTTATTTTGGTCTATTAGAAGCCTTCTTGCTAGTATACGTTTAATTGCTATTCTTTTCATTAGGTGTTCTTCTTTCCAGTCAATTATATTCCTTATTCTTTCATAGAATATTGCCATTCTGCTTGCCACCTCATTTACATGCAGTTTTGCTCCTTCTTCTTTCTTTCTTTTCATTCTTTTCCATTTTTTGTATTCTTCTATTAAGTTATCTAGATCTTTAGATATTGTTGGCATAAAATAAGTTTAAAAATCAAAAATAGTGAATATAGGTTTATAAAATTTTGCCATAAGATTGGGTTTGGTAAATGTTGAGTTCAGTACTTTATTATGCTATAAACTCCTTATTTGTTAATAGAATTAGGGTTATTAGGTGTTAATACTGTATTTTAGCATATATTTTACATAAGTGGTATAGTTTTAAGTGTGAACTGGAAATTTGAATAACTTCCCAAAATGGGTAAGGCCAGTCCCCTGACTGGCCTAGTTGGGATTTAGAAACACCCGGGGCTAGTCGGGGAACCGTAATACGTCCCAGGAGACTAGCCCTACCCAGTGGTAAAACTTAAGGTAGAATAAAATAAATCTATCAGTTTTGTTTTTGAGATATCTATAGTAAAGAATAATAACCCTAGATAAAAAGAAGGTATCTACCTTTGTCGTAGTAATATAAATGAACTGATAGAAGTTGAACAAATTTTTAGAACAAAAGCATTAAGATAATTAAAAACCTTAAGATGAAATTTCAAGGAGTTATAATACGATTCTTTTATGATTGGTATGTGGCTTTTTCTTTAGGTTTTCTAAAACAGTTTTTAAGTTTTGCGAATACTATCGAAGGCATTCTTGCTGTAAGAGAGATGGCGCGGAGAATATTTCAACCCCTTTATCAGGATTATGATGTAGCAGGGTATATTTTAGGGTTTTTCTTCAGAATATTTAGGATAATTATCGGAGTTATTATACATCTAATTGTTTTTTTATTTTTTTTAATTTTGTATTTTATCTGGGTTTTGATTCCACCTTTTGTGGTTTATATGGTTTTTGTTAATCTATTTAGCTTGTAGTTTTTAGAATTAAGAGTTCTGGACTAGGGATCAAAACCCTAAATCCGAACTTCTAAATCCTAAAGCCCGTTCTACGGGGCACGTATTACGTGCCGGGCTAAGCAAATTCTAATGGCCAAAATCCAAAATTCGAAAGCACGTATTACGTGCTAAACAAATTATTTTAGATTTTGAAAATTAGAATTTTATGCTTGTTTTCAGCCTCAGGCTGATTGGTCGTGGCCAAAGGATTTCGGATTTAGTGCTTAGAGCCTTCTTTTGTTATTAATCCAACTTTTTATATGTCTCAAAAAAAAGAAGACTTCAAAAACAGAAGAGAGATGAGAGAGATGATATGTCCTGTGTGTATGGGGTTTCCCCTAGATGAAAATGGGCAGATTTGTCAGGATTGTGGAGGAAAGGGGGTGTGGTTTGAGTTAGGAAACACTGTCTTTTATTTTTCTGAAAAAAATCTCTTATCTGTTAGTTTAAATTTTATAACTAAGATTTTATCTTGGACAGCAGGCTTTCTTGCAGTTTTTGGAACCATTATCTTAGGAATTGTTATAACCCCAGGCCATGATCAAGGGATTTTTGCTTTGTATACGGAGAGAGGAGGACTACCACTTTTGTTTTGGTTGAGCTTATTTATCTCATTATTCTTTATTGATAGTTTTTTAAGAAGGCATGAGTCCTTAAAGAAAATTTCTCCTCTTAATTCTGATTTGAAAGTCTTGTTTGATCCTAGTTATGAAAAAGAAAAAGAGGTTGACATTTCTACCTTGTTTAACAGTGAATCTTTAGAAATATTACGAGATGCTTATCAATACACCTTGTCATCTAATGTGTCGCTTGCTCCTATTCATGTATTGAAATTTTTAACACAAAATTCTAAAATTCAGTCTTTATTTACTCGATTTGAAATTGAAAAAAATGAACTTGAAAAGATAGTAAATCCCGAGGAGGTAAAAATAAATAATAAAAGTTTAGATGGAAGTTTCTCTGGAAGCTTAAAAAGGGTGCTTCTGTTTTCTTTTTTTGATGCGATAACCTCTGAAGAGGAAGAAGTAGATATTTTTGGTTTATTTTTTGGTATAGCCCAGGACGAGAAGATAAAGAAGATGTTTTATGATCTAGAAATTGAAACAGAAGATATTAAAAATCTCATTAGATGGATGAGAAGTGAGGTACTCACAAAAAGACATCCTCGTAAAGTAAAGCATGTTGTGATGAATAGGGCTTGGACCGCCCAGCCCACTCCTTTCCTAGATAGATTTAGTTATGATCTTACGGATCTTGCTCGTGCAGGGCTTATTGAGGTGGTTGTAGGAAGAGATAGGGAAGTAGCAGAAGCAGAAAGAATTTTATCCCGAGCATCAAAAAATAATGTCCTCTTGGTTGGTGAAGAGGGTGCTGGGAAAATGGCTGTTGTAAGAGAACTTACTAAGAGAATAGTGAAGCAAAACACTTTCTCTAAACTTTTAGATAAAAGGCTTGTGGTTTTAGATGCTGCTTCTCTCGTGGCAGATGTGAGAAGAGAAGGAGAGCTTGAAGGAAGATTAACTAAGGTCTTAGATGAGGTGGTGAGAGCTGGTAACATTATTCTTTGTATTCCTGATATTCACAATTTAGCCGAGGTAGGTAAGTTTGGTGCTTTTTCTGGATCAGAGATTCTAGCGCCCGTATTTTCTAAAGCAGCTTTTCAGGTGATAGGGACAACCACGCCTTTTGATTTTCATAGATCTATTGAGGGACAGGCAGCTTTTGCGAGTACCTTTGAAAAAGTACAGGTGAACGAAATGAGTCCTGATACAGCTTTAGAATTTTTAGCACTTAGAGCACCAGTTATTGAACAGAAAAATCGTGTTATCTTAACTTATGGCGCAATGAAAAAAGCAGTTGATTTATCTTTTAGGTTTATTTCTGATAGGCTTCTTCCTGGAAAAGCACTTGACCTTTTAGCTGAGGCGGGGGTTTTAGCAAGAACTAAAGGAAGAAAGCTTGTGAGGGACGAGGACATCAGGGAGGTTATCACCCAGAAGACAGGTATTCCCCTTACTAAGGTTTCTGATACTGAATCAGAAAAGCTCTTAAATCTTGAAGCCGAGCTTCACAAAAGAGTTATTAATCAGGAAGATGCGATAGGTGCTATTTCCCGATCAATAAGGAGAGTAAGAGTGGGTTTAAAAGAAGAAAAAAGACCCATTGGTGTATTTCTTTTTTTGGGACCTACTGGAGTAGGTAAAACTGAAACTGCAAAAGCTCTTGCCAAGACTTATTTTGGTAGCGAAGAGACGATGATTAGATTAGATATGTCAGAATTTCAAACGAAAGAAAGTATTTACAGTTTAATTGGACTTTCTGGTGATAATGTATCGGGAAAACTTACCGAACAAGTAAAAAGAAAACCTTTTTCTTTAATTTTACTTGATGAGTTAGAAAAGGCTCATAGAGAAGTTTTAAATTTGTTTTTGCAAGTTTTTGATGATGGGAGACTTACTGATAATCTAGGCAGAGTAATAGATTTTAGTAATACGATTATTATTTGTACTTCTAATGCAGGATCTCGCTTTATTCAAGAAAAAATAGCAGAAGGTGCTGTTATTGATTCTATAAAACCCCAGATTGAAGCATTACTTTTAGAATACTTTAATCCAGAATTTTTAAATAGATTTGATGATAAAATTATTTTTAAACCTTTATCTATTGATGATGTCCGGGCTATTGCAGGACTAAAGATTACCCAATTTGCTAAGAATCTTGAGAAGGAGCAAGGAATGCTTTTGAATGTTTCTGATGATGCTATTAAAAAGTTATCTGAATTAGGCTATGATCCTTCTTATGGCGCAAGACCCTTAGAAAGAATGATTCAAGAAAAGCTTGGGGATTTTGTTGCCACAGAGATTTTAAAAAAGAAATATAAGAGGGGAGATACAGTCAAGTTTGAAGTCAAAGATATTAAATAATTGAGATTTAGTTATAAAGAAGAATGATCCTCATGACTAAAAGCTGCAAATGACCAATTTCCAATTAAGAATTTCTAATAAATGTCTAATGGCAAAATGACCAATAACCAATCCGCCGCAGGCAGATTAAATTCTTAATTCTTATTTTTTTGATTTTTGAATTTATTTCATCTCCATGTCTCGATCATTTCCTGATAAATTTTTGCTTTTGCCATTACTTGCTTTGGATACCACTCATAATTTTTCCAATTTCCTCCTGCAAAGTATAATCCTGCTGCTTTAAATTCGTTGTCGTAGTCTTTCTTGTCCGCACCATTTCTTGCTAAGATTAGCCCACAAGCTGTAAAGGCATCTTCAAGGTTCCAAGGAGACGGGGGGTTATGGCCTGAAAGAAATGAAACTTGTGGAGCGATGAATTCCCAATAATTTGGCATGATTTGGGCGGGACCCATGGCACCGCCCCAACCAGGATAACTCGAAGGTTTTTTAGAAATTCTTACTTCAGTGGGATCTAACCCTAAACCTCTACAAATATCTAGAAAGGCATCTCTGTGATTAGGATGCATATCTTCAGGATAATGTCCTGTACCAACATTCGATCCTAGGTTTGATTCTTGCTTTATTACTGCAAGGATTAGAGCAGCTCTTACCCCAGTTCTTTTTTCTGCTTGGACCGCAAACGTAATTGCTTTTTTAAGAGGAATGGATATTCCTTCACTTTGTAAAAGAAACATTTGTTTTTCAAGCTCAGTCATTTTTTGGGTAAGAGTATCAACATCTTTATTAGTTTTTTTAAGAAGTTTATTTTTAGCTTCTTTTTGTAAAATTAGTGCTTGTTTTTGAGTATCGAGAGTGCTCTGTAAGCTAGTAAGCTCTTTTCTATTAATTTCTAAAAGCATTTTTTCTTCAAGAAGTTTCCTCTTAGTTTCTTTTAAAGTGCTAAGGAGTTCTTGTAATTTTCCTTGTAGTTCCTTTGAATATTCAATGCTAGAAAGAAAATCAGAGAGTTTTTGGTTTTTCAGTAATGCCTCAAAAATAGAAATTTGTTCGTACTGATAGATAATTCGAATAGCCCCAGCAATCATTATTTTTTGTCTTTCGACTGAGTTTTCTATTATTTCAATCTCTCGATTTTTCTCATCTATTATAAGTTGTAGGGTATTAATTTTTTCTTCAGTATCTAGTATTTCTTCTTGTTTTTTTAAAATTTCTTGATCTAAGACTTTAATTTCTTTTTCTGTAGTGCCTGCTTTTTCAAGTTTTGCTCTTAAGCTTGTCTCATGTTTTTCATATTCTTTTTGCAGATTTTCCATCTTGCTCCAGTCATTTTGAGCCTGAGATTTTGGATGTAAATTAAAAACAAGAATCACAAGGATTATAAGGCCTATTATTTTTTTGGTTTTTTTGTTTATTATCATGATTTAGAGTAATTGGAATGGTTTTTTAACTCTTTCTTTAGAATAATAGCATAGATAGGAAGAATAGGCTACTGGGCTACCAGGCGACTAGGAACTAGGAATGTAGGCATCAGAAGCTAGAGGTACTAGATGTCAGTTGGAAAATATCAAGCCTCAAGCACCGTCCGCTGCGGGACGTAGCACGTTCCAAGGCGGGAAATTTCAAGCATCAAACATCACCCGTTACGGGCGGACTAATTTTCAAAATTCGAAATACCACTATCGTCATCCTGAATCCGCCGAAGTCCGCAGACGAAGGCGGATTCAGGATCTCAACTTGTCGGTATATTCAAGAGTTGAGATTCTTCGCTCCGCTGCGGCTTCACTCAGAATGACAAAGTTACCTGTTTCGGATTTAAAAAATTGGAGTTTTGAATTTGTTTTCAGCCTCAGTCCGCCTAAGGCGGATGGCTAAGATATTTGTAATTTGTGATTTTTAATTCATAATTCCTGGTTCCTGATTCCTGATTCATAACGGCTGTGCCCTAGCACTCATTATCGAATTTTGTTACAATATATTTAACAATTATTATCTAACGCAAACTATATGCTTGGTCCTGCAATTGATAGAGCTTTGAGAGATATGTCTTCAAGAATGAGACAAC
>Ga0066637_10002566_pt1 | contig 12147 bp, 11 predicted proteins | sample CryGeyCG2014_020_FD_62737 | JGI IMG/M metagenome (GOLD analysis project Ga0066637, IMG submission 62737) | Groundwater microbial communities from aquifer - Crystal Geyser CG08_land_8/20/14_0.20 | ecosystem: Environmental > Aquatic > Deep subsurface > Groundwater | place: USA: Utah: Grand County...
AGAGAATATCCTGTTTCATATCCGTAATAATGGTGGCGGAAACGCTCATGCCGGGCTTAACTCGTTCATCTCCATCCTCCGTAGCAGTAGCGCTGCTACTGCGGAGGACGGGTTGAGTATCAAAAACAATTTTTATATTATAAGTGACTACGCCTTGCGACACTGTCCCTAGAGTGTCAATCTCCGCCACTTCGCCAGTAATGCTTAAACCTTCTATAGCATCAAAGGTGAGCGTGGCTTTCTGGCTTACTTTGACTTTTGCTACGTCAACTTCATTTAAAGAAATCTCGGCTAGCCGCTGTTGGGTAATAAGCGTGGCAATCGCTGTACCGGCAGATATTGAATCTCTTAATTTAACGTCAACTTGAGCAACAATCCCGTCAAACGGCGCTCTGATATAATAATCAGCCAGCTTTTCTCTGGCGTCTAACAGGGCGTTTTCCCGCTGTTTAATGGTAAGTTCCTGCGACCGAATATCCAACGGATCAGTGCCGGCTTTAAGGTCTAAAAGTGATATGGTCTTTTCAGCAATCGTCCGGTCAGCACTGATAATTGCTTTTTTTGATTCTTCAATCGTTTGCTTAATATTAAGAAGACTAAGCAGATGGCTATTGGTAATGCCGGTATAGGAATCAAGGCTGGCTTGGTGAGTTGAAACAGTGGTGGAAATACTCACACCCCTTCGCTGCATAGAGTCTTGAATAAAATCAATATAGTTATGGGCAACCTTTACCGTATCAGCGATTATTTTTGTCGTTTCATAGGTTTCGGAAATAAGTGCTTCTATTATTTCTGTACCTGAAGTTCGCGAAGCAGATTTATAGTCATCAGAATTTTTTTGGTAGTTAGTACGGGATAAATAATAAGCGTCATAGAAATCATCTTTATAACTAAGAGCTTTCTCGCGTTCCCCGGCAACCGTATTAGATGACTGATTAAGATACCAATCAATATTTTGCTGATTATTTTCTATGGTGCTGTTAAAAAATATATTTTCTAAGCCAGTCATTATCGTCGGCAAGTCAAGGAAGGCGTCAGCTACCGTGTTAAATCCGTCATCATATGCTTTTTTAAGATCGTCTTCAGCATTTTCCTTTGATTCCTTAGCTTGTAACAGGGTATTTTCCGCTTGCATAATAGAAAGCTCGTCGGCTGGTTGTTTTAATTTTTCCAACGAAAGCTTAGCCGCCTCCAGATTAGCTTCGGCATCCCTGATGGATTTATAGGCATCGCTCGCATCCAGCTGGGCTAAAAGTGTGCCAGTTTTCACTTCTTGACCGCTTTTAGCGTTTAGATACAAAAGGTCGCCCGCTGATTTTGCCTTGATATCCACCTGCTGGGAAACCGAAATCTGGCCGCTGCCAGAAACCGAGGTGATTAAAGTTCCTTTAGCAACGGCGGCTAAAACATAGCGTACTTCGCCGTTATTCCCCTTAAGGGCCGGATATCCCCAATAACCTAATCCAATAAGCACCAGAACAGTTAGGCCGGCCAAAAATTTGTGCTGTAATATAAATTTTAAAATTCTTTTCAACATAGAAAATTACCGCTTTAGCGTGGTCGCGGCCGCGGTGGTAATGGCGCCATTGGCGCTCCTTTGGGTTGAGCGGGTATCAGTCTAATTAGCTTAGCTTCAAGCTGACCCTCATCATTTGGGTCGCCGATGGTAACAATATAATCGTCAACTTTAAGGTCAGCTAATTTTATAGTTTCTTGGAAACGTTTGATGGTCGTTTGGTCATTGACTAAAATTATTTTCTCTATATCGTCGCTTCCTTTAACGACCAACGTTGAACCGTCAATTTTTATAATTTGTCCAAAGGTGCCACTGGCTTCAATAAAATCCCGATCGCCAAAGCCCATAAAAAATCCTTCCCTAGGCCCGCCAAAATTCCGGTGATAATTATCGCTCCAGCGGCAGGAAAAATCCGCTTTTCTTGCGCCAACAAACATGCCAGCCTTGAAAATAAACAAAATAACGATAAATACTGCAATCCCCAAAACGACGCCTTTAAACGTTTTTGATTGAAAAATTTTGTTGATGTCCATAAATTTAATGGATTATTGGTTGTTTAGAAGAAAAGATAACTTTTATATCTTTGGTTAAAAACTTAAGCGACTCAAAAGCCGTTAAAACTGCAATCAACACCACCAAGAGACTAGTGACCGGCAGGGATTCTAAGAGGGCTAAAATAAAGCTTTGCCAGTAAGCCAAAACGATGCTGCTGTCGGAAAACAGCAGGGAGATAAAATGCATAAAGCCGGTAGCGGTCAAATCCTTTTGAATAAGACCTAAACCTAAGACAAAAACGACTGCCGATAAAACAAAAAATAGCGAACGGCAAGCCAATCTAACTTTTAAACGGAACTGCTGCCTGACCCTCACCTCTTTTATAATTCTTGTTAAAAGCTCCGACGGTGGCTCCACCAGCTCGCTGGAAAAAAATAGTTTTTGAAAGTTATTAGACATATTGCTTATTTAATTAATACGCAGAAAAAGGCGGTTTTGGTGCAACAAAAAACCGCCTTAAAGTTAATAGGCCGCGATGATAGCGGCTTTTGGTGGTATTTAACGGCTCATGCAGTACTTCGGCGATCTCTTGAAACGTCATATCTTCTTGATAATGAAGCCAAATGACTGCTCGCTGTTTTACCGGGAGCTTCAATAAAGCCTGGTTGATTTTCTGCGCCAATTCCTTCTGTTCTAATAATTGAGAAGGCAGCAGCGCGGCATCAGCCACCGGCTCTTCCAGAATTTCGCCTTTTTTGTCTTCTTCTGCCAATTCCGTAAAAGTGATGATTCTTTTCTTTCTTAAAAAATCAAAAGCCGCGTTCTTAGCAATCGCAAAAAGCCAAACCTTAAACGACTTATCTAAACGAAAGCGCTTCAGATGTTTCCAGCTCTTCAAAAAAATTTCTTGGGTAACATCTTCGGCATCGCTTTGGTTATTAATATAGCGCCGGACAAAATTGTAAATTGGCTTAAGATAACGGCTAATCAAGGTCTCTAAAGCTTCCTGATTATTTTTTGTGGCTAAACTAACTAACTGCCCATCGCTAAGATTTTTCATATGCTTGACACTTTACCATTTTTTCCGACCAAAATCAATCCAACCATTGGCGAATGGTTGGATCAAAATGCCCTCTTATTTTTAGAGGGCGCAGGACAAATGGCTACCAAATTTTCCGCCATAAGCAGCTAAACCCTATAAAGTTAAACTGACACTAGCCGCTTTTTACCTTAAATGAATCCTCCCCGCCTCAAGCGGCGGGGTTAAAATTTAATTTATTAAAAAAGCACAAAGGCGGCTTTGTGCTTTCCTATAACAACTGCGAAACTATTAGAAATTGGTATGGTGAATACAAGCAATATTTTCCTAAGTGGCAATATACAATGGGACAAGGCGAAACCAGGATTGGCTTAAATAGAAAAAATACCAACCATAATCACATTAAGAAATCGCATGAAATAATCATCTACTGTCCACCAAAAAATAAATCTTATTGGAGTTGAGCTTTAAACTTAATTTTATCTTTCTCGTATTCATTTCTTTTTTGAGGAAAACTATCAATGCAGGCAATAAAAAACGGAGCGCCTAAAAAACCGACACTTGTCTCAAATCTATTTCTGCTATAAAGAAAAATCTGCCATTTTTTATCGCCACTTTTAACCGAATGAATATTGCCTTGTGCATCAATAACATCTTTCTTTCTTGACCCGGGATAAATAAAGCCGCCTATAAGGTCGGCAAACTCTTTTTCCGCCTCATGACCGGCCAATTCAACTCGGCGCGCTGCTGCGGTCGTCATCGCTCGACGTTTTTTTATTCTTTTCTTACTCATATTCAACAAACTGTTTATGGGCCGAAGGGACTTGCCTGCCCTACTGCTTTCCAAAGAAAGCAGGCCAGGGAACCCTCGACCGCCTGTGTGCTCCCGCAAAAACTGATATTGCTAGAAAGAATGTTGGCGGGACGGACGGGACTCGAACCCGCGACCTCCGCTCTTGACCCCGCACCAATTCTTTAATTAGATTAGGGAGTTTAAATACCTGTGGCGGGGCCGAAGGGACTCGAACCCTCGACCTCCTGCGTGACAGGCAGGCGTTCTAACCGACTGAACTACGACCCCATCACAGAAATTTAAGTATTTTATAAATGAGTTGTGAATTGGTGCGGGGCGAGCAGGGCGGCGTTCCCCGCCTGCCACGCAAGCCGAGCTTGCGAGGCTTGGCGGACAGGTAATCAACTGCCTGCCCTCCGAAGTGAACGAAGTCAAGCTTAGCTTGACGAAGCGAACGAAGGAGGGAACTACCGTCCCAAAAACCCCGTAAATGAGCGAAGCGAATTTTACGGGGAACTACGACCCCAATATTAATACTAGTTAAACTGACAGCCGAAATTTTACTTGCTCAAGTATAAACTATAATTGACTTTTTGGCAAAGCTTTTTTTGGATAAATCCATTTCCCATAGCCCAAAACAATGGCAATAATTGCTAGGCACAGCCACTGCACCCACTTTAATCCTCCGCTAGTTTGAACGACATCAAGCCGTAAAAATTCCATAAAAAACCGGATGATAGAATAGCCGATTAAATAACTAGCAGTGATGGTTCCGGCGGTCATCTTCTTTGACTTGGATAAAACAAATAAGATAATAAAGAGTAAAAGATTCAAAAGAGATTCATATAAAAAAACCGGCTGAAAATAGAAAAAATCCTGATAATCAGCCGGACGATTAAAAGGCTCAATCGGAATGCACCACTTAAAATTACAGGGTAGACCAAATAATTCCTGATTAAAATAATTCCCGATTCGGCCAATGGCCTGCCCCATTGGCAAAACTAAGGCAAAGATATCAAGATAGGGCCAAATTAACAAATTATTTTTCTTACAATAAACAAAGATGGTTATTATTCCAGCAATGATTGCCCCGTGAATCGCCAGTCCTGGGTGCCAAACCATGATAATTTCCCAAGGATACTTTAAAAAATAGCGGAAATTATAAAATAACACATCATAAAACCGGGCGCCGATTAAGCCAAAAATAAGCAGATAAAAAAAGAGGTTTCCTAAATGGCTTTGGACCTCCTTTTTATTTTTGGTTAATTTAAGAATGATGATTAGACAAACAAGTACGGCCAGGCTGACTAAAAGGCCGTACCAGTAAATTTTTATTCCCAAAAATTCTAAAAGAATCGGCTGGGGCTGGTAAAAATGTAGCCAGGCAAACATAAAAACAATAGATAGTTAACATAGAGCATAGAGCAGGCAACAATCAGCAAGTGCTCATTGCTCTTTGCTTATTGCTTATTGCTCATTGCTCATTGCTACTGGCTCCACCAACGCTTGGACTAAGGCCGGCAGTTTTTGCCAGTCACTGACTTTTTGGCCATTTAAAAAGAAAGAGGGGGTGCTGTTAAGGCCTAAGTTCCTCGCTTCATTTAAATCTTTTTCAATAATATACTTCTTGGCATGGGCAAGAAGGCAATCGCGCCAGAGCTCAATATCAATACCTACTTGGGAGGCGTAATTTTCCAAATCGCTGGATTCTAAATTATTCTGATGATTAAACAATAAATCGTGGTATTCCCAGAATTTTTTCTGGTCGCCGGCGCATTCGGCGGCTTCAGCCGCTTTGTAAGCAGAGCGATGGATAGTGGTTAAAGGCAGGTGCTTAAACTCCAGTTTAATTTTGCCTTGATAATCATCTAAAACTTGCGCCGCCACCGCTTGAGCAGCCGCACAGGCCGGGCACTGAAAATCGGAAAATTCCACCAAAACAACGCTGGCTTCGGGATTGCCGCGAAAGTTACGTTCCAAAGTAAGCTCGGCGTATTCCACTTCTTTCTCTTGAAACAAGGTGAGATAAAGAATGATTAAAATGGCCATTATCCCCCCTAACCAATAAAGTTTCCGCATAAAAGCTATTTAGCTAAAATTGAATCAATGACCTGTTTAAAGCTTTCGTAAGGCAAAGAGCCTTTAATCAGCTGTTCATTGACATAAGTCCCCGGCGTGCCCGTAATGCCGGCGGCTAAGCCTTCCTCTTGGTTGGCATTAACGCGGTCTTTGTATTTTCCCGAGCTTAAGCAACTGTTAAATTTGTCAACATCTAAATTGAGTTCGCCGGCAGCTTGGGGAAAATAATCCTTGCTAAAGGACTTTTGATTTTCATAAAGTTTGTCCGCATATTCCCAAAACTTGCCCTGTTCAGCCGCGCATTCCGCGCTTTCTGCAGCGGTGCGGCCAAAAGGATGTAGGTTATCTAAGGGAAAATGCTTATAGACCCAGGCGACTTTGCCTTGATAGTCATTCACTAACTTTTGTAAAGTTTGATTAACCCGCTGGCAAAAGGGGCACTGAAAATCGGAAAATTCCACCATCATTACCGGCGCGCTGATTTTACCCCTAAGATGATCGTCTTTGGTAATCTTTTTTAAATTCTTGGCCGAGCCCTGATCAGCCGGCAGATTAGCACCTTGGGCCGCCTGATTAACATTCTCATTCTTGACGATAGGAGCTAGTCCATTGTTGCTTAAAACGCCCACAAGAAAAAGAATAAACCCGATAGTACAGATTACTAAAATGCCAACAATCAAGCCCGCAAAAAAAGCCACTTTTGCCGGCAGGACTTCAAAGACACTTTTAGATTTTTCACCGAACATAGATTTCTTTAATTAATAATTACTTTGAAATTGTCTACATTATACACTGACTTCCTATTTATGACAAACTAGGGTTGAGAAGAAGTTGCTGATAAGACCATTTCCGCAATCTGGGAAAAAACCTCCCGCGGCAGACTGCCGCTCAACTTATAACCATTAATAAAAAAAGTAGGGGTGCCAACAACGCCCAAAGCCACGCCCGCGTCGTAATCTTCCTGGACTTCTTGTTGATATTTTGGCGATTCCAGACACTTAGCAAAGGTTTGAGTATTAAGCCCGACTTCTTGGGCGTAGCGCTTTAAATCACTAAGAATCAAATTTTCCTGATTGATAAAAAGTTTGTCATGAAACGGCCAAAATTTCCCCTGCTCCTCGGCACAATTGCCAGCAATAGCCGCTTTGACCGCCTCCGGATGATTAATGGCATCAGGAAAATCGCGCCAGATAAAATAAATCTGGCTTGGATACTTGGCAAAAAGCTCCCGGATAACAGGAAAAGACTCGCGGCAATAAGGGCATTGAAAATCAGCAAATTCCATAATCTTTAAAGGCGCGCCTGGTTCTCCCCACTTTGGATCATCTGCGGTATTTAGGTATAAAACAGAATCTGGCACGGCCTCTTCGCCAACTAAAGAAATATTGTCTTCCGCAGAAGGACCAAAGAACGCCAAAATGACGAACAAGGCGACTAAATAAAGCCCCAAGACCATAACGAGAATCCCCCACCAGCGTTTGTACCATCTTCTTCGCTTCAGCTCTCCTGGCAGAGTTTGGGTAGGACTAATTGGATTGATAGGTTCATCCATAAAATTAACAATTAGCAATTAGAAATTAGAAATTAGAAATTTATCCCTTATCACTTAAACCTTATCCCTTATCACTTATCAGACGGATGCCGTGTATGCCAATCCGTAACTTGCTGATAATGATAAGCTAATCTTAAAATAGTTGCCTCACTAAAAGGCGCACCTAAAAGCTGTAGACCAATCGGCAGCTGCTCCTCCGAAAAACCAGCGGGTAAAGATATGCCGCATAAGCCGGCAACATTGGCGGAAACCGTATAAATGTCGGAAAGATACATCGTCAAAGGATTATTAAATTTTTCATTCAGACAAAAGGCTGTGGTGGGAGCGGTAGGAGTAATGAGAGCGTCAACTTTTTTAAAAACTTCCTGATATTCTTTCTTGATTAGCTGTTGGACCTTTTTTGCCTGCTGATAATAAGCTTCCTTAAAACCGGCCGATAAAACATAAGTGCCGATCATCACCCGGCGCTTAACTTCTACGCCAAAGCCGCTGGCTCTGGTTTTTTTATAATGCTCATCAAGGCTTTTTGCTGTTTTATCAGCCTCGCCAAAGCGCAGGCCATCATAACGCGCTAAATTACTGGAAACTTCCGCTGGTAGAATAATATAATAAACCGCCAGACTAAACTTGGTTAAAGGCAAGCTCACCTCCTTGACTTTGACCCCCAATTTCTCAAATTCTTTAACTGCCGATTTGACGCTTTTTTCAACTTCTAGTGCCATGCCGCTTAAAAAATATTCCTTAGGCACACCCAGCTTTAAATTTTTGATTGGCTGATTAATTAAGGCGGAATAATCTTCTACCATAGCTGGCGCCGTCGTCGCATCATGGGGGTCAATACCGGCAATAATCTCTAAAATCTGCGCCGCTTCCTCGGCGGTTTTAGCAATTGGGCCAGCTTGGTCTAAAGAAGAAGTCATAGCAATAAGACCAAAGCGGCTCACTCTACCATAGGTCGGCTTTAAACCCGTAAGTCCACACAAAGCCGCGGGCTGGCGAATAGAGCCGCCCGTATCTGTCCCTAGAGAAAAAACACATAAATCAGCGGCGACGGCTGCGGCTGACCCGCCCGAGGAGCCGCCCGGCACCCTACCTTTATCCCAAGGATTTAAAACCGGACCAAAAGCGGAATTTTCGTTAGAGGAGCCCATGGCAAATTCATCGCAGTTGGTTTTGCCTAAAATGATCACTCCCGCCTCTTTTAACCGGCTTACTACCGTCGCCTCATAAGCAGGAAGATATTCTGCCAAAATCTTTGAACCAGCCGTGGTTTTTATGCCCTTGGTTAAAATAATATCCTTGATGGCAATCGGCACGCCCTCTAATTTTTTTAGTGGTTCTTTGGCTTTAAGCTTCTTATCAACTATTTTTGCTTGTTTTAAAGCCTCTTTGGCCGTCATGGTAATATAGGCGTTCAAATCCCGATTCTTTTCAATCCTCTTTAAATAATAATTAACTAATTCAACACAGGAAAAATCTTTATTTTTCAGTCCTTCTTTTACTTGATTGATTGTCAGATAACTTAATGACATATTATTTGTAATTTGTGGTTCCCTTCGCTATCCCCTTCGCTTCGCTCAGGGCTTTGGCTCAGGGCAGGCGTGATACATGATATGAGATACGTGAATTATTCAAATACTGCTTTCACTTTAATCAGCCGATCTTGCTTTTCCGGCACCTCTTTAAGCAAGGCCTCTATGTCCGCCGTACTCGCGCCAATAACCGCATCTTGCCTTAAGCGGCTGGCTTCTTCATTATTAGTTGACATTATATTTTTCTGATTTTTCTCCAACTTAATCAAGGATTTTTTGGGCACGGCTTCCAACCTTTTTACATAATCTAAAATAGCGGAGAGTTCATGAGCGTACTTTTCCTTTTCTTCACGAGACAGCTCAATTTTTGCCAATTTAGCTAAATGTTCTACTTGTTGAATACTTAATGACATATTGATTTATGATGCCCCGAGCCCTTGGCCTGAAGGCCATCGGGCCGAAGGCGAAGTCCCGCCGTTGCAGGACCAAGCCGAAGGGATACGTGAATTGTTACTTTATAAAATTTAAAAACTCTGTTTCTGAAATAATCTTAACCCCCAAGCTTTTTGCCTTATTATATTTTGACCCTGGCTCTTTGCCTGCCACCACGTAATCAGTGTTTTTGCTGACTGACTCCGAAACCTGTCCGCCTAACTGCCGGATTTTATCCTTGGCTACCTCGCGCGTTAGCGAACTAAGTACGCCAGTTAAAACAAAGGTTTTACCCAAAACTTTACTAACTTGTGCTTTAAGCAAAAAAGAAGGGGGAGGTAAAACTTTCACGCCGTTTGCTTCTAATTCCTTAAGTAGCTTTAAATTGCTTTTATTCTGAAAATAATCAAAAAGGCTTTTAGCCACCACCGGGCCGATATCGCGGATAGACTCAAATTCTTCCAAGGACGCTGATCTTATCTTGGCTAAACTGCCAAAATGTTGAGCGATAGCGATAGCGGTTTCCTCGCCCACATGACGAATGCCCAGAGCATAAATAAACTTGCAAAGTTCTATCCGTTTAGCTTGATTAATGGCAGTCACTAAATTTTGGGCGCTCTTTTCAGCAAATCTTGCTAATGGCTCTAAATTCCCTGCCGTAAGCTTGAATAAATCCGCTGGCGAAGCTACTAAACCTTCATTTTGGAGTTTAGAAATAATTTTTGGGCCTAAGCCTTCAATATTAAAAGCTGGTTTAGAAACAAAATGAACTAATTTTTCCCTTTCCACGGCAAAACAGTTTTTATTGGAACAGTAGTAATTGACTTCGCCGGCTGGCTTTATCACTAAACTTGCACAAACTGGGCATTTTTTAGGCATCTGAAACTTTTTCTCCTGGCCAGTTCTAAGTTTAAAAAGGACTTTGACAATATCCGGAATGACATCGCCGGCCTTTTGAATAATGACCGTGTCGCCAATCCGGACGTCTAGGCGGTCAATTTCATCCTGATTATGTAAAGTGGCTCGAGAAACCGTACTGCCCGCCACCTTAACTGGCCGCAGCACCGCGACCGGCGTTAAAGTACCGACCCGGCCGACCTGCACAATAATATCAAGAACGACGGTGGTGGCCTGCTCCGCCGGAAATTTATAAGCGACCATCCAGCGCTCGGCTTTACCCACGCTACCGAGTTTTCTTTCTAAATCAAGATGATTAACAACCACCACGACACCATCGGTCTGATAATCCAGTTTAGCGCGCTTTTCTTCCCACTTGGCCAAATACCTTACGACTTCCTCTAAACTGCGGCAGTATTGATTGTGAGGATTAGTTTTAAAACCAAGCTCTTTTAATATCTGATGGACTGCGGCGTGCGTCCTTTGGCCAATATCAGTGATAATCTCAAAGGCAAAACATTCTAATTTCCTGGCAGCAGTTATTTGGGGGTCTAGCTGACGAATACTGCCGGCTGCCACATTCCGCGGATTGGCAAAGAGCGGCAACCCTTTCTTTTGCTGCTCCGCATTGACTTTTTCAAAAACCTTTTTCGTCATCACCACCTCACCTCGTACTTCAAAAATTTTCGGAATTTTAAATTCTAAATCCTGGGTCTTGAGTCTTGGGCTCGCCTGCCACCCGCCTAATTTTTTCAAAATTTTGGCGGAAGGCTTAACAGGCAGGTCTTGAGTCTTGAGTCTTAACGGAATTGACTCAATCGTCTTTAAATTCTGCGTCACTTCCTCCCCAACAAGACCATCGCCGCGGGTTGCCCCCTTAACCAAAATCCCGTTCTCGTAAGTTAAAACCACGGTCAGGCCATCCAACTTTAATTCCGTATAATAATTAAAATTTGTCTTACCCTGAGCCCTTGGCCTGCCTTCGCCATGAGCACTGGCCGAATGGAAGGCCATCGGGCCGAAGGCGAAGTCCCGCCGTTGCGGGACCAAGCCGAAGGGTTGACCAATAATTTTCTGGTTCCGCTCCTCCCATTCTTTAAGCTCATCTTGGCTAAAAACATCTTCCAAAGAAATAATCGGTTGGCTATGTTTGACTTTATTAAATTTATCTAAAGGGGCGCCGCCGACTCGCTGCGTTGGTGAATCAGGGGTAATAAATTCAGGATATTGCTGCTCCAGCTGGTATAATTCGTGCTTTAAGGAATCCAAGGCGGCATCCGAAATCTCCTGGGTATCTAACACATGATAAAGATAGCGGTGATGCTCAATCTCCTGCCTTAATTTTTCTATTCTTTCTCTGGCTTGTTGTTTGTTCATAGATACTAATTTTCTTTCTTAATCTCCTCCTCGCTATACACCACATAATCATAAAGTCCGTACAAAGGCGAACGTTCTGGCATGGTTACCAAAATTGCCTGCCGCGAAGCTTGGTCAGAATTTGCCGGGTACTGTCCTAATCCCTTAATTTGAACCCTAGCGGGAAGCGGCACCTGGCAACTAGTTGGCGGATTGCCGCAACTGGCCAAAGGATCCAGTTCGCTGTAAGCCCTAACTTGAATATTATTAGCCGCGCCGTGCCGAGCAATAATTCTCACCCGATAAAGAGAACAATTGCTAGCACTATACAAATTAAGGTAAACCGGTGATTCTCCTTGGCTATAATAAGCTGATTTTGTTTCTCCTAAATTGCCTATTTGGCCCCAGCAAGCCCAAGCAATTTCCAGCCAAGAAGTGGTGCCAGACCAAGAAAGG
>Ga0066637_10002574_pt1 | contig 12130 bp, 14 predicted proteins | sample CryGeyCG2014_020_FD_62737 | JGI IMG/M metagenome (GOLD analysis project Ga0066637, IMG submission 62737) | Groundwater microbial communities from aquifer - Crystal Geyser CG08_land_8/20/14_0.20 | ecosystem: Environmental > Aquatic > Deep subsurface > Groundwater | place: USA: Utah: Grand County...
CCCACGGCAGTTCCACCGGAAGCTGATTCAAATCAACCGGCGACCAGCCGGCCACTTCTTCCGATTTGCCGGCAGTGATGTCATCGGAATAGCACTTTTGGCAAAAAACCATGGGAATAGGCTCTCCCCAATAATGCTGGCGGCTGAATATCCAATCCCGCAAATGATAGTTCTTGGTTTTCTTTCCCCAACCACTCTCCTCCAAATAATCCATAATCTTTTCCTTGGCCTGGCGGGGAGGCAGGCCATTCAAAAAGTCGGAATTAAAGACAACCCCATGATCAATATCAGTGTAGGGACAAAGGCTAAAGTCCCAATCTTCTTCCGGCTTAATTACCGGAATAATGTCCAGATTATTCTGCTTGGCAAAATCAAAATCCCGCTCATCGTGAGCCGGTACTCCCACCACCGCCCCGGTCCCGGCGTCAAAAATCACAAAATCAGCCGCGTAAATAGGCATTTTTTTGCCGGCTAAACGGTTCAGGCAATAACGGCCGATAAAAACTCCGGAACGATTAGTATAATCAGCAATCCTCTGCCGTTGGGATTTAGAACGGGATTCCTGGATATAAGCGTTAACCGCCTCTTGGCAATCGGGAGCAACTAATGACAAAACAAGAGGATTTTCAGGGGCTAACACCAAAAAGGCGGCGCCGAAGTTAGTGTCGGGGCGGGTTGAGTAACAAGAAATAACCGTGCTGGGATCGTCAACCAAAGGGTAGTCAATATTAATGCCGTAAGTCCGATCAATCCAATTAATTTGCGCCGCTTTTACTTTGTCTATAAAATCGGTTTTGTCCAGATCATCAATCAGCCGATCAGCGTAAGCGGTAATCTTGACTACCCATTGCGACAACTCTTTTTTGTCCACCGGCGCCCCGCAACGCTCGCAACTGCCGTCAACTACTTCCTCATTTGCCAAACCAATCTTGCACGAGGGACACCAGTTAATCGGCATCTTTTTCTTAAAAGCCAACCCTTTTTCAAACAACTTAATAAAAATCCACTGCGTCCATTTGTAGTAAGCGGGGTCGGTGGTGTTTACTTCCCGCGACCAGTCAAAGCTCATGCCCAAATCATGACATTGTTTTTTGAATAAAGCGGTATTTTCGTTAGTAATATCTTGAGGATTGCGCTTCATCTTTATAGCGTAGTTCTCCGTGGGCAGGCCAAAAGCGTCCCAACCCATGGGAAAAAGGGTATTATAGCCGCGCATTCGGCAAAAGCGGGCGTAGACATCACCACCGGTAAAAGTAAAAGCGTGACCAATGTGTAGACCATTACCCGAGGGGTAAGGAAACTCCACCAAAATATATTTTTTTTCTTGGGAGGAATCGTTATCTTTGGCGCGGTAAAGCTCCGGCTGATTTTGCCATTTTGCCTGCCATTTGGATTCAATAGTTTTGAAGTCGTAAGGCATAATAACTGGCTTAGAGAACGACATTTAAACCTATGGAATTTTGTCAATTCGGAATGACAAACTACATACTTTTAAACTGCGATGTCTACTGTTAGTCACTGGTCACTGGCTAAGAGGGACCAGAGACAGATTAAGCTAATTATACAATAGTCATGAGTGTGGGGTAATGGGTAATGAGGCAGATAAGCTATCTCTAAACTCTCCACCGCGGGCGGAACCAATCATCCGCCTTCGTTTTCGCTATCGCTCAAGCTACGGCGGATTGATGGTTGGTAAACTCTCCGCCTATAGCGGATCGTCAACCAACCAGTCAAAAAAAATCCCGCCAGGACAGAGGTCGTCCTAACGGGATGCAGCTAAAAGAACCATCGTTTATTTAACTTATTATTCCTGCGTTTATAAGCGAAATTGATGAAATTACGCCGAAGATACCTACCACGGCGTAGAGAAAAGAAATATCAACAACCACTGCGGGAAGCAGAATTGATGCCAATGCGTTAGTGACAGCAAATCCCAACAGCAAAGATATCACTTCCACCACCAGCAGAAACCACCCAGTAAAACCGGAGTAAACTTTCCTCAACAGATGGGGGATTAGGAGGGTGGCAATCAGGGGAACCAAGATGGCGGAGGCGTTAACAAGAACTGCCCAAAAGGCTGTGCTATTCTTCTCTGTATGGAGCCTCACGCGCAAGCGCGTGGTACCACTTAGCGACCCCGCCATCGGCGGGGGAATTTAGTGGTACGATCCATCCTCCGTAGCAGTAACAACTGCTACTGCGGAGGACGGGCATACACCGTAGCATTAAGTAAACTAATGTAAATATTTCTAAGTTACGAGTATCGCGTTCACGCCTCTCCGGTGGGTCACCGAGGAGGTGGCTGCGAAGGTGTATCAATACAAATATGTCCCTCACCAATCGCCTCAAACTACTCAAAAGCTATCTAAAAAAATCCCCTATTACCGCTAATAAACCAGTGGAAATCGGGGTAGAACTGACTAATTTTTGCCAGCTCAACTGTCTAATGTGCAATCGTCAAGAGATGACCCGGCCTTTAGGGGAAATGTCGTGGGAACTGTTTACCAGCTTGGTGGACCAAACTGCCAACGAAGCGGAAATATACTACTTGTATGGCTTGGGCGAGCCGCTCCTTTATAAAGATCTTTTTAAAGCGATTGATTATTGCCATAGCAAAAAGGTACCGGTCGGCGTATCCACCAATGCTAACTGTTTGAATGAGGAAAAAGCACGACTGCTTATAGACCATGCCCCTGAATATATACTGCTGGCTTTGGACGCGCGAACAGAAGATACTTATCAAAAAATAAGACGGGGAGGCAACTTTGTTCAAACACAAGAAAATATCAAAAACTATCTGCGCCTTGTTAAACAACACCGCCCTAAAACTTTTACGGCGCTGCTGTTCGTGGAGCAGGAAGCAAATAAGCGCGAAGCGCGAGATTTTGTTAGATTTTGGAAAGATCGCGGCGCTAGCGCGGTAAGAGTAAAACCGGCGGCTCCTTTGATCAGCTCCAACCAAACAAGAACCGCTCCGCCGCGCCGCTGTTTATTTGTTTATCGAACCTTAAACATTACCTGGCAAGGTGATGTGTACTCCTGCTGTTTGGACACAAATTGCTCTTTTGAATTGGGTAATTTGAACAATCACAGCATTGAACAATTATGGAACAGCGAGCGCTGGCAAAATCTAAGAAAATCATTTGCCAAGGAGCAACCGCCGGAACTATGCCGCCGATGCGCCGTTGGGCAACCGTCGCCTCCAGCAGTTCTGGGACTCTCCCTTTTTACTGACCTAACTGTTAAAAAAGCGCTGGTTAGTTTGGAGAAACTGCCCAGATTAATTCAAAATATATCTCTTTGGCGCCGCCGATAAGCTGGAAATTAAACGCCGCCACCCAAAATAAATTATCAGCCAGGGATAAGATAAGAGATTAACCAAAAAGAAGCAGTCATGGTAGCAAGAGCATTTTTTGGCGGCGATGGATAGCCTTTGCTGATCGGCTAAATCAGAGTGCCAAATGTCGGCAAAAGAGCGTTCGCGAATATTGCCGAGCGGGGGCAAAAATTCACAAAAAGATACCCGGCCGTCCTCGTAAACTACCCCCATTAGCCGTCCCGCTTCGCAAGTAAACGACCGCTTTCCTGTGCTAAAAGCAATCAAGCCAGCCTCAAAGGTTGCCCATTCCAGCCAGTGGCTCCACCAAGGCTTGTTTTCCCGGCACAGTGAAATTTTTTCCCGCCACAGGCGGCGCAAATCCGCTAAAGAGGGAGGGGAGATTAACGGATCGGCGGGCGAGCCGCGTAGAATAGAAAGATTAAACACATCAGGCACGCCCAAACAACCGGACGACTGCTGAAGCAATCGGACAACACCAGAATAGTTACTGGCGGAGACGGTAACATTAATCCTAACTAACAAGGTTTTGTATCCTTTTTTAAGCTCCTGGAGAGCTTTAATCGTTAACAGCGCTCTAGCAAAAGAACCTTCGCCGCGAATGGAATCGTGAGAGGCTTGGTCGCCATCAAGCGACACTACCACACTCACCCGCCGCTTTCCGGAGATAGCCAAAATCTTTCTTGTTTGTTCTACAATTGAATTGGTTAACCAGCCATTGGTAGGAATAGATAAAATTTTAACGCGATTGTAACGATAAAAAAGTTTAAGCACTTCCAGCAAGTCCAGTCTAAGCAAGGGTTCTCCCCCACCCAACCAGAGTATTCGCAATTTTCCCAACTCCTTACAAAGAGATTCTATCTGCCCCAAAGAAAGTTCCTCACTGGAGCTCTTACCTAACTCCCGCCAATAGTAGCAGTGACGGCAGCGCAGATTGCAGCTGGAGGTAGGGTAAAAAATCAAATAAGGAGGGGTTTGGTATTTTTTTGCCATCTTTATTATTCTATACTCAAATAAGAAGCAACATCTACTGACATCACATTTATGGATTGCACCAATAACTCTCAGATAATCGCGTAGGGCGCCGTGCCCGCCCGTTGGTGGAGACATTCCTGTCCACCCCTTAAATTCCGAAGGATACAGATACTTATGAAAGTAGTTTTACTCCAACCACCGGCCGCCCATCACCAAAGCAGCATAGAGTATGAACCTTTGGGACTGGCCTACCTAGCCGCGTCGCTAGAAAAAGCAGGCCATTCCGCGGCGATACTGGAAGCAGACCTAAATGGTTGGGATTGCAAACGGCTGGCCGATGAGGCGCTAAAACTTAGTCCAAAGTTGATTGGGGTTACCGCGGCAACAATTGATTATGAAAATGCCCTAAAAACAGCCCGACTGATCAAAGAAACAAGCACTATTCCAATTGTAATTGGAGGGCCGCACGCTTCCAGCAGTGCCGATGAAGTGGAAAAGGCAAAAATTTTTGACGCAGTAATTGTGGGCGAGGGAGACGAAACCATAGTAGAATTAGCCGACTATTTTAATCAAGAACCCTCGGATTATTCAAAAATTAGCAAGATAAAGGGACTAGCGGTATCCGCGCCCCGTGAACCGATTAATGATATTGACCAAATCCCCTTCCCTGCCCGCCACCTACTGCACCACCCCTCAAAGTACCAGCCAAGCCCCGGCTCCTACAAAAACCGCCCTATCGCCGGCGTAATTACCAGCCGCGGCTGCCCTTTTAATTGTATATTTTGCAGCCACGCGGTTTTTGGGCACAAAGTAAGATTTAGATCACCGGAAAATGTAGTGCTGGAGGTGGAACAACTGCTAAATGATTACAAAGTAAAAGAGATTAGATTTTGGGACGATACTTTTAACCTCGACAGGCAGCGCGTTTTTAAAATATGTGAGCTGATAAACACCAAAGGACTAAAATTCAGTTGGTCCTGCCAAGGACGGGTAGATTGTCTAACCAAAGAACTGGCTAAAGAAATGGCTAAAGCCGGCTGCTGGCAAATTTGCTTTGGGCTGGAATCAGGCAGCCAAGAAATGTTGGATAAAATGAAGAAAAACATCAGCTTAGAGGCGGCAGAAAAGGCGGTAAGAGAAGCCAAAAACGCCGGCCTGGAAACCAAGGGGTTCTTTATCCTCGGCTTACCGGGAGAAACAAAACAAACAATACAGCAAACCATTAATTTTGCCCGCCGGCTTCCTCTAGATTTGGCGCAATTCTCCCTGGCTACTCCCTTCCCCGGTACTGTATTTAAAGAGCAAGTGCAAAACCAACTTAAAACTGCCGGCTTTAGCAGCTTTCAACAAATGTATTCCGGAAAATCTCTGCCCTATGCACCCCCAACCCTAACCGCCAAAGAATTAGGAAAAGCCTACCAACGCGCCTACAAAAGTTTTTACATCCGCCCCTCTTTTATTATTAAAAAAATCGCCAAGCCAGCCTTCTGGCGCAAGGGTTATCGGTCGCTTTTTGCTTTGATGAAACTCTTATTCGCGCCAACGCCAGACTAAAATACCCAACCAAGTAGCTAATTTTCCAAGCAAAACCGCTGGCAAGTACAATATAACAATTGGATTGTAGGCAATATTAACAAACACCATCGTGATAGCAGCCAGCAAAGAAAGCGGAACAAAAGCAAAGATCAGACCAAAACGGCTGTCTAGCAAACCAATAATAAAACTGACAAAACTTAGGCTTTGTTCTTTATTGCCAGCAGTATATTGCCGCTCAACCTGCCAACCGGAAAGCCGGCCGTTGCGATACATATAGGAAACAAATTCTTTAAAGCGGCGGCGAGAATGGTTATGAAAAACCTTAATAGAAGGAAGATACAAATAAGGGTGTTCAGTAGCTTTATTGTCCTTGGACAAGTCAAGCCATAAGTTTTTTACTCTAAAGCAAAAATCGGTGTCTTCTTTAATCATCAAATGTTCATCAAAACCCCCCACCGCCGTAAAAACATCGCGCCCAACCGCCAAAGTGGTGGAAGAAACAAAACGGCGCGTTGGGTAAGGAAGACGGCAGTAAGAGAAGTTAGACCAGCCTAAAGCCTGGCCCCAGTAAGTGTTGGAACAATCAATTATTTGCCCGCCGTAAACCAAAGCTTGCTCGCTTTTCCAAGCTTGGTAATTAACCTTCAACCAATCAGGCGGTACTACGCAATCATCATCCACAAACAACAGCAAATCCCCTACCGCCTGCTGGGCACCGATATTACGGGCTTTACCGGGCGGAACAATTTGAGGAATAACTATCTGCTTTACCAAGGGAGAAGCTGCTTCTTTAAAAAAACAGGGGGTGACCACAATTATTTCCCAGGAAAGATTTTCAGCAGAACAGGTCAGAATACTGGCAACAGTTTGAATAGCACTCACCCGTCCGCAAGAAGGAATAATAACGGAAACATCCATAGCTAAGATTATACTTGAAAGCGCGCCGATGAAAAAAGCCTTCCGTTGGCGGTTAAGCGCGGAAGGCAAAAGAGTTACAACAGTGTATTTTGATTAAGGAAGGACGGCCGCCATCACTCTGTTAACCATTTCTTCCGCCAAAGCGGTACTGGTCTCGTACTGTTGGGCGCCAATACCTAGCATTATACGAGCCTGCGCCACATAGTAACCTTGGACTAATTCCCGGGAATAGTAATAACCGGGCTTTAAATCTCTTTCAACCGCGGCAGCAATCAAACTAGATACCGTTTGATGATGCGCGGTAATTGAATCCACCTTACCGCGAAAATACAATATCGCTTTTTCCAGCTCATCTGCTTTATCACCATCTTCCCAAGGAAAAAACACGCAATTCCGCAGCCAAGCAAAGCAGATATGCCTGCCAGTCCTAGCTTTCGCGTATTCACGCATCAGTTCGTTTTGATGACACAAAATACTTGCGGAAGGAATAATTCCCAAACGATACAGCGCGACAATAGCTGATGTGCCATCGAATCGGTGGTTAAGCGAGAGCGTATTCTCCAAAATAAAGCTCAAAAAGTCCTGATTCACTTTCTCACTCATTCTAATTCCCCTCTTTTCCCTTATTTATTCGCCGAAGAGACTAACCGACTGTCCGTTGAGTATAGCAAATAAGCAGACTTTCGTCACCCTTGGCGGCGTTGGCCGGCTCAACCAGCTCGTCACACCATAACACGCCGGATTTGCGGATAAGGCCAAAATGTATAGGTTGATGGCATTTGCCCATCAACCATATTTTGCAGGGTTTTGTAATATGTTCTTGACGACCGCGAGTTCTTGTTTCAGTGTTACTACCATATGAGTAGTAATTCCGAAACAAAACCGCGGGCAATAATGGAGCAAAAACCGTATCTAACCAAGCAGGACTTGTCTTTACTGCTAGAAAAAAATGGCCCCCCATTTGGGTCAAGAAGAAAATCAAAATTTCAGGCTGATTTTGACATTACTGCCTAAACTTTTAAAGACCGGTGGAATCTAAATCTCCTGCTCCAGATCAATGCTTGGCAAAGGAGGCAAAGAGGAATCTTCTTGAGAAAGATTATTCAACTCTACTTGCAAAGAATCCAATTCCTGCTCTTCGGTAAGAGTGGGGACAGCTTCAACCGTGGGTGTGGGCGAGGCCTCGGGAATTATAGTAGGCGAAAAAGGCTGATCTTTAAAAATGTAGTAAGCCCCCAAACCAGCGGAAAAAGCAACCAAGACCGAAAAAATCACCCACGCCCACCATGGGGCGAATGTTTGATAAACCGGAGCGTTGTTTATTTCTTCATTATTGTTCATAAGCCGGCGCGGCTGGACTCTCAAGAGTCTTCAGAGATTCCAGAGCTAAACGCAAATAATTGTGGGCAGATAAAAAACTGGCTTTTGCCAAAGACACGAATTGGCTAGCATCTTCACCTGCTTCGGCCGCCTCCCGCGCCTTAAACAAATAATCATTCGCTTTCTGCCAGGCAAAACGGGCCTGGTCAATATTCGCCTGTATGGCCATACCTTCATCGGTACCGTAAATAGAACTGGAAGAAAGCTTTTGCTCAACCCGATTAATAAGAATATTAAAATGTTCCTGATACTTTTGATGGCGGTAAACAAACAACAAGACCGGCCATCTCTTAAAAAGTTGGTGCAGTTCCTGACGATTTTTAATCATATCCTGACGAATCTGCCGCAGCTGCTCCATGGTGACAGCCTCATCAATCAAACTGCTTTTTGATTCCAAAAGGGAAATTTGAAGATTGATTCCCGAAAGCAAGGCGCTTTTGTTCTCCTGGCTCACCTGCTGGTCGGCGCTGATTTTTTCCCGCCAAACTTCCAAAGTGGTAATAAAGGATTGTAAACTGGCGGAAAGCCAAACCTTGGCCGAAGCAAGCAACTGATTTTGCACTCTTTGGGAATTGTCTAATTTTAGAGCTTCCCTGGCGGCGGATAAGCTTTTGAGACTGTTCTGATAACGATCAAGAGCGTTGGAATATTTTTGACCAAAGGCGGAGGAAGATGCGGTTTTCTGGTTATATCCCTCGCGCAAAGAAGCCGGGGTAGAGTCGCCGTCATCGCTAGAATCAACTGAAACGGCAACCGATGAATTACGGCTAACTACTGTCTGGCCCTCCTCTACCAATACGATAGATTGATTAATGTTGACCTGACTTTCTACCCGACTAACAACATCTTGAGAAGACGATGAAGCGGCATTGGCGGAAACTGCCACACCAAAATAAATAAAAGCGCTTGGTATAAAGAGCCAGGAAAATCTTTTCATAATAACAACACTAGAATATTATAACCAAAACGGCTTTGTCAAGAATCTGGATTGGGCCGCTTATTTTAAATACTCCTCAATATTAGCCAGATGTTCTTCGTAAGTTTGGGCGCAATGAATTTGTCTACTGTGATCGTGCAAATAATACAAACAATCTGTTTCCGCCGGGTTTAAAACAGCTTCAATCGCGTTAATTCCCGGATTGCAGATTGGATGGGGCGGCAAGCCGGCGTATTTGTAAGTGTTATAAGGAGAATCAATCTCTGTTATATCTTGGGCCTTGATCGGCGCCCACCAACCCTGGTCGGTATTGCCGCGCGCGTACTGAACTGTGGCATCTATGTCTAATTTCATCCCGGTGAATAACCTCTTCCAAATAATCCCGGCAATGAGCGGCATATCCTCCTTACCCGCCGCTTCCCTTTGGAGTAAAGAGGCAATTTTCAGTCCAGTGGTCCAAAGAATACCTTGATCGGCAAACTGGCCAAGGTAAGGAGCAAATTCCTCGTTAAAACGAGCTACCAGGCGGTTAGCGATATCCAGCCCACTCTCTTTGACCGGAATAAGATAGGTGTCCGGAAAATAGACTCCTTCAAAATAATCAAACTCCATGGCAGTGTATGTATTATTCCACTTGTCCAGCTCATCAGCGCTCCAGTTGAAGGTTTTAGCCAAAATCTCCCCAATTTGTTCTTTTCTCAACCCTTCTCTAATAGTTACCCACTTCATATCCGGCGGACCGGCGAGCTTGCTGACCACTTGCCAAACATTCATATTTTTTGAAAGATAGTATCCACCTGACTCGGTTTTATTATGTATATCTTTGATGGTGAGCGCCAAGTTGAATACCCACTCACCGCGAATAAAACCATGGTCTTTTAGATTACTTACAATTTCCCGCTCATCGGCGGACATGGAAACAGTAAAAACTTCTTCTTTTTGAGATTTTGGTTGAGGAGCACTAAACAACAAACTTGAAGCGCATAGCCAACCAACGACGGCCAAGATAAAAATACCAGCCGCGATCAACATGATTTTGTTTTTTAGCCTGTTCATTTAAGTAAATCTTCCCCCTCTTCCTCAAGACCTTCTTTTTGCCATCTCTTTAAGAGCGGGTAAATTTCTGGAGCCGGCTCTTCCCAATGAGAAGCCGAGGCGATATTCCAATTCCAAGCTTTTGATTTAATCATGTATTGATATTATACAATAATCTTAATTATACATCCCTTTCTCTAGAAAACGAGCGGGTTGCTTTGTTAAACAGGGGAACAAAAAAAGCCTCATATTGCGAAACTGGGTAGTTCCGCAACACGAGGCATCTTGCTTCAAAGTTCGAGGGGCTGCGAAACCTCAAAACCGGCGGTTTCGGGATTCTTGTGTGTACGACCGTACTCACACTCCCGAGCCCGGCCGTCGTCATCCCTGATCCGGATCCACCCGGGAGGGACCGTCAGTTCTTGGCCTCCCTGGAGAGTAACGGATGTCCACAACCGCCCATCCATGCTAACATAATAAAGGGTTCGTGTATCGGTCATTATCCTTCTCCTTTTTTGAGTAGTACCCCAATAAAGTTGCTACTCTAGCACTCTTACAGAGGATTGTCATGACCACATTCTGGGCAGTGGGCAATAATCCCTTCTGCTCCTACAGATAAGCAACCAAGACAATTAACGCAACGGGGCCACAATCCAGATCCAGCAAGCCCATCTCTAGTAAGCCTTTGTTGCACATCCTCTAAGGCAGCTTGAGCATCGTAATAATCAAGAAACCTTAGAGCGAGCCGGGCGTCAGCGTGACCATTTGGAACACCATCCAAGATGTTTCCAGTCTTTGTAATGATAACCCTGTACTTTGAATTAACACGGATTAGTGTTACTACTATGGCAAAACCTTTACCGGTGGGGTGACTTACAATACTAGTATTCACTGACCACGAGCAATTCACAATTTTACTCCTTCCTTTTATTTTTCACCGACGATTTACCCAATCCAAAAATAGCGATATGCCTGTCAGTGCCAACGTTACTAAACCAGCGGTCACTAGGAATTTCCGAAGACCAAACAGCGCTAGCATAACGCCCACCACCATAACCGCGCAAAATCCAACCAGAATGTTTCTAAGCACTTTATGGATTTTGGCGTTGGGCTTGATATCCTTCCACCTCCACCACCCAACCACCAGTAAAGACCACATTACTGTCGCTAGAGTATAGTGGAGTAAATAAAACCCGAGTTTTTGAACAAGGCTTCCACCTAGAAAAGCAAGCATTACTCCAACCGGCAGGAGCCAAAGTAGAAGCAATGCAATATAGGCAGCAAGCCTTACAGCTTTGCTATACGTAGAACTTAACATTACCCACCCTAGCCCGAGTAGATAAAAGGCTAACTCCATTGGAAGGCCTAATAGAAAATCCATTGTCTCTCCTTTCTTATGGTTTACACCAAATCCCAATCAGCTTCGGGATCTTCTTCTAAAGTTTCAAGGCAGGCCCGCCTAAAACACGCCCTTCTTCGCTCCCTCTCAACTATGATCACCGGAGCCAACAGCCACATCTCGAATCTATTTAGTGGTTTTAAGTTGTGTCCTTTTGCAATTACGCGATCAATATACGACACCCACCCAGTAGTACCCACTTCAGTGTAGATCATTCGGCAGCTTAGACCACCAAACCAGCCCGTGCCGCCAAACAGATCCATAATACCGAGTCGAACCATGTATCCCAACTACCTATGAATCCCAAGGAGAATCGCGGCCAAGAGCAGTGGGTATGCCACCAAAGGAAAGGGAAATTCCCGCAGATCAGTTTTGGTGTACATTATCCAGAAACACTGGGCATGAATGCCAATCAAGATCAGATGTAATCCAGTAAGAGAGAGTAGAGCAACATTCTTGATCCTTCTCTTATAGCCAGACGGATAAAAATACACTATCAAAATCAGCGGCGCAATAAAAAACGTAAGCATTTCGGTTACCTTCTTCAATTGAGCAATCAATTCCAGCGGTTCCATTTTTCATTAACCCCTTTCCATCAATTTTTCTTATTCGC
>Ga0066637_10002575_pt1 | contig 12128 bp, 10 predicted proteins | sample CryGeyCG2014_020_FD_62737 | JGI IMG/M metagenome (GOLD analysis project Ga0066637, IMG submission 62737) | Groundwater microbial communities from aquifer - Crystal Geyser CG08_land_8/20/14_0.20 | ecosystem: Environmental > Aquatic > Deep subsurface > Groundwater | place: USA: Utah: Grand County...
ATGGCTATTTTTGGCATTAAAAATTTTTGGTAAAACGATTTATGAGTAATTTGAGTTTAAGAATACCAATTTTAAATATATTATGAGTATATTCTTCTTTGAAATATTTGGTAAACCAATAGGAATACTCATAAATGGCTTCTTGGCTGGCAGAAACAAAAGAGTCCCGAGAAACAATTTTCTCGATTGCTCCTTGTTTTTCCCAAAGCTTGGTATAAATTAAAAAAATAGAAAAAGTTTGTAAGAGGGAAAAGACTAGACCATGAATCCCGTCCTTGTAACCCTGAGCAAAGAAAAAACGACTATTAAATTCTTGGACTGGTTTTAGGATAAAATCACTCATTTTAAGTTTAGTACCAGCTTTGTCTAACTCTTCGGCCTGAATACTGCTATATCGGAGGGATCGGATAACAAATTGAGAAACTGAACTATAATGGTTGTGTCTAATGGCGAGTTTTTCCGAATCAAGTAGGGTGATACCATTACCCTTGGTTTCTGGTTGACTGTGAATTTCTTTGTTCCAGGTAACGGAGCCTTTTTTGAAAAAGCGAATTAGGTAGTCTGGCCAGGTTCGAGAATTGTGAAACCACTTGCCAAAGATAATATTTTTTCGAGGAATTTTAACATAATCGACGTTGTGGCGAAGGGTAATCTTTGTTAACTCGTGTTTGAGAGATTTAGGAAGAAATTCGTCAGGGTCAAGGAGAATTATCCATTTGCCACTAGCTTTGGAAATGGCAAAATTACGGGCAGGTTCGACATATTTCATTGGTTTAAATGAAAATACCTTGGCTCCATGTTTTTTGGCGATATTGACACTTTCGTCAGTGGATTCCATGTCAACGACAATTATTTCATTGACAAAGTTTTTTAGGGAATAAAGACATTTATCAAGATTATTGGCTTCGTTGATCACATTGATAACGGCAGAAATTAAAGGTTTCATAGGTTTATTTTATCATTTTAATATTTTATATATTTGACAGTCTTGATTTTGAAAGACAGATTTGATAAAGAGATTGGAAAAATCAAAATTAAAAAGACTAATTTGGCTACCAGCTAGATAAATGTAATCGATTTGGTTATTTAGTAAAAATCCCCTATCTTGATATATGTTTTGTTGGAGGAAGAATTTGTCTGAATTTTGACGACGGGTTTTCCAATCATAGCCGGAATTGGCCAGGTTCATTTCGTCGGCTAAATAGGTAATCTGTTTTGAATAAGCAGAAACATAGGAGGTGGTTTCGTAGGCATATAGTGGAATCGGAGTGGTCATTTTGCTTTTTAAATAAGGGTTATACGGATAAGTTAGAATAATGACTGAGGGAAGTTGTTTTAGATAATTTAAACATTTAATTTCTGTATTGGGAAGAAAAGCAGGAGGATTTTTGTCAACATATTGGGGAAAAGATGCAAATAATGGAATTAGCTGAACTGTGATAATAAATAACGGGACAAAAATATTTACAGTAGTTAAATAATGAGCAAGTGGAATATTGAGGAGAAATATGGCGTAATACAAAAATTGAATAGTGTTCCATCCAGTACCAGTTTGAACAAAGAACAAGGGGAGAGCGGTTAGCAAAATAGCTGAAAACCAAAGTGAAGTATAAAACCAAGAGTGTTTTGGTTTGTTAAAAACTGCCAGTAGTCGAAAGGCATAATTGCCAATTAAAAAAATAGGGATGCCAAAAGTATAAAAAATAATCTGTTTTAATACGGTGGAGTGGGCCAAAGAAGTAAAACGAGGAAAATAGAGCCTGTCAGTTGACTCAAACAATGAGCGAACAAACCAAAATGGTTGCCAAATTAACAGTGATGAAGAATTTTTGTTGAATTGGGCAAAAAGGACGATAGATAGAAACAAAGATAGTAAAAATGTTTTGTAATACCTTTTTGTTTTAATAATATAAACAAAAAATATAATAAAAGCCGGTATGGCAGAATACGCCTTGATTACCGGTAATAATATGAGAATTAATGATATGTAAATTAAATTTAATTTGGATAGTGTTTTTGAATTGGAAATTAAAATATAAATAATGATTAAAAGTAAAACTAAGGAAAAAACTAAAGGTGGGTTAAGCTGGTTGCTGGGACTTTGCATAGACCAAAACAGAGACTCGCCTTCAAAGTTGTGGTGGTTTTGATAGTTTATAACCCAACCAAACGAGGTATTAACGGTATTTAATAAAATCAAAATTAGGCCGCCTTTGTCAGACTTGGTGATTAGTTTACCGATTTTAAAACTAAAAAATAAATAAAAAAATGCAGATATAATAGGAAATATTTGAAAAAGCAGATATGATGGGGGAATAGAGGTAATTTTTGATATATAGGCAATAAAAATATCAAAAAAAGGATGATAGTTTTTTAATATTTCTCCTGAAAATATGGGCATATTGATGACAAATGGATTATTTATCTGATTTATTAGGGCTAAGTGCCAGACTCCATCGTGACCATTTGGACCCCAAAAGCCAATACCATTTTCAATGCTTGTGCCACTACGAATAACCGGTATAACTTGGGCAATAAGGCAAAATAGAAAAATTAAATGAGTTATTGTTTTTTTAACCATTTTGTTTGTTGTAAAAACCAGCTTATTTCCTTTTGAGAAAAATAAAGTGAATAACTAAGATAAATGGTAGTACCAACAATAATTTTGGTAATAATATTTAAAAGAGAATTTAAATGAATAAAATTGATTGTCAACAGGGCGGTGACCATTAAAATAGTGGCGATAGTTGGATGAAAAATAACCTTAATAACATTTATTTGAAATATTTTTTGGGCAATTATCCAGACAACAACTGAACTTGAACCGACAATAAGGGTGGCGAGTGCGGTGCCATTATAGCCGAATTTTAGACTTAGGATAGGATAAAATATCCAGGTTAAAACAGTCCACATTATCATTAGTTTGGTGGTGATGGCAATTTTACCGACAGCATTAAAGGCATTGGTAATTGGAGTGGTGATTGAGGCAATGGCGGCATTAATGGCAAACAAATACATTGGAATTAAGGCTGGAATCCATTGGTTATAACGAGGAATGATATTAATCATGTCAGGGGCGATGATTGATATGCCCGCCAAGGCAGGAAATACAAATAGAGCAATGAAATAGATACTTTTTTCGATGCTTCGTTTTAAAAAATCTTTTTGATCTTGAATTCGGGAAAAGGTGGGGAAGGTAACTCTCATAATAGCATCCATAAAACTTAGGGGGATTCTAGGTCCTTTTTGAGCCCATGCCAATATACCAAACGACTCACGTCCAATAATTCCAGCAACCAGTAAATTGGATAATCGGTCCTTGACTACAGCAATAAAAGAATTAAATTGAAAAGGAATGCCATATTTAAATAAGCGCTTGGCAGAAACTGAGGAGAAAGTAAAACCAAATGGCCAGGGACTATAATGGTAGATAATGATCATGCCAAGGAAGCTACGGACAAAAGTGGCAATGGCGTACGAGATAACCCCATAACCAAGGAAAGCAAAAGTGACGGCGATAAAATAAAAAGTGGTATTTTCCACAATATCAATGGTTGATATTAATTTGAAATTTAATTGTCGCTCGAGTTGAATTGATGGAATAGTTTTAAGAGAGGCCATGGCAAAAGAAAAACAGAGAGAAATTAATATCCAAAGCTCTTGTGCCCCATATGATTTGGAAAGACTAATCGAGGGATAGATGATAGCGACAATTGATAGGGCAACAATGACAAGTAATTGTTGAATGGCAAAAGTTGTCTGTAACTCAGAGTGACTTGGGGAATCTTTTTGCTGGATTAGGGCTGAAGCCAATCCGACATCAGAAAAATATCCCAAAATTGCGACCGATTCGGCAACAATGGCAAATAGCCCAACGTCAGCCCGGCCAAGTAATAGAGTTAAGAGAAAAAACCCCAAAATAGATATTGTTTGGATACCAAAATTACGGAGTGATAAAAAAATGACACTAATGGTTGTTTTATTTTTTAGATTGGCGATTTCTTGTTCGTCCATAGGTATTGATTAATACTAATATTATAGAGATTATAGAGATTAAGGAGATAATATTACTGACAGTTCTAATTAGAGTATTGCTTAATTTTATATATATTTGGTGTTGACCCTCGGGGAGGTCTATTTGTAATCTACCCAATTTTGGTTCGATATTATATTTGATATTTTGTCCAAAATCGGTAATCTTAAACCCAGGGTATGCCAGACGAGAGATGGTAATGGTGGCATTTTGCTTTAAATTTAAATTAAATAGCGACCAGTCGGTGCCAGTCTTTAGTCCCGATATTTCATAATTTGGGGGAGTAATATTTATCTCGTCGATAATCGGTTTGGCGGCTGATTTGGCGGCAGTGGAGGCGGTTTGGGGGAGATAGTCATATATTCCCGAAGTGATTTGATTTTGCCAAGCGAGGCCAGATAGTTTTTGTTGATCGTTGATTGGCCCAAAGGTGATGGGGGTAAAGTGATTCCAATTTATGGTAACGATAGTTATAACAACTGTTAAAATGATAAATTTATTTTTTTTGGTAAAAATGCCAAGTGAACCGGCACTTAGGGCTAAAAGAAAAGAGGAATGACTTAAAAATCGCCAGGGGAATTGAATTTTTTGAATAGGAGTTAAATATAGCCAAAGTAGACCACTTTTTTGATGTGCCATAAAGGTGGCAAAAAATCCCATTAATGCCACCAATAAAGTAATTTTGGCTGTATATTGCTGCTGATTTTTTATGAGAAAATATATTGAGGTAAAAATTAAAAATAGCGGAACAATCCAGTGTACATAGCCAATCATAAAAGGCATACCATCATTGGTCTCCCAGACTGAAGGTCCATCGCCCCAAAAATTACTGATGAATAATTGTTTTAGGGAAACAAAATGAACAGAATAATGGTAATAATTAACAAACATGGATTCAATTTGGACAAGCTTGGATTCTAGTAATACGGGTATGGTAAAAAAAGCAGTATTACTTACGGCCAAAAAGGAGGCAAGAATTAAGCTTGTGATTGTCTTTATTTTATTTTTTGGGTTAATTAGCCAATATAAACACCAAATGCCAACAAAAGGAATAAAGGTTAAAGCCATGGGGTTATGGGAAAGTAATAATCCAGAGATGGATAAAGAGAGAAAAATAAATGTTTGGGGAGAGAATCTTTTATCAGTAATTAATTTTTTGGAAAAATAAAATATTAGAGGGAAAAAGACTGAGGCCCAGGCTTCGTTCATAGCGCCACGAACAAAGATGTTGACCGCTCGATAGGGGGCATAAGCATAAAAAATAGCTGAAATTAGTCCACCAACAGAGCCAAAAATAGAAGCCCCAAGGATATACATGGCAAAAGCAGAAGCTATTATTTGAATAATCGCTGTCAACTTAACGGTAGTGACAAAAGAAAAACCAACAACTCTAAATATTTCACCAATAAAATAAGGTAGTGGAGGGTAAAAGTTAAATAGGGGATAACCGTAGCCAAAACCAAGATCTGGCGACCAGCGACAAGGAATTTGACCATCTTGAAAACATTTTTCCATTTCTAATTGGCGAATAATTTGCATATCGTCGTGCATATTCCAATAAATTCCTGGTCGCAATAAAAAGATAAAAGTTGGAATAATAAGTAGAAATAAAATGAAGGGAATTAAATATTTATTTTTCATAAAAGCTGATAGAGAAGTATGGTTGAACCGTCGGGCTTGAGGTAGGTGTTGATTAAACTTAATTTTATGAGATCTGAGGGGATAAAATTATTTTTTGATGAATTTTTTATAACATAAACATCATCACCATGATTACGAGCATTGATTAATTTTTCAGGAATTTTAACCAAATCATTATCGACACCAAAAACGGTTAGATGAGGGATATCATTGGTATATATTTGGAGACCGTCGGGAAAAGTACCAAAATAACCTTCAGTGCCGACGATGACATTGGATGCTTTTGATTGTTCGATTAAATATTGAGAGATATTTTCAATCCCCCAACCAGAGGTCCAACCGGAAAGATATCCAGATTCTGAATTTGGGAGTCCGATGGTAAAAGGATTAACACTTAATTGATATTGATAATAAATATTAGGAATAAAAATAAGAAGAATAAAAAATAGTGTATATTTAAATTTTTTTGAAAGATTCAAAAAACCAAGAGACATTAACACGATAAGATAAGGTAAGCTAAACAAAATATAACGACCAGTAAAGACCTTCGTTATAGCTAAATTTGATATCAAGGGTAAGATAAAAGTTAAAAGTAAAACAAAAAATAATTTATTTATTTTTTTGAAATTTATAAAAAGTAATAGTATAAGGGGTAAGGAAATAAATTTTGCAGATAATGAGTTTAGGTCGCGAAGATGTGGGACAAGTGGGTCGAGAGGGTGGCGAATTATTTCGGAGATTGGCCAAATATAATCTAAATTTCGTAAGGCAATTTGATGAAATTGAGGTCCGAGACGCAATAAATTGTAAATACAAAAACTAATAAAGACTGAAATTATGGGGTAAAGTATTTTTTTGTAGTTTCCCAAAAACACAAAAATAAGAAGTGATAAAACAACAAAATAAATAGCAGGTGACTTGGTAATCCAGGCTAATCCCAAACTTAGTCCAAGTAACATTGATAAATCTAGTCTGGGATATTTAGCCAAAAGCAAGGCAAATATGATAGTAAGTAAGCCAAAAGCTGATAATAAATTATCGGGTATAGCTAATCGGTCGAAGAAAAAGGAGAAAGGCAAAAAGAGATAGATTAAGGCGGGAATAAAATTACTATAAATATTTTTAGTTAACGATTCGATTAAAAACAAATGTGGCTCTTTGTTTTTTGATGAGAAGTTTTGATAAATAGCAAATAAAATTATTAGTAAGACAAGTATAAAATAGCCTGCTAAAATTGATAATAATCGACCAGCAACTAAGGTGGGGAATAATTTTAATAATGGCACAACAAGCCACATATACAATGGTTGTTTGCCGTCGTTTAGGGAAATAAAACGTAAAGTTTCGACATTTTTTATAATCTGAGACCAGCGCAAATAGATAGCTTCGTCACCAAAAACTGGAATGGAAGTTAAATGCTGGAGTCGAGTGAAAAAATATAATAGGGAAATACCAAGAAATAATAATATAGGGATTTTATTTTTCATAATTACCCTTAAGTTTGTTTAAAAAGATGCGTAATACCTCCTGAACCATCTCTTTTGACTCATTAATATAGCGGATGTTAGGATCACCTTTGGTGATACTGGTGTCCTCGTTTCGCCAGTCAACATTAACCTCCTTGATTTTATATTCCAATTTTTGAGAAATTAAGAGTAATTCGATATCAAAAGCAGTTACTCGCCAGACAGATTGGTTTTGGATGTTTTTTATAACGGCAAGTTTGGGGAATACTTTTTTGGCTAAATTAGTTCTCATTGCCTTAAAACCACATTGGGTATCGTAAATATTGGTTTTTAAAAAAATATTTCGTAAATGCCTAAATACATTTGCCCCTAATTTGCGTAAAATTGAATTACCTTCACGACGATGTCCGCGTGACCCAATTACCACATCATAACTTTGTTCAAAGTAAGGTAATAGTTTTGATAATTCATGTATGGGGGTTGATTGATCCATGTCGGTAAGAAGGACAATGTCATATTGAGCTTGTTGAATTCCTCCCCAAATAGCCCCAGCCTTGCCACCCTTGGGGAGATCGAGAACCGTAAAGTTGGGGTGTGTTTGGGCAAAAGCCAATGCTAGAGACAAACTATTATCGCTTGATTTGTCGTTGCAAATAATTACTTCCCATTTATATTTTTGGGCCGAGAGGTATTTTTCGACTTCCGACAAGACTCCCCTTTTAATATTTTCTTCTTCGTTATAACAAGGAATGATGACACTTAACGATTGCATACTTATTGATTATAAGTGTTATGGTAATTAGTTACCAGTGGGATTGTGGATGAGGCGGAAAATTTTGATATCGCCAATTTCCCACTGTGAGTCAATTTTAGCCCAGCCGAAAGCGGCAATCCCCCACTTGGGATTATTAATTGGATTACAATCGATTTGAAAGGGCTCACAGACAACAAAAAGCTGGTCAGTGATCAAGTCTTTTAGGTGAAAATAATTTTTGTTTTCTGATAAATAATATAAATATCCTGGATCATAATTCATTTTGGCCAAAAGGGCAAAGTTAAAGGGTTCTCCATTTGATTTGTCAATAATTGATTTATCAATTTGCTGTGTTGTAACCAATTGCTTTGGTGGTTCCCATTGAAATTGATTTGAAAATATAGATAACCCAGATAATATAATCACAATAATAATTGCTAAATATTTATTGATTCTGGAAACAGTTATGGCCAACAAAATAAAAATGACAGGATAGATAAAACCAAAATAGTGATCATATATGTGTTGCTTGTATAATGCCAAACCGACTAAACCAGAGAAAAACCAAACTAGAGATATATTTAAAAAACGATTTTTTATTTTAAATAACGAATAAATAATTAGAACAGAAAATATAATAGATACAATAACCCCGACGGATTCGACTTTGCCGGCCAAAAGCCTGGTGGTGACTTGATTAAACATGGCGGGAAGAATGGGTAGTGCTTTGTAGGGTAATACGCTGACCGTAGTTTCGCGTTGAGTAAAAAATATCGTTAAAGCTTTGATATTTTGACCATCGTGTTTTAGGTCAAATAATAGTTGGGGGGCTAAAGAAAGTAAAAAGGTAAACAGAGCACCGATAACAGATGACCAATGATGAGTAATATATTTTCTATCGAGAATAATTATAAATAAGGCAGGGAATAGTAAAAGAAGGGCTAAGTAATGAGAGTTTAGACACATGATAAAAGCCAGGGTGGCATAAATATATTTTTTTTGATCGATAAAATAAATAAAAAGCAGGGCAAACAAGGGCATAATGTTTGGATTCCAAGAAAAGTTGCTGTATTTAATAACTACCGGGGAAATGGCAAATAAAAATGAAGCAATATAACCAGTTTTGTTGTCAAAATATTTGACTGTTATTTTGTAAATTAGATATGTTGTTAAAATGCTTAAAAGAGCAATAAAAATTGCGGGTCCTATGGGAGAAAAATTGGAGAGTAATAATGATGGGGCAATAAAATAATAATAATAAGGACCTAAATACATATTGCCAATACTGGTTTGGGGTCCGATAAAAAATAGGTTGCCGTGCTTTAAAAAATCACGGACAATTACCACATCACGACCCTGATCGCCAAGAAATTCCATGTAATCACCAATCCGATATAACCGCATAAAGGCGGAGATGGCGATAATAAAAATTAGTAGCCAGTTTAGACGCGAAAGTTTAGGTAAAACCATAGGCGAAATAAATCCTTAAAACCAGCGATAATAACGTTTAACTTTGAACCGGTGGCAGTACCAGCATTACGTGGATAATGGTGAACTCCGACTTGCTCGATTTTAAAATTGGCTTTTTTTGATTTAATTAAAAACTCAGAAGAAATAAATGGTCCACGCTCCGCCACGAGCTGGGGAATGGTGTCAATAACTTTTTTGTTGGCTAATTTAAATCCACAATCAATATCACGGACTTTTAGCCCAAACAAAAGAAAAACTGCAATTTGCCAGGCTTTGGTACCAATAATTCGAAAGAGAGGAACTTGGCGTTTTAGATAATAGCCAATAACCAAATCGGCCTTGGTTTTTTTTTGGGTGTCTAGTAATTTATAAATATCATTAAAATCAAATTGACCATCGGCATCAATGAAAGCAATCCATTGGTATTTGGCATTATAAAAACCCGATTTAAAGGCAGCGCCATAGCCACGATTGGGGCTGTGGGTGATGATTTTAATATTGTTGGGATATCGTTTTTGAATTGCTTTAGTAATAGCACCCGTGTTGTCTTTGGAGCCATCGTCAACAATAATTAATTCCCATTTTTTGGCAACTTTTTGGAGAATTGGGAGGGTTTTGTCAACGGTGTTTTGTAAATTTTTCCCTTCGTTATAACAAGGGAGAAAAAGGGATAATTCAGGAATTTGTGTAACCATTTTATGAGTATAACAATTAGCCTCTAATTTGTGTATTGAAAGGTAATTCTTGGGGTTCAATTCTTTTGACATGTTCGTGAACTTTTATAACAGCATATGATTGGTTTACATATGTTCCTACCGATTCGTCATATATCTTAGTGATTTGTAAATCTGATTTTAATTGATCACCTTTGGCAAATGATTCTCCTTTATCGATTAAATCAAAAAAATCTTCATCAAGTATGTTTGCAGATATTCGATTGCCGTTGTAATAAAATTCCCACTTTCTATCTGTTTTCTCAAACACTACCTTGTAAATATGTAATATTGCTGATTCGGTGGTTACTCGAGAATTTTCAATATCGATTTGTTGTTTGATTGACATTCTTCCAAAATCTTGTTTTCCGACTTCAATTATTTTTTCTGTTCCATTTTGTATAACTTCAAAATTTGTTACAGCTGGGTCTTCTGTTAGCGCAGAAAAGTTTTGGGAAATACTATCAGATATCGCCGGAGTAGAAATGTATGTATTGTAAATATTTTCGGCAATGGTAAGAGTTGAGCCATCGTCCAAAAATATTGTGGTTTGGGCTTTTTCTGTTTTTGTTTCTTTAACTTTTTTTCCACTTATAAATTTATGAAATTTATAAAGACCACCAACAATGGCAATTGTGCCAGCAAGCATTGTTAAGCCGTTTAGTAATGTTTGATTGTTAACTGTAGTGGCGACAAGGTCAATTAACAAACTTCCCTTTTCTGGTGCTTTAACGTTAATGCTTATTGGTTGTCCACCATTTTTTCTATTTGCTTCTTTAACAACTGTGGCAAAATTTACAACGGAATAAACAAAAGTCTGGACATCAACTTGATGCCCTTGTCCATCGAATTTTATGGTTAAAGTCTCTGTTTCCATAATTTATTATAGATAGATAAAACTATTAGTCAAACGATAAAATTTAAAAAAATTAGCGATAAAATTTTGAGAGGTGTAGATATAATGTCATCTTGCCGTCGGGGTGAAATAATTTAATATGGTTACCATATTCTTTCTTTTGATTAGGATACTTATCTTTGAAATAATATGCTACTCCATCATCTATTGCATAGATTATTTTATTATTAGTCCACATATCGATTCCATGATGGAAACGATCACTATATTTGTAGTCATATGGCGTATGTCCACGACCTTGAGTTATGTTAATTTCTCCACTCATTGGCCAAATATGATCTTTAAGATATTGACTACTATCAATATCTTTGAAATAGTCAAAATTATCTACATTTTTTGAACTCAAGATATATAAACCAAAGTGAAGATGAGGCCCTTCTGAATAACCGGTGTTTCCCATAATTCCTAGAGCCTCACCCTTTTTGACAACTTTTGTGCCTTCAAAAATTGCTGTTTGTAGAGATTCAAGTTCATTGATAGCTTCTTCTTTTTGTTTTTGATATTCTGATTCTTTATTTTTTGTAAGAACTAACAATTTATTTTTAGTTGTTTTCTGACTTATTAGATCTGCTTTCTGAACTACTAGATTTTTTTCGAGTAGAGTTAGTTGGTCTTGTTTATTTGATAATTCTTGTTTTTTATTTTTTTTAATTTGTTGCATGGTTTCGTCTTTTTCAATATTTTGATGATTATTTAATTGAACAATGGAAATGTATTTGTGCTGATTTAGATAGTCATTAAAAGTGTGGGAAAAGATAAAGGCGTATGGGGGCATTTTTTTGGAAAGACGATAGCTTTGCTTGATATGTTCCAATAAATACAAAGTTGTCTGATTTATTGAGTCATTAAGTTTGCTAATATCTTGATTTAACACTTCGATATCTTGTGTTAGTAATTTAATACTTAATTCTGTCTGCCTTATTTTTAATTCTGTTTGTGCAGATGTTGCGTCAATTTTTGCTAATTCATTTTTGAGTGAGTCGCCAGTTTTAGTAAGTACAGTAATCTTGGAATCTAACATGTTAATCTGATTTTCCAAATCAATCTCCTGACCCACCTACACATTTTTAACTAATCCTCCTAATCTTCTAAATTTGTAATTGCAAATCGGGATAATTGGTTGAATCCTTTCTCT
>Ga0066637_10002577_pt1 | contig 12124 bp, 7 predicted proteins | sample CryGeyCG2014_020_FD_62737 | JGI IMG/M metagenome (GOLD analysis project Ga0066637, IMG submission 62737) | Groundwater microbial communities from aquifer - Crystal Geyser CG08_land_8/20/14_0.20 | ecosystem: Environmental > Aquatic > Deep subsurface > Groundwater | place: USA: Utah: Grand County...
TTGAAAATATCCGAACCGATTTCATTAACGGGCTCGGCGGGCGGAAGGGCAAAGACCAAACCCCCCTTCCGCCCGCCTCGCCTTGAAGCGGAAGCGAAAAGGCAAACCGCCAAAGAACCTAAAAAAATGTCGGCTCGAACCACATTTTACAAAACCAAAAATTAAGTTTTTGCTGGAAATTTCCGTTCAATTTGGCCGCCGAGCCGCGAAGCGGCGAGGCGGAAAGATTGACTTTCTCTAGAATGTGCCCCAACCGCGTCTCAGACCAAGTCTTCAGAGGGGAATTTGAGCCCTTTTGGGTTTTTGGAATGAGGCATCCTAGTCGGGGGTGTATTCTGGGTATTAGCACAAATTAGATAAATTGGAAACTTATAAAAGGTTTTTAACGTGTCTCATTCCGTGTCTCATATTTGCCGTTTTGTTCGTAAAATGAGACAAATGAGACAGTCTTTAAGGGTATTTTTTTTGCTCTCTGCTGTCCATTCTTCTATTACTGCTTCTTCCTTGTCTAAGTTTTTTCAGAATCGAGTCCAACTCTACCTTATAATAGGGACTCTCTGTTAGAAATTTCCTCTTTTAATTCTGCTATCTCAACTGTAAGATTTTCAATCTCTCTTTCAGCCCCTTCTATTTTTACATCACTTTCCATTAAAAGTTTAAGTCTTTCTTCTCTTTCTCGCAACATCTCCTTTAAAGCAGGAATTTGATCAATCATTTCTTTAAAATCCTCAGGAGACATTTCTTTAACTGGAAATACTTCTTCTTCGGGAGAAATCTTTCTAGATTCTTGCTTTTGTTCTTGTCTTTTTTCTTCTTCTATTTCTACATTAGCTAAACTTTTACGAAGAGCCCACTCTAATTTTTTGTCTCCCGCGTATTTTTCTCTTAATTTTTGAGCTCTTTCTGAATCAACTCCGGCCAAGCTAATTAGAACTTCAGCTGGAGCAATATCTTCCATTTCTTCTCTTAATTTCCAAGCCTTTTCCGAATCGAGGCCGGTTGTGCTTATAACAATATCCCCAGGTTCATACCAACCGAGCAACTGTTTCGCTTTACCCCTTAAATTAAATAGCGTTTCTGATTTTTGAAGACCCAAAGTCTTTTTTATATCCGCTAGCCTTTCTCCTCTGGTTCTATCTACCTTTTCATCAACTTTTAAATGCTCTCTTATTTCCCATGCTTTTTTTGAATCGTCACCAACCAGCCCTCTTGATATTCCCCACCACATTTTCTGGCTGTCTTTATTTTCGTCTAACCACACCCTGCCTTTTTCCGAATTTGTTCCAGCTAAACTCGCAGCGGTATTTACTGGATCTTTTTCTGCCAACTCTTTTCTTTTTCCCCAGGCCTCATCAGAATTATCTCCCACAAGCTCCTTAAATTTATTTGGAAGTCCTAAAACTATCACTTCTTTGATTAACTCTTTTCTTTCTTCTTTGGTTATTTCTTCTTCGGTCTTCTCCTGTTCCTCCGAAGTTTTTTCTTGTAGCATCTTTATTTCTTCCTTAATTCTTTCCAACGTTTCTGTTTCTTTTCCTTTCGTCTCATCTTCCTTAGAGACTTCCCTTTTTTCAGTTACGCCCATAACTTCTTTAACTTTCTCTAAAAGATCTGGAGTGGTAAGCTTTTCATTCTTTAATAAGTTATGAATTTCTCCAATATTGGAGCCATTGCCATTACGAACTATCTTGCTTATTAAATCTATATCTTTTATTCCTCTTTCCCATAAATTTCCTGCTGTTTCATCTACTATTTTACAATCACGTTCTTCTGGAATTAGTTCCGAAGACATTCCTTTCTGCTGTAATTCTTTCGATATTTTCTTAAATTCTTTTTGCAATTCTTCGTATCCTGAAATAGATTCCAGCGTTATAGGTTCAATTAGTTTCTCTTCCGGGCGACGGTGTGGATGGAGATCATGGCGAATTTCATGGGCACCCAAATTAATAATTAGTTTTTCTGCAATTTCGTCATTTGTTTTCTGTTCTTCTCTTTCTCTACCAAATTCGACTCTCAGTCTTAGCCACTCAAGAATTACCTTTTTATTGATTGGATAATTCATCACATTTCCTTCCTTGAAACGATTGAAAAAAGTATCCTCTGCTTTTTCGCCTGGAGGGAGAGGAAGTTTTTTATCATGGCAATATTTCGAAAATGCTTCTGGGCTGAGAAATTTAATATTAAAAGTTCTTTCTGGGAAAACTTCCTTATAAATCTCTCGCCAAATTGAGTAAGTTTTTTCTTTAAATTGTTCTTTGTGCGTTTCTACCCATTCTTCTGGAGTTTCTTTTTCTTCACCTTGTTTTTGAAGAGATTCTAGATATTTATTAAAAGATTCCAAGTCTTTCAATCCTTTTCTTGGTTTCCCTTCTTTATTGATTAAACTATATCTTTCTCCGACATCTTTTTCGAAGAGCTCGAAGGAATTAGTTGATATTCCATGTGAGGCATCGATAGCCGTTGCTTTTAAATTATATTCGGCCTGCGTCTTTTCATCCGGAACCGAAGAATGTTCATCAGGAGCTTCTGTATGCCACCCTACCTCTGTGTTTATCAGTTTGGCATTAGGATAATGTTTTTCAACGATTTTTTCATATATTCCTATCTGATCGTCATAAGAGTTATAGCCGTATTTTTTCTTGCTGCTTCATCTTGTTCTTTACTAAGTTGACCAATGCCATCTTTTACTGCGCTGGAAGGGGCTTCTGGGTTTTTTCGATAAGGATGGAATCCTATATAATCAACAAGATGCTGGTCAGGCTTGATTTTCCCCTCTTTTATTAATTTTTCCTCGTATTCTTTCGCCTTTTCCAGACCTTTTCCGATAAATTCCGGATCAAACAAAGCTACATTTCCAAAAATAATTTCAGCTTCTGGATTTTTACTTTTTATTACCTCGGCTGTCTCGCCAAAGACCTCTCCATACAGCTCTGGATTAGAATTAGAAGGGAAGCCCTCAGTGAATTTTTCTCCTAATCCTTTTGGTTTAGCATTGGGTTCACTGCCTATTTCAAATCTTTTTATTCTTCCTTTGAAATGTTCGGTCATAAATCCACAAAATTCTTTCCACGCCTCCCTTTCTTCTTTTGAAGAGGGGATATTGTATTGATTTTCTTTGCCGAAATAATCCTTATTGCCAAAAGCTAAAACTAGATCAATGTTTTTTCCTGCTTTGGATAGTCTGTCGATAATTTCTTCAGCCCTTGGGTCAATTTCAAATTCACCGCTTTTCCTTTTTCAACCCTATCCCACCTCAGCAAAGATTCAGGATGCCAGTTGTTTAATCTTATGTTCTCGATATCAGACTCAATAAACCATTTTAAGCTTTCTTCTCGCGCCTTTTCGAATTTAAGGAATTCGGCCCCATTCTTTTTTAATAATTCTTCAATTTTCTCGTCAGGCTCTTGGAGATATTTCTCCCAGGTTCGCTTATTTTGTTCTGATACTTCAGGTAATTTTTCTTTCGCCAAAACCCGAGCCTCTTCAACTGTTTTCCCAAGAAATTCTTTTTTGTCAAATTCAGAAACTAAAAGCTCGGAGTTGATGCTAACTCCTTCGTTTTCTCCAGCTTTTTCTTTTATTTCACCTAATCTCTCTGGACCGACAAGGTTCTCCAATTTCTCCTCAATTTTTTTAGTTTCTTCCCTTTCTTCTCCTTGATCTTCTTCAGGAACTTCCTGTTCTATATCTTCAAGCGGAATTGCTTCTTGTTTTTCCTCACTTGGTATCTCAGTCGTTTCTTCGCTTGTTTCTTCGGGCGTCTTTTCTTCAATATTATCTACTCCTTCTAGAGGTTCTTCTCCTTCATTTTTTAGTGTTGGATTTTCGAATGATCCCGGCATATTTTAAGTTATCTAATAGTTTTTAATCCTGTAATAACCTGTTTAATAAATTCTTGATATTGAACGAAGTTTGATTCTCTCAATTTTCTCTGTTTCTGGTAGAATTTCCTGAACTCTTTCTCTGCTTTTTTATTTTCCAGGGTAGGTTTTACTGTTCCATACAGGAGAAAACGGGTAATTTTATTTTTCTTAGCCATTATTTCTCGTTTTATCTCTTTATTTTCCGTAAATAATTTGAAAAATGGTTCTAAGTCTTTCGTGAAAGCACGGAATTCTTGCATCCTTTTAATTTCGGTTTTAAACTCTCTCGACTCCTGATATTTGAACACTTTTTTATTAAAGAATTCTTTTATTTTTTTTAACTGCTCGTAACTTTTATTATTTAGTCCTTTTTCCTGACATATTTTTTGTGCTTCTTTCTGGATTTTCTTTAATTCTTTGACAGTACGCCCCATTTTTAATGACTCAGGAAACTTGTTTTCAGCCGAATTTAAAGTTGAGTGAAGGTTATCAACATAACAACCTATCACGCCCTCTTTTACCGGAAGTGTAGGAATTATTTTAGAATACATCCCCCCTTTTAGCTCTTTAATCTTATAAACCTTTAGCCCATTTTTATATTCAATTTTTATATTCCTTCTTAAGTTCTCAAAAACGTTATTTCTTGGGTCAACATAATAAATTTGGCCATTGCTAAAAGTAACAATATTCATCGCGTGGCCATACGGCAAGCCAAATTCAATCTTTTCCAGCTCAGTGGTTTTTTTACTATTTTCTAAAATTAAACCATTCAGACTGGCGCAGGCAGCGCAATTCATCTCCCCTGTTTTTAAAGCTCTTTTAAAATAGAAAGACCAAGATGCAATTCCGGAATCTGGAATCTTGTTGATCATTTCCGTCAAATCCTTAACAAATTGTTTTTGGATTCCCGCTTTTTGCTCTTTGGATAATTTAGAAAACTCCGGAGTACGGAATATTTTTAAATGTTCTTCCACAGTGTCTTTTAGAACTATTTCTTTTGCTTCTCCTTTTTCATTTTTTTCTCCAGTTTTAAATTTTTTCTCTAAAACTTTATCTAATTTATCAACATACTCAGTTTTATAAATCTTTTCCCCCTCGATTTTTAGATATTCCGGTTTTTCTTTCTCTTTTTTTCTGCTTTCTAAAAACTTTTCTTCTATCCTTTTCATAATTTTAACCGTATCCTCAACTCCATACTTTTTTTGTAGTTTTTCATGGTAATCTTTATCTGATTTGGAATCAAAAGCAATATCTATTAATTCTTCAATATGATCAGGTAAATATTCTCCTAGTAAGGTATTATCAAATTTTTTCTCAAGGATGCTTTTAGCTTCTTTTTCTGTAATCTTTCCTTTTTGGATATCTTCTTTGATTTTTTGACTCTCACCTTGAATTTTATTTGCTAATTTGCTTATTTTTTCTTTAAGTTTTTGCTCATCTGGGTAATTTTCGTATCTAAATCTTTCTTCCTCTGTCAGCAGATTTCCTATTTCATTTTTTCTTTCCAGGTTTTTCTTAGATACCCTTTCTTTTTTCATTATTTCAATTTTTTTCTCTGGTTTGCTCAGGAAAGCTTCTAAATTCGTAACTTCCTGGAATTTAAGATTAAAATCATCAAAATTTAAACCTCTATTTTTATCAATATAAGAAACCATCTTTTCAATTATCTCCCGATATTTTTCTTTAACCTCTTCCTTGCTTTTCTCTATTCCTATCTTTTCTTCAAAGACTTTGCGAATCTCAGATGCGGGAGCCTTTAAATCTAGAGAGTTGAATATTTCCTCGAATGCCTCCTCGATTTTATCCTGCATTTTATCTTTATGTTCTGTGACCAATATTTTCAAAACTTCCATATCTTTATCTGATAACACTTTTCCTAATATCTTAAGATCTTTTATATCATAACTTTTTTGGGGATCTTCTAATTTACTCTCCAAGGATTCAAATGGATCTCCTCTTTCCATTTTTATCTTATGGAAGGCTGCAACCAGAGGACAAGAAAGGTTGACCTCATAATCCGAAGCTGTTTTATACTTGGGCAAATTCTCAAAATATTTCTTTGGAATTTCTACACCATCAACAATCTGATTTCCCTTTTCGTTTTTTTCCTGGATATGTAACTCTATTTCTGTTTTCGGATGGCCCTTATGCTTTTCCCGATCTGATAGAATATATTCTCCTTTCACGTCAAAATTTTCAAGGTCTTCAGGTAATAATTTTTTTGGATTTTCATGCGAAGTTGATTTAACAAATATGTGATATCCTTTTTGTTCTACTAAAGAATAAATTTTTTTAATATCTTCATTACCAACGCTTATCTCAATATCCTTATGTCTTCTGTAATATTCTCCATTATAAATAGGAGCATTTAAGCCGCCATCTAACTGCCAATAAAAATCCGCTCCCTCCATAAGTTTGCCTAAATTATCGATTCTTCTTTCCGCTGCCTCTACGTCCTCAAAAGAAAATTCTCCAATCTTTGGATTAAATACCCATTCTTTTTCTGTTTTCTGTTTTGCGGTTACAATCTGTTCTGGATTTTGCTCGGTAGCCGTTTCGGGTCGTTTTTCTCCTACTGGCTCCTTTGTTTCTATTTTTATCCCCTCAATTGGAGGTTGCCCCGCTGGCTGCTCAATTTCTGTTTCAACTGGTTTTTTTTCTTTTGTCTTCTCGTGCTCTATAACTTTGTATTTTAAAGGTGATTCTAACTCAGGTAGTTTTATGTCTTTTCCGCCCCGTTTCTTAATATTAATTTTTGATGCTTTGTTTATGTCAATCTTGTCAAGGAGCAGAGCTTCTTTTAAAAACTGCAATCTCTCAGGATCTAATGCTTCTGGATTTCGAAGCGCTGCCACCATACTTTCAGCGATATCTTCGTCTGGAGAAAGACGGGCATAGGAATTTATACATTTTTCAGGAATTTTATTTCTCCACCATTTAAGTTCTCCGTTTGGGAATTTTTCTGTTGGATTCTCAACGAACTCCCATCCGAATTTTTCATTCCATTCGTTAATGACTTCATCAGCTACATTATGAGAAAATTCGTGGATTAAGGTGCCCTCAAAACTTGAAGTTTTGTCTATTCGGTGGGAAGAAAATTCAACACCTTTTGGGTTTAATTCAATGGCTTTTGCAGATGGATGGCTAAATCCCATTTGCTCTTCTCCACTATATGGATTTTCCTTTTTAATATTATTTATCAAGATATATTCAACTTTATCTAGAAACTCGCCATTTTTAATTTGAGAAAATTCTTTAATAACTTTTTCCAATTCCATTATATGTCTATCTGTAAGTACTTCTCCAAAATTATTAACATTGAGTTTATGATCCCCAGTTGTTATCTCTAACTGTTCTTTAGGGATGCCTTTTTCTTTCCACTCATTCTGGAACCACCAATTTTCTTCTATTATTCCCCGTTCTAGTCTTTCTTTAATTTCCTTTTTTGTTTCGCCTATTTCTACGTGGACTTCTTTTGCTTTTTCAAAATCAGGATCACCCGATCCAACTTCCTCGACTAAGACGTTCTCTATTTTTTGATATTCTGGTATTAATTCAATTTCACCCTTCTCAGCCACTATTTCCGGCGTTTTTTCTTCCTGTTCTTCTTTCTTTTCTTCTTCAGGTTTCTGCGTTAGTCCTTCTTTAAATTTTTCTCCTTCAAATGGCATAGTTTTATTTATTAATTAGATTATAGTTTCAACTTTTTTACTTTGTTTGTGGCGGTTGAGGTCCTGGAGTTATAGTGCCAAAGCTTTTTTGAAGTTTTTGATAGAGCTCTGATTCAACTTGGCTTCGGTTCCGACCGTATTTTGTCCGGGAATAATTTTTTATCAGGTCTTTAACTTCTGGGTTTTCTTTAGTTGGCGGGAAGGTAACGATATTAAAGGGCTTTGATGTTTCGCCCTTGATTAAAAGCTTTAAACCAGCATTATAATTATCAAAATTAACCAGATCGTTTTCATCAAAAACAGGCGCATATTCTGTGACAAGGTATTTGGCGTCATCAGGGCCTACTCTAAAAGTCAGCATTGAACCGACATTACCGAAAATGGCTTTTCTTGTATCTTCTTCAAGCTGGCCGATAAACTGATGGCTGAAAACCATATTAAGCCGGTATTTTCTTGCCTCGGCCAAGGCGGCGGTAATGGTTTTCGTAGTTACATTATGAAACTCATCAATATATAAATAAAAATCTCTCCTTTTTTCTTCAGGAAGATCGGCCCTGGAAAAAGTAGCAATTAACAGTTTTCCAACGATAATCATTCCTAATAAATAACTGTTGATATCGCCTAGCTTTCCCTTTGAAAGATTAATTATCAGAATCTTACCTTTGTCCATTATTTCCCGGAATTTGAAAGAAGAGACTTGCTGGGCAATGATTGGCCTGACTAAGTCATTGGCGATAAAAATATTCATTTTGCTGGTGATGTAAGGAACCATGTTGGCCAGAGCTGCTTCTCCGCCAGCTTTTTCTGCTTCTAATTCCCAGAAATTTTTGACAATAATATTGGTGCATTTGGAGAGTTTATATTTCCGGAAATTTTTATCAGCTAAAACCCTAGGTATCTCAATTAATGTGCTTCCTGATTCCGGATCTTCCATAACTAACAAAAGAGAATTTCTCATATACTGCTCAAAAACCGGGCCACCAAATCCCATAGCTTTTAAATTATAGAGTTTCTCAAAAATTTCTATTAATTCATTAACAACAAAAGTTTTTGATTCTGGGAAATTAGGATCATACTCAAGCATATTAAGGCCGAGCGGTCTTTCGATTTCGCCTGGGTTGAAATAAATGACATCTTCTATGCGGGATGGAGGAATAAGGCCTAAGATTTTTTCCGCTAAATCACCGTGAGGATCAATCAAAGCTACCCCTTTCCCTTTTTCTATGTCTTGCCGAATCATTTCCTGTAAAAGCACAGACTTACCGGTACCAGTCTGTCCGATAACGTAAAAATGTCGTCTTCTGTCATCTTCTTGCATTCGAACGATCGCCTTTTCGCCGCGGAAAATATTTTTCCCTATTATTATTCCTTCAGAAGGTAGGTTAGTTGGCGGCGGAGCTTGCTTTGTTTTAAGCCATTTAATGTGAGGCGTCAGTAAGTTAGGGGAGGGTAAGTGATAAATATTTGCCACTTCTCCTGAAGACAGTGTTAAAACTTTGCTTTCGTCAAAAATTCGGAAAGAAAAACGATAAAATAATTTTTTTAGTCGGCCTCTTGATAGTTTTTTAAATCTGATTTGGTTTAAAACAGGAGAACTGAACTGATCAAAAGCACCTTGAAGTTGGCCTAGGATTTCTTTGGCCCTTGGTTCATTTTGAGCTGAGGCTAAAATCCGCAAGTTAACATCAAAGAGAGGCTGTGAGATTTTACTATCAATTGCCGAGATAATATTTTGCTGGACAGACATAGCTTCTGGTGTTAGAGGCTGTTTTGTAGTCTGTTCTTTGTCTTTTGGTTTCGGAAAAAGAACCGTGCTCAAAGTCTCTACGCTTCCGCTAAGGATATTACCGTTTCCAGTCTTTTGGATCGCTTCTTCAAGTTTTGCGCCGTTTTTAAGATGGATAATCACGTTTTGAGCTTGTTTTTTTATTGGTCGTTGGCTAGGTCGGATTAAAATCTGGATAGCTGCTCCTTCTCCTTCTGCGGCTAACTTGGTAAAAACCGAGGTCATAGAAGATAAAGGATCGGCTCCGAATTCTTTCGCAGATTTTAATGGTAAAACCGGAGACTTCACTAAAAGAGCTTCGCTTCCTGTTGAACTGCCAGTTGGGTTAAAAATATTATAATCGGGAACCGCCTGTATTTGAGCTTTGGGCCAAAATCCCAGAATTTCTTTTTCCACTTGCTGGGCAATTGGTCTTGGACAGGCAATATAAAAAAATATCTCCTCTCCAATTTGAGGAACAGCGATTTCAAAAACCAAAGCCGGATTTCCTATTAAAAACCTTGAAATCGAACTTTTTTCCTGGATGCCGGCTAAAGAAGAAAAGAATTGTTCGGCAATCTTCAAATATTCTTCCAGAGAGATTTCTTTTTCTTTTTCAATTTTTTGCTGGGGTACGCTTACCAAAAAAAGAGCAAGATTCATTCCTCGATGAAGAAATCCTTTTTCTTTCTTTTTACGCAATAAAAAATAAATGGTTAAAAATCCTCCGAAAATAAACAGAATAATTATCGAAATCCAGATAGAACTCATGTTTTATAAATTTTTTAAAAAAATATTATTTAGATTTCTCTTTTTCAAGTAATTCTATAACTTTATCCCTTAAACCACTAGTTCTCGTAATCTCGGTAATTTCTGCTTTTCCCGCGCGTACTTTATTGATGGTTCTTCTTAATTCTAAACTAGTAAAATAATCTTGCGTTCCTTTTAATCCTTCAATTTGATTAAGAGCTTTAAATAAATCCATGAAATTTTTAGCTTCGCTCATGCTTAATTCTTTTTCAGATATTGGCTCTTCCTCCCTTTCTTTAATTTTTTCTACTCCTGGTTTTTTATACATTACTTTCCATAACTCGGGACTGGGATTTTCCTGATCAAGTTTAGCTTTTATAAATATTGCATTCTTTGTTTTATCTTTATAGCCGCTTGAAGGACTTTTTTCGGAACCATTTGAAAAAATAGTATGTAATTTTCCATCAAACATTTCTTTGTGTCCCTCAGGCGGATATTCATGTGACCTTATCATCAATTTTCCATTAATTTTATTCATAAATCTTTCAAAAGGTTTCTTGCCAAAAAGTTTAAAATTTGGGTCACCTCTTTCGCTATCTTTTCTTTCGTTTGTTTCTTCAGTCGGATCATTCCAGCGCATCTGGTATAAAATTTTTTCATCATTTAAATCATTTAATGAGTTTATCTCCTGGCTAGGAATTCCTCCATGAACTCCAACTATTCCATTCCCGGTTACTACTATGCCTGGCATTTCTTTTACTATTTCATTATATTTTTCGAAAAGTTTTTTTCCTTTTTCTTCTCCATATTTTTCAACTAAAGATTTTTGGAAACCATATTTGCTTCCGATCTCTTTTTCTTCATGATTACCTCTTAAGAGGACTACATTTTCTGGATATTTTAACTTTAAGTTCATAGCTTTTTCTACAGTAGCTATGTCTTTTTTCCCCCCGATCAGCGTAATCGCCAAGAAAAACTAAAGAGATATCTTTTTCTCCTTTCTCCATCTTCTCAATAAATTGGGATTGTTCAACAATGGACTCTGCTGATTCTGAATCACCGTGAAGATCGCCAATAAAAACAGCTTCGCCTTTCGGAGGCAGATAAGCCACGGATTTATCTACAAAAGAGTTTTCACCATCAGGCCCATTTCTTATTTCGTCAATCGTGTCTTTGAGTTTTCCCTCGCCTTCTTCTTTTTCTTGTCGGAAACTGCCTTCCAGATCTCTCATCTTTTCAAAAAGCACTTCTGGCGAATGTTCTCCCGCCTCTTCAAAAATCTCTTTTTTACTTTCGCTTATTTTCTGCTCTAACTCTTTTTTTCTTTCCTCTTCAGTTTTAATTTTTTCCGGCTCTTCCGGGTTAAAAAATTGGGGTTCTCCTTCAAATGACATATTTTATAAGTTTTTTAATATTCCTTTTTCAATAAGGATTTGATAATAACGATCGATTAAAATATCGTGAAACTCGTCTAAAACAGCTGGATTATTAAGAGATTTAGCCGCTGAAATCGCTTCATGTAATCCTTTATCAAAAACAAGGGAAACTAAAGCTCCTACTTGTTGAGTTGAAGGGAATTTTTTTATTTCTTTAGCCTCGTCTCGGACAACTTTTGGAGCGGCGAAAGTTGGCATTTTCTGCATTTTTCTAAGATAGGTTTCGATCTCCTGTTTTACTATCTTTTCTTTTTCTTCAGGAGCTTTCTCTTTTTTTAACTGAGCCTCTAATTCTTCAACTCTTTTTTTTAATTCCTCAATTTCTGGGCGTTCCATCTCGGGGACTTTTTTCTCTGACTCTGGAATGGATCTTTCAGAACCTTGATAATTTTTTTCTGGTAGATGATTTGACATGAAAGTTCTAAGAAACACCTTTTTCATTTATTATAACACAAACAAAACGCCGCGAAAAAAGCTCTCGGGCGAGGCCTCCCGGTCTCTCGATAAAAAATGTTGACTGGCGGTGGGGGTGAGATTCGAACTCACGGTAGAGTTTCCTCTACACTTGCTCTCCAAGCAAGCACTTTAAACCACTCAGTCACCCCACCGCTTTATACGGGGTAAAAACTCACTTACCGA
>Ga0066637_10002580_pt1 | contig 12113 bp, 20 predicted proteins | sample CryGeyCG2014_020_FD_62737 | JGI IMG/M metagenome (GOLD analysis project Ga0066637, IMG submission 62737) | Groundwater microbial communities from aquifer - Crystal Geyser CG08_land_8/20/14_0.20 | ecosystem: Environmental > Aquatic > Deep subsurface > Groundwater | place: USA: Utah: Grand County...
AACAGAAAAAGGAAATGTCCATAGTAGAAGACCACTTTAATACACCAACCCTCGCGGACAACCTAGCCGAAATAACAATCGAAACCATACAAAAAGACCTGCAAGGCTTATACCACGCTTCAGGAAGCCAGAGAATAAGTCGTTACGAATTTGCACAGCAAATCGCAAAAGCCTTCAACCTAAACCAAAACCTAATCAAGCCCGTGAAAATGAGCCAGCTAACTGCATGGATAGCAAAAAGACCTAAAGATTCATCTCTAAACACAAGTAAAATACAGAAACAACTGAAAACAGAACTTCTCAATGTAAGCCAAGGGCTCAACAAAATGAAGGAAAACGCATTTTAAAAGCAACGCGTCCTATTTTCCTATTAATTAACACTTACGGTTTGTCCGCAAGTTTCCATGGTGTTGGGTGAAGAATCTTTTCTGTTGCTAGCGGTTTCCACCACCATTCGTTGTTTAGATACCAGTTGACGGTTTCCTTTAGGGCTTTTTCAAATGAGAATTTTGGTTTCCAACCCAGCTTAGATCTAATTTTTGATGAATCTAAACTGTATCTTACGTCGTGCCCCGGACGATCTTCTACAAAAGTTATCATATCTTTAGGTTTATCCAGTAAGTCGACTATTTTTGTAACAATTTCGATGTTGGTCAATTCATTTCCTGATGAGATATTGTAAATTTCGCCTGGCTGACCTTTCCTTAGAACAAGGTCTATAGCTTCACAATGTTCTTGCACATAGATCCAGTCTCGGATGTTTTTCCCTGAACCGTATACTGGAATTGGTAGGTTTTTTAGGGCTCTGATGATTGTTTTTGGTATTAGTTTTTCAGGAAATTGATATAATCCGTAATTGTTTGTGCATCTTGTAATGGCTACGTTTAGGCTGTATGTTTTATGATAGGCTATAACAAACATGTCTGCCGCTGCCTTTGAAGCAGAATAAGGGTTAGATGGTTTGGGCATGTCGCTTTCTTTGAATGATCCTTTTATTATTTCGCCGTAAACTTCGTCTGTGGATACTTGGATGAACTTGACTTTGCGGTTACGTTTTCTTACAGCCTCCAAGACAGTAAATGCTCCTATTGTGTTGTTTTGAATGAACGATGCGGGGTCAGCTATACTTCTGTCCACATGTGTTTCAGCTGCAATATTTACCACAGCGTCCACTTGCTTGATTATTTTGTTTACGAGTTTTGAATCACAGATGTTTCCTTTTATGAATTGATATCGTTTTTCCTTTTCTAAGTCTTTGAGGTTTGCAGGGTTAGCACCTATCCCTATTTTGTCTATGTTTATTATTTCATAGTTTGAATGTTTTGTGATAATGTACCTGCAGAAGTTGCTTCCAATAAATCCTAATCCGCCTGTTACGAGAATTTTCATGGGCTATCTCACCTGTGAGGTGGGTAATTCCAATTCCAAGGTTTGCCGACCCTTGGATCATCTCTTTTGCCGTTTATGGATCTTGGGATTAGTGTTTGATCGTTCCATGCTCTTCGTTCTTCATCTGGATTTTTATAATCGTAAAGTTTGGTAGTGAAGTAGAGAAGCCATGCTGTTTCATTGCTTACTACTTTGAAACCATGCCAATAATGTCCGGGAACTCTTACTATTTGTATATCTTGACTTGTTGAAATCATTTCGTCCAGTTCTTTTGTTTCTTCATCATAAGCGCATATTTTCAAAGCGCCTTTTAACACTATGAAGTAGTCAGTTTGCCCTCTCAGGTGTCTGTGCCAAGCTCTGATGATACCTGGATAACTAATAGATAAATTGGCTTGGACGAATCGGTCTTCATTTAACAGGTTTTTCCAATCCCCTCTCGTAAGCTCTGTGAAAAAACCTCTTTCATCACTGAATCGCCTTAACGGTTTGACGATGATTCCTTTAAGCAAGTTTCTCACCTCAGAGTTCGATATATGTCCTTTCTCCTAGAATGAACCTTCTGCCAGTTGGTGTGTTATTAGGGCTTGAGATTATTCTTGAGCTCGGAGCGATTAAACTGGCTATAATCCTATCATTTACATCTATGATACACCGATCCATAATTATGGAGTTTTCTATTTCGCCTCGCTTAATGGTGACATTGTTTCCTATGCTTGTGTATGGGCCTATGTAGACGTTTGCTTCTATTGTTGTGTTTTCGCCTATTATTGCTGGACCTCTAATTAAGGCATTTTCCTTTATTATGGAATTTTTGCCTATGAAGACTCTGCCTTGAATTGATGAGTCGTTTTCGATTTTGCCTTTTATTTCAGGTTTTAATTCGTCGAGGATTAGCCTGTTGGCTTCTAGAATGTCTTCTGGTGTGCCTGTGTCTTTCCACCAGCCTTGTACGATCTCATAGCCTACTTTGTAGCCGTTTTCTAGTAGCAGTTGGATTGCTTCTGTTATTTCAAGTTCTCCTCTCCATGATGTTTTGAGCTGTTTTATCATTTCGAAGGCTATGGGTTTGAAGAAGTATATGCCTGTTAAAGCGTAGTTGCTTGGCGGTTCTTTAGGTTTTTCTATAAGCTTTACAAGTTTTCCGTTTTCGTCAAATTTTGCAACGCCAAATTGTTGCGGTTCTTTCACTTGGCAGAGTAAAACCATTGCATCTTGATCTGAGGCTTCAAACTTCTTTACAAGACGTTGAACGCCACCTTTTAAGAGGTTGTCGCCGAGATAAACTATAAATGAATTATTTCCAACAAATTCTTCGCATAAGCCAACTGCGTGAGCGATTCCTTTTGGTTCGCCTTGATTTATATAGGTGATTTTTACGCCAAATTTGTTTCCATCCGCATAATACTCTTTCACCTTTTCAGAATAAACATTGCCTAACACTATGACTATATCAGTTATTCCAGAATTTCTTAGGTCGTCCAAGACATATTGAGATATAGGTTTGTTGGCGACCGGAATTAACTGTTTTGGACCTGTGTGAGTCAGAGGTCTAAGTCTAGTTCCATGACCACCGTGAAGTATAATCCCCTTCATTAGAACCACAATGTTAGTTTATTGTTTCCAACTTTTTAAGTCTTTTAGAGTTTCCAAACAAGTGCTCTCGCGTACTGACGTAACCGACTTAGAGATCATAGGGAACGACTATGAAGTACATAACAGACTCCTACGCATGGATAGAATATCTCATGGGAACAAAAGCAGGAGAAAAAACCAAACCCATAATCGAAGACTTAGAGAAGAAAACAACGCGCGGTCAACAATTTGTAACTCCTCTTTGGTTGTAAATAGCCCTGTCGATACGCGTTTCCCTGTCTTTCACCGTAACGAACCGATATTTCCCTTCCTTCACAGCCCTTACGAACCCCCTCAACTCAGCCAAGGCACCCTTCAACCTCAACTCGTCACCCTTCCTCTGAACCGCATCCACCAAACCCTCAAAACTAAAGTGACAGATTCAGCCTTCAAACAAGCCTCCATCAAACGCTGAACAGCCTCACCCATCATCATCCTCTCCCGTCTGCAAAGCTCCTTAAAACTGTCAAGCACAAAACCGTCAACCCGCAACCCTGTTTGAACCTTCACGTTGCCCTCCACCATCACCAAAACATGTTACACAAACTAATAAACACATAGGGGAAGGCAAAATTAACAGACAAAAACTGCGGTTTAAACACTTACGCTTCTCATTAGACTCCAAAATCAACCTCAAAAACATCGAATCATAGCGAGGCGAGGTTTACGTGAAAGCCCTCAAGGTGAAGATTCAAGAACTAGTCGAAAAACAAAGAAAACGCCCTCGCCACGCACGCATTAAATTTTGGCTAGCATAATAAGAAGCCTTATATTAATGCCATAGCGTTCATAATGAACGATAATACAACATGAAAGAAGCCATTGAATTTACCTAGAAACCCTAAGTTTCTGTTCAACATGTCGCTATCGGCTAAAAATTTAAGCGCCTTTCTCCTCGACAAGCTTCTGTATAAGCCTTAAAAGACCGTTCACAGCCCTCTTAAGCTCCTCTCTTGTTCTAATAAGCTCAGACGATATTGAATCATACCTTTCAGCCATTACATTAAAACTACTACTCATATCCTTGTGCATGTCAGCAACGCTGCTCTTCAAGCCCCTATGCATCTCTTGAATGTTATGCCTTGTAGCGTGGGCAATTTTCACAGCCTCGCCCATCCTCTCACCAAACTCCTCTTCCAGCGGACCGTACTTCAACTCGAAATATTCAAATTCGCCCGTAGCTGGGCCTGTTTCATCAGCCCTCACATCCTTGACATCTATGAAATCCTTCTTCACCTTAATATCCTTTACAAATCCATCTGCAACCTCTCTTTCACCTTCACAAACTATGCAGACACTGCCGTCCTTCAGATTCTCCACATACCCCTTGACACCGAGCTCCCTAGCCAGCTCCTGAACAAAATCCCGATAGCCAACCCTCTGAACAACTCCTTCCACAAGTATCCTCGCTCTAATCAATCTTATCCACCAGAAAACACCACTGCGACTTAAACATCTCCGAATGCTTCATACATTCTTCGTGTTCACAGTCCTTTCTTAAATAACTTGCGCCAAACCCGAAAGCAACGAGAACAATTTTGTCTTCGCCCGCATAAACCTTAGACCTTCAACGAACGTACCAAGCTCTAACCATGAACTCTAAGCGTTCACGAACAACTCCTTCATCCTCCGATGATTTTTTTCTGCAGCCTCGTTTGCCTTTTCAAGAACTCTCTCAGCCTCGCGAATCAGCTTCTCATCCTTAACCTTCGGAAGCACAGCCGTTTCATAGGCTGGACGGTAAATAGCCCTGTCAATACGTGTCTCCCTATCTTTCACCTAACATACCATTGCTCCTTCTCCACAGCCCTCACAAAACCACTCAACCCCGCCAAGGCACCCTTCAACCTTAACTCGTCAGCCTTCCTCTGACCCTCATCCACCAAACCCTCAAAACTAAAGTGACAGATTCAGCCTTCAAACAAGCCTCCATCAAACGCTGAACAGCCTCACCCACCAACATCCTCTCCCGCCTACACAACTCCTTAAAACTGTCAAGCACAAACTTGTCAACCCGCAACCCTGTTTGAACCTTTACGTTGCCCTTCACCATTACCAAAACATGTTACAAAATTATATAAATATCCTTTGTTTGGGGAAGGGAGCTGTCAGAGAAAACCCGCGATTAATGCTTAGTTCTTCTCCTTTCAACGCTTCCACTCTTTTCTCGATTTTTTCAATCCCACCCAAAACACTTCACTTTTAATCTCCTTTTTCATTTCTCATTTGAACCCAAGAATCAAACGTGTAAATCCCCATCATAACGTTCCAAAAAGCACTTCCTCAAAGAATTAGAAGACCGCTAACGTTTTAAATAAGCAAGAGAATACTTCAATACGATGTTATATGGGTCACGTGTACGTTGATGTGGAATTCGCCAGCATTAAGAAGCCCGGCGTTAGAGTTCCTGCAAGAGCCTTGGTTGATACCGGAGCAACATATAGCGTAATACCAGCAAACATGGCTAAGAAACTAGAACTTGAAAACCTCGGCTACGTTGAGACCAAAACAGCCAGCGGCTTAGAGAAGCTTCAAGAGACCCAAGTTAGAGTAAAGACATTTGACAGGGAAAGAATAACACCAGCACTTGTAAGCGACAAAATAAACATCCCTTTGATTGGTGTTGTAACACTTGAGATATTAAGGTTAAAAATAGACCCAACAACAGGAAAAGCTGAAGAACTTCCACTACTTCTATACCTGAGCACGTAATAATCAAAAACCACGCAATAAACACGCACTAGTTAAAGCTTAATGGCTAAATACGTACAAGTGAATTCTCTGGATGATCTCGCCAATGAACTCGAATCTAGGAAAGGTTACAAAGTTGAGGCCAACCAAAACTCAAACTCAAAACCATAGAACTAGGACAATTATACCAAACTTAATTTATCGATTGTGCACGCTCTAAACCGTTTAAACTTAAGCATCTCTCCTTTCCAAGGCTTCAATCTTTCTTGATCTTTTCAACCTTTTGCCGTTCTTATTTTCCCCTCCTTGTTAGACTTTAAAACCAAACGCAAAAACTCTGAATCACAACTTAGCCTACTCGTTTTACACTTTTTAATCTGAGACACGCTCAGCAAATCTTAAATGCCTCTTTACTGGTAAACCTCTTTAGAGGTATAACCTTGACCAAAGTCAGCGTCTACATAAACGACGAGGTGTGGACTGAATTCAAAAAACAAGTATTCCAAAAACACGGAAGCCTCAGAAAAATAAGCAGCGAGGTTGAACTACTCCTAAAAGGAGCCATGGTTGAAGATGCAATAGCCTCAACCTTCCAAAAAATGGGCGTAAAAACCAAAGGAACAGTATCCTCATCAGACATCAAAGCAAAAAGACCCATGCTAAGAGGGCCTCCCTCCGAGGAAATAGTGAGAGAAATGAGGCGGAAAAGAGTTGCTGAAACTCTACCTCGACACTAGCACAATAGTAAAACGATACGTAGCTGAAACAGGCACCCAAACCGTCGACACAATCTTCGACAAAGCCGAAGCAGGAGAACTCGTCATAGCCTTTTCCCTCTGGAACATAGGAGAAGCTTTAGGAGTCCTTGATGAACGCCGTAGAAAAGAATGGCTAACCCGAGAAGAATTTGTGCAAACCTCAAAAAACCTAGCAGGAGAACTCCTCAATCTTGTAAGGCTAAGAGCCCTCGAAGCAATTCCGATACACGCACCAACCCTCACTGGAACATGGGATCTCATATTAAACTACCATATTTATGAGGCAGACGCCCTACAAATAACCACATGCCTACACAGCCAAAGCAACGCACTGATAAGCAGCGACAAAAAGCTCATCGAAGCAAGCAGAAAAACAGGCTTAAAAGCATTCCACGTGACAAACGATGCAGAAAAACTAGAGGCTCTCATTAAGCAATGAGAAGCACCACATGCTGTTGACCAGCCGTATTATACCTCTTTAGCAAACCACTTTTCCAATGCTTCCATTCTCTTCCTAATCTTTTCAACTTCCCTTCTCACATCTCCATCCTTAACCTCTTCTTTCCGCTTCTTATTAGACTCTAAAATCAAACGCAAAACCTAGAGTTATACCTTTTCAAAGGCAGCTCTTATACTGCATGCATGCATTAGAAGGGAACTGAAGAAAAGAAATAAAATACAATAAATAGTGATGTTTGCAAGATAACATCAGCATGTCAAGCGCGTTAAGGCGTTCTGTTATCATCTGATGGCTTTTTCTGCAGCCTCGTTTGCCTTTTCAAGAACATTCTCCGCCTCGCGAATCAGCTTCTCATCCTTAACCTTCGGAAGCACAGCCGTTTCATAGGCTGGACGGTAAATAGCCCTGTCAATACGCGTCCTCCATATCATTCACAGTAACATATCATTCCTCCTTCTCCACAGCCCTCACAAAACCCCTCAACTCAGCTAGGGGACCTTTCAGCTTTAGCTAGTCACTCTTCCTCTGCCCCTCATCCACCAAGGCTTCACTCCTCAACACCAAAGCCACAGACTCAGCTTTAAACAGGCTTCCATCAAACGTTGAACAGCCTCACACATCATCATCCTCTCCCGTCTGCAAAGCTCCTTAAAACGGTCAAGCACAAAACCGTCAACCCGCAACCCGGTTTGAGCCTTCACGTTGCCCTCCACCATCACCAAGACATGTTACAGAAACTTATAAATGCCTAGGGGGAGGGGGTTAAAAAATAATAGAGAAAAAAATCGCAATTAAATGCTTAGGCTGTCTTTCTCTCTTCCAACGCCATCCACCCGTTTCCTAATCTTTTCATTTTCTCTTCTGACATCTTCATCCTTAATCTCCTCCTTCAGTTTCTAGTTAAACTGGGAAATATTTAGCTTTCACTTCTTTAACCTTTGCTAATTCACTGTCCGTTGTTAGAAGCGTCGCTTTCTTAAGCTCAGAGAGGGCTAAGCAAAAACAATCTGCAAGGGACAGCTTACCCTTATACTTACATTTCTTTTCTCCAGCCTTCCTCGTCAGCTCCTCATCCGTTGCAATTAACCCCACATCTGAGCCTCTGATCTGATGGTACCGTACATCAGCAATGTCTTTCCCGAGTTTTTCACATGTCTTGTAATAATACTCAGCTAGATTTACATCGCAGATAAATCCTTGAGCCCTATCCTGAACAACCTCATCAAAGTAAGGCTTCACCCTCTCATCATCAATAAAATAGAGAAACAAGGCACCAGCGTCAACCACATACCTTCTCATTCTCTAGCCTCTTCACGATGCTCAGCTTCAAGCTCCCTTATACCCTCGATTATGAGCGCAGCATATTGACTGTCTATCCCACGAAGATCTTCAAGCCTAGGAATCGGAATCATCAATATCCCGGTTTCACTTTCAATAAACTTTATCCGCATTCCCTCTTTGATTCCATGCTTTTTCATTATCTTAGCCGGAATCGTCACCATACTCTTACTGGTAACCTTTGCTGTATAACTCATTAAATCACCATATTTTATTATAAACACATGGTATTTAAACATTTTCCATGCATTCACCAAAAAAGTTTCTAGCAAGAAATAACATTCGCTCAAATAACACAAACGATCAGTTTGTTTTTTCTTAATCTTCTTAACCTCACTCAAAACGTCTTCATCTTTAATCTCTTCTTTCCGTTTTTCATTAGACTCTAAAATCAACCTCAAAAACTTCACGATGCAGCATCAAACCTTACTTTCCCGCTTCTTCATTATCCTTTCCATAAAACTGGATGCTAAATCTTCAAATTTCAAGATCAGACCTTCATCGACTAGGTTATACTTGTCTTTCACTTCCCTAAGCTTAACCGCTACAAATGCCGGATAAATAGTTGCTTCATTTAATCCTTTTTCCAAAATCTCTTTCTCTGTCAACATTTTTAATTCCTCGTAAATAATGTCCCAATTAATTGGAGCCCTCGAAACGATAGAAAAAATATCGTCTATGTCTTTCTCTCGCTCCGTCATAGATTTAAATAATATGTTGTCTTCATTAGAAATGAGGAAGAGTTCTAAGAGTCCCATACTTCTTTTTTCAGCTCGATTGACCATTCTTTCGGTGACTGGCGTTCGAATGAACTTATTCACATCCATTTCGATTCTGTACTTGTTTACAAGCTCTTCAAAGCGCATTTTCCCACTTCTTACGTACCCTAACTCTGCCAACGTTTTTTCCAAAGTTAGCTTATCCTCCTCACTGAACAATGCAAGGTCCACATCGATGGTGCTTATCTTTTGCCCTCTCATGACCATTGGCGCTCCACCCAAAAGCAGAACGCCAACCCTTCTTGGAAGACTTTTTCCTATCCTTTGAAATTTCCTAAGAACGTCTTCTACTTCCAAGCTTTGTTTCCCCCAATTCAAACGTTTCAGCCATTTCTTGAATTGTTGGGATCTTAACCCCCCACCTTTCTTCAATACATTCCCTCATAAAATGTCTCGTCCGAGGGACAATACCCGCTACCACAAATTTATGGGGTACCTTGAGCCTTGTCCCAATCCGCGTTTCCTTTGCTGAAAGATAAAACTTCTCTATCATATACATGGGCACCTTTTCCTCGTCAGCCAGCTTATTTGTTACCTCAAGCAATGCGCCTACCTCTCTAACTTTTTTATGCTCCAATGAGAGCATGTAAAGAAGATTGTAGTCAACCTTATTTTTACTGAGCATAACAGGGACGCAGGAGATCGATCTAGCATCGTTTTTCATGCTGATGAAAATAACAGTATCTTCTAAACTCATATAAGGCACTCCTCCATAATCAAACACCAATCTTTCAAAGTACCCCTTTAAAGGAAGCTCAACCACCTCAAACCTCACTTCTCCAAGAAAATCCTTTACCTCTTCCAACCGACCCATTTCAACAGCAAAATCAAGACGAGGAATAACTATTGGGGATCCCCAATATGCCATACTTAACGCAGGACCAGCAGAAACATCAAAACCATTTTCATGTAGAACCCGAAGCAGTTTTTTGTATCTTAACCATTTAAACAATTTATCTAATTCCCATCCATCCATCGTTAAACAATAAATTTTCGGTCTAGCTGAAACACCTCTTTCAACGATGCCCATTCTCTCAAACTCCTTAAGCCATTTCACAACCGTCGTAGTGCTTAACCCCAATTCTTCAGAGATCTCCCTAACATAACACGGTTTTGCCCTTAACAGATCAAGGATTCTTATTGCACTATCGGAAACCGCCATGTACATTCACCTTAATATAAAACTAATGGCTGAAAGTAATAAAGTTTTACTTTTCTAAAACAAAGGTCCCGAAAATCAACCTTAAAACATCTGCTAATTCAAGCGGCCAAAACAGAAGGCGAAAAGTTAAGAGTTGCAAAACAAATAAGCATTAACGAAAATGGATAAAAGAATGCTTGAACAATGCAGAAAGCTAAAGTAAATCACCCCTACATCGAAGCAAACAAGAAGATATGTGGCGGTTCCCCAGTGATAAAGGGAACTAGAATGAGAGTAATAAATATAGCAGTTGAGTACGAATACATCAACCACACACCTGACGAGATAATCAGCGCCCACCCTCATCTCAAACTGGAGCAGGTCCACGACGCCCTGTCCTATTACTACGAGAACAGAAAGGAACTGGACGAAAAGATAAAAAGCGACAAACAATTCATTCAGAAACTTTCCAAGAACTTACGGGCGGGTCGATAGTATCAAAACACATCAAAATTTACGCAGACGAAAGCGTTAACGTCACTGTTGTTGAAGGGGCTGAAAAGACGCGGCGTAGAGGCATTCTCTGCCAAAGAAATAGACAAACTAGACCTAACCGATGAGCAACAGATTGAAATCTCCACCAAAAAACAAGCGATGACACTCACTCATGATGTAGATTTTCTAAGAATAGCCCTCCACAAACAACATCAAGGCATAATCTACGTCCACCAGCAAAAGCTAAGTACAGGAGAATGCATAAGACGACTAAAAGCTATAGTGAAACAAAATCCCCGAAGAAATGCGCAATCGAGTCGTATTTCTATGAACAAAACCTAAACTCTTCAAAAACAATTCACTCTTAACTTGTTCGCAAAAGCGGTTAAATGGCAGGAATATTGCATGTTTAACATTACCGATATGTTTATATTTTTGTAAACAAAAAAGTAATAACTGGTGAAAACATTGGAGAAAACAGTAGTCATAGCGGTTCGGGTTCCAGAGAAAGTTAAAAAAGACATAGAGGAACTAGGCTTCAAAGTTTCCGTGTTTATCAAAGAAGCCATCCAAGAAGAACTAAAAAGAAGAAAATCGGAAGAAGCCATGAAATGGATAAAAATGAACAGAGTACCTGGCAAAGAAATAGGATTTGACAGCGTTAAAATCATTCGCCAAATGAGGGAAACCATGTGAAAAGCTACGTAATCGACGCATCCGTTGTCACAAAATGCTTTATAATAGAAGACTACTCAGACAAAGCCACCGAGACCATAAATGCACATATTAAAGGACACATATCACTCTCAGTCCCCTCACTAATAATCTACGAACTAGGGAACGTTTTCTGGAAGCACCCTCAAGTCAACCCCGAAAAAGCTTACATGTACATTAAAAAGTTCCTCGACCTCCAGATCAAACTCGTAGACATCCAATCAAACAATAAAATCCTAAAAACCACATGCCAAATATCAGAAAACAGAAGCGTAACCTTCTATGACGCATCATACCTAGCATTAGCAAAAGAAAGCAAAACAAAATTGATAACGGCAGACGAACCCCTTCACAAAAAAGCACCAAGTGCCACACTGCTACTAAAAGATTTCAAAATCTAACCACCTCAAAAGACGGAAACTCCCATTCCCTATCAAATTTCAAAATCAAACGCAAAACGCTGAATCATAGCTTTTCAGCAACAACTCAATATTCGGAATTAGACAATGTCCACCAATCACAGCTGGAAACATTATCGGTCTATCAAGTATCCTCCAAAAAATCCACAACTTCATCAAAATCTGCTCCGAAACGCTTTGAAATGCGATGCATTTCTTGAAAACAAGCAATCATCCAAGCCCTATCAACAGTCTAATTCTAGCCTCTTCAATAAATTTTTATTATTTTGTGTGGCATGACACATTTCAATTTAT
>Ga0066637_10002581_pt1 | contig 12113 bp, 10 predicted proteins | sample CryGeyCG2014_020_FD_62737 | JGI IMG/M metagenome (GOLD analysis project Ga0066637, IMG submission 62737) | Groundwater microbial communities from aquifer - Crystal Geyser CG08_land_8/20/14_0.20 | ecosystem: Environmental > Aquatic > Deep subsurface > Groundwater | place: USA: Utah: Grand County...
AATTGTTCCGTCGGCTGATCCGGCATCAATAATAATATATTCAATATTCGGATAGCTCTGCTCTAAAACGCTTTGAATAGCATCCTCAATGGTATCTTTATTATTAAAAACGGTGGTGATAATTGAAACCAACGAGCGATTTTTCATTTTCTTATATAATTTTAATCATTATGTAAACCAACTGTAATGTTTATTGATGTTCTATTTTATGGGAAGTTTTAAGGTATCTCATTGTGTATTTTAGTTCTCAAATAATTATTTTAGAACATATTTTTTAACCACTCGAGTGTTTCTTCCACTCCCTCCTCAATGGTATATGGAAGGGGTCCCGTAATTTGCTTTACGGGTTCTAAGTTTATTTTTGAAGTATCCGCTCGCATATTGTAAAGACGAAACGACGAAAAGGACGGCTCCTTAATGCCGCAGAATTTTAGAAAGTCCCCCCCCAAGGCAAGAAGATGCACGATGAACTCAGGGAGTGTTTGCACTTTTTTGCTGTGCAGCTTTAAAGAAATTAAATCAGCCCAGTCTTTTATTGTATAGGGTTCATAATCTGACAAATAAAATACCTTTTGGTGTATTTGTTCTCTTGGAGCATCAAAAAGTTTTTGTATCTGGAAAACAGTATTACCGACATACCCAAAACTTTTAGGTGGATTAATACGACCAGGATGAAAATATCGTTTCTTTGCAATCATTAGAAAGAATTTACCATACGGAATATGGGAAGCCATAGACCACGGCCCCCATATAGAAGTAGGCCGTACAATGCACCAATCGCATGATATGATGGTTGAATTTCTTACAATCTTTTCTCCCAATGCTTTACTTTTACCATATAGTGTATTCGGGAGATATTCATTATCATATTTGGGCAGGTAATCTGTTGAACAAACTAGTTTTGTTGAAGTAAAAATGCATCTCTCTACGGTTGGCTGTTGAGAAATTATACTAACCATATTCTCAACCCCTTTTATATTTACGTTATAGCCTTCGATATTTTTCTTTTCGTGTAAATCCGTTCTGGCCGCTAAATGCAAAACATGTGTTGGGACAAAATCCTGAAAAGTTTTCGCAAGTAATTCTTTATCAAGAATATCTACTTTTTTAAAAACTTTTCTATGCTTAACATTTTGAGGATGCTTAATATCAATACTAAGCACATCTATCCCCCTGGAAAGAAAAAAATCAACCGCATTGGTTCCGATAAAACCGGACCCACCGGTAATAAGAATTTTCATAAAATTTTTCTATGGTTTTATTACACAACCAAATTTGCACCAAATTAGATGTTACGTTTTCAAGGCTTATTTTCATGTGCCCTAGCTATCTCTTCAAAAAACCATTCCAAATATTTTTCTAAATTTTTCTCATGAAAAATAGAAACATAGGTTTTTCTTGCTTCTCTATTCATTTCTTTGAAGTTTTCTTTTACATATTGAATGGCAAAAAGCCACTCGGATGGTTTAGCTGTTGGGACTATCAACCGCCCATTAACTCCATCTTTTATATACTGACTAAACATGGGAATATTCCGAGCCACAATGGGAGTGCTATTCATAAAAGCAACTGGAGTAACTCCGCTTTGCGCGCCTCTTGTGTGCATACATATACAAGCAAAGGCATTCGCCATATATCCATTGATTTCCTCATCACTTAGGGGTCTTTTTTCAATAATATCCACTAACGATTTTGCCCTTGTGCTAAGTTTGCCCTGTAGAAAATTTCCAGTGAAACTAGATGTTACAATTCGAAACCGGAAGTCGACTCCCACGCTTGCTGCATACTCTACTAAATGAAGAAAATCTTTCATTCTTCCGTCCGAGAATATACGACCAGACATTAATAAATAAGATCTACTTGAGGATTTGACTGGCTTGTCTGGTATGCATAGGGGTACAAAGTGAACCTGTCCATTATAGCGCGGAAAGTACTTATGAAATAAATGCTTTGCAAACGATGAAGGAACAACTATATGATCACAGAGATTTACTAGCTTTGCTTGCAAATATTCTTGGGCTTGAATAATGATACGTTGCGATAACGAAAAGAAAGATTTATCGGGTTGAAAGGGCTCGTGCAAATGAAACAACAGAATAGTGTTGGGGAAATAGATTCTCGTTAATCTCGCAAGCATAATGTTTAGAGGATGCATATTGTAAAAGTAGATTCCTTGAGGCCTTTTATATTTTAACTTTTTTTTGAATAATCTTGATCCTTTTAAGAAAAACCAAATGCAATCGAACAACACCTCCTTCATATTTCGTGACGTGCTTAAAAAGTCGACGACAACCGGCTCCGAAGATGTCGCCTCTCGGTACCCCTCAGAGAGAATGTAACTAACAGAAAACCCTTTCTCTTCGAGCTTATCGCCAATTAGATGAAACTCTTTATAGAGCCCAGGAGCAAACTTTAAACTAATGATGTAAACATTTTTTTGAGACATAGTTCTAAATCTTTTTCGCAACCACCACGTAGCTTTCTCCTTTATGCCAAGAGAAAAAGCCAAAAATAGCAAGAGGAATCCAGTTTATTAAAGCGAATGGGAATATCTGAAGAATTTTAAAACCGCTAAAAGCGGTGGTTCCATCCTCTAAAATCTCAAAATCAAGATCTTTTAGAGCCCCTCTCCATTGCTGGGGAGAACGGAGGGAAACATGGTCATATCTGTACCCTTGCCATCGTTTCCCAAGGATGCTGGCTGGAATACCAGTAGGATTTGGAGTAGAAAATAAAAGCAGACCGTCTTTTTTCAAACATCTTCTGGCCTCCTTTAAAAAAATCTCTGGTTTCTGAAGGTGTTCTACAACTTGGAAAGAAACGACAACATCAAAATAACCGTCCTGAAATGGAAATTTATGGGCATCAAATTGAAGAAAATTAGTTCTTCTTGTTTGTTCTTTAGCAAATTGCAAAAGGTCCTCATCGATATCTCCTCCAAATATTTGAGCTTTCGGAAACCATTTTTCTACGCATTGTAAAAAATAACCCGGCCCGCATCCTGCCTCAAGTATTCTAAGGACAGAGTTTTTATTAAACTCTCCGTATTTTTTCAGCTTTCTCCTCCAAACCCTATAAGCAGTTTTTGCTTTTAAACCGCTAAAAAGGTTTTTAAACTTACCTTTCGGTAAATAGGGTGATTTATTTTTTACTTCCATTTTAATTCTGGGCTTCTCTCTCCGGTTAAAATATCCTCATACGCCCTAGCCATAAGCGAAGTTACTTTATTTATATTATAGCGTTTTTTTGCGGATTCTGCAGAATTTTTAGACATCTCTTTTAACAACGAGGGGTTGGTAAAAACTTTTTTAAACTCCTTGGCTATAGCGTTTTCGTTGAGCTCAACAGCCAAGCCAGCGTTATCGGCAACTACTTCCCGCCAAATACTAACATTCTTGCTAATAAAAACGGGTAAGCCGCAGGACATTGCCTCCACAACGGTCATTCCGAAATTTTCTGAATGGCTTGTTAAAACCATAAGGTCAGAATTACAATAAAAATTCTGCGCTTCGTCTTTTTTTATCGACCCATACCAAATAATTTGTTTTTCAATCCCGAGTCTTCTTGATAGTTGTCTCAAATAATTACAGTGTTCTTTATCTTCCTCGGGGCCAACTATTAAAAAACAATAATTCTTGTTCTTTATTGAACCAAGCGCTTTTAATGCAAAATCTATTCCCTTTTTTCTGTGCACTCTTCCCAGAAATAAAATAACAAATTTATCCAATGGAATATTTAAAAACCCTTCTTTTCTTTGGCATTTATTTTTATTGGGAATCTCAATTCCATTCGGCGCTACAAAGCTGGGGATTTTAGAAAGAAGTGGCAAATTAGACACTGATTCTTCTCTTTCTGATTCTGCGGTAAAATGAATCGCCGTAGCTTTTTTTGTTGCCCTTTTGCCAAAAAGATGCCAGAAAGGTCTTTTTTTAATTACATTTTGATTCCACTCCCACGTTTTAAAACTTCCATGCGGAGAAATCACATACGGAACAGCAAACTTTCTACAAATCCTGCTTACTGACACTTGAATCCACTGCCAAACAGCAGATATGTGGATTAAATCAAAACCTTCAATGGTCTCTTCTAATTTTTTAGAAAGAGCTTTTGAGTGAAAAGCTTTCTTTGGCAAAAAATCACAATGGAAATACCACACCTTAACTCCACCCAAATCTACCGGAGTGTTTAGGGGAACATCTAAATACCCGCCTTTCCCATCAGCGTCAGTGGTATATACCGTTACATCTATCTCACGCCCTACCAATCCGCGGCAAAGCTGGCTGGTTGCCGTAACGGTTCCACCAAACGCCCAGGCAGGCTCATAAGAAGGAATTACATATAAAATCTTCATAATTTTTGTTTTTCTTTTATTTTTTCAATTATAATTCGCTGAATTTCTTCTGCCACTTGCTCTGCTTCAGAAGAGGTTTCGATAATAAATCCATTGGGAAAATGCTTAATAATTTCCTTACATACTTTAGATTGCCTTTCGATTTCCTCCAGTGATAATTCCGGCTTTCGAATATGAATGACTTCGGGATTATTTTCCAAATAGATAATAATATCTGGTTTTGGAATAAATTTAGCAATAAGAAATAACAGCCACCTTGGGCATTTGCCATATTGCTTTTGTATTAAATAATCATAAAAATATCTATCAAATATAACTAATCCTCCGCTAGCTTTTTCTTTCCATATTAAAGGATGACCCAAAAAGTAATTGAAGCCATAATAAAAAGGATAGATCGCGGACCTAAAAATTCCAAAGGGCTGTGAATAGTTCTGAGGGCTCTTAACAGTAACTGGATTTTGCCTCTTGCTATCTATTTTTAAAAAAGAGGTAAATTTTTTTAGTTCAGGTAAAAAATGAAAATGTCCGTGAAAATATAATCTTTTTTGAAAAAGCCTCTTTATCGTTTTTGATTCGAGAAGATTTTGGGCAGAGGTAGATTTTCCAGAGCCGTCAGGCCCAAACAGAACAAGAAAAATTCCGGTTTTTGGAAAAAGATATTTTTTAAATCGGTTACAAGAATAAAGAAACCAATGTTTTAATTGTAAAAAGGGATTGTTAAAAAAAGAATTTTTAAGAAGCGACCATCGAAAAAAAATGCATTTTTTTTCGAGCTCTTCCCACCTCTCATTCTCTACGGCATTTAAAATAAGCTTAGCAGTTTTTCTGCCAAAAGGTTTTTTTATGGATTCCAAAAAGATTTCTGAATCCCTATTTATATTTTCAAAAACCCAAGATTTATACTTCTCCATTACCTTCTTTTGGTAAATCAAATCTTTGAATAAAAGAATACCCCCCTCTAATCCCGGTGAAGGAATATAAAAACTTTTTTTATAAAAAAGAAGATTATGGGGGAAAATTTTCTCATTTATGTAAGCCATTCCTCGCCAATGAAGAAATGTCCAACAATCTATGTGCAAAACCTCAGTTTTCGCATCGTCTTTCACAAAAAAATAATCCCCCTCTCCTTGACAACTTAATCTTGGCGAAAATTCTATTAATCCCCATTTAAGATTTTTTGCTATCCTAAAAAGAATCCTTTGAAATTTCTTTTGCTCCCCATCTTTTATCCATATATCCACATCATTTCCTACTTTCTCTGGTAATTCCTGGTAGTTTTTAAGAAGACAATAGATTATTTTTTCTTTATTCAGTTGATTAAAAAGTTGGGATAAAAATTGAAACATATTGAAATTATTCTCCAAGCGCTTGGAGAAACTTTATTGCCATTTCACTTGCTCGAAAATTAAACTTCTGGTTTTGTTGATATATTCTTTTTCTCTCTTCTTCAATGTCTTCTGATGAAATGTCTTGAAGCAAGTTTATTGCGGCTGGAACAAAAGTTTCTTCGGGTATAAGAAATTTACTTTTTCCATAAATTTCTAGGATATTGCCGAAAGGTTTGGTAATTACTACGCATAAAGAAGCCATTGCTTCCAAAAGCAAAACTGGGGTGTCTATTGTGCTGCTTAATTTTTTATATGGCTGAATAAAAATATCCGTCTCTTTTAATATCCTTTGTGTTTGTTCTTCCATTTCGGGAGAATATTTTTTTCTATCAATTGTAACATATTTTATATCGGTTTGCTTTTTTAGCCAATTGTAAATTTCAATGCCTTTTTTATCTTCTAGCATATGAATTCCATAAATAGCGAACTCAAGTTTGGGGTTATTTTTTAAACTTTTAAAAATCTCAATCGTCTCTTTAATCCCTTTGCTAATATCGATCCTTCCCAAAAAAGTAATTTTTATTTTCTCGTTTTTTGGCTTTTCTTCTGGTTTTAAAAAATAATCTTCTGGAACGGGGGGGGGGAGATAAACTATGTTGCCAACCCATTTTTTAACATGATCATATTGTCTCTTAGAAATGCAGAAAAGCTGTCCATTATAAGGAAACAATTGAGCCTCGGCAAACATAAGTTTTCTTTTTATCAAAGAATCAGGCCAACTAAAATAAATAAAATGAAAATTTATTTTCTTTTCATTCTTTTTTCGAAAAAATGCAAATTTTAAACGGTCTTTTGGAAATAAATAAATTACAACTATGTGGTCATAATTATTTCTCATTTGGTTTAGGGCTTGGTCAAAATTCTTAAAATATTTTAGATGCAAGTTGGAGTTAATCGCCATCTCTTTCTTTTCTTCCGAGCAATACATAATATAATCAATATCTCTGTTATCCCGCGCCAGTTGATTGGCAATTCTCCTGACAAAAGATTCTGTCCCTCCTATCTGAAAATAGTCGAAAGCTTGTTTTGACCCAAAAAATGCTATTTTCATTTTAAACATGGTTACTTTCGTTAGGTTTATAGTTGGCAACTAAACCGGCGGCAATAAACCAAAACAACAAGTATTGAAAAACCATAGAACCTTTAGTTATGGAAAAAATGCCAATCATAATTAAAAATGCTAATAAAAAACCTTCTCTTAAGGCTTGCTCTTGAACGCTATCGCTTCTTTTTATTTTCTTTATAGCTATTACCAAAAGAGAAACTAATAAACATAAAAAAATAATAAAACCTATAATGCCAATGCTACCTAAAAGTAATAAAGGCAAACCTACTTGTAGAGATAAACTACCCCAACCAACACCAATGAAGGGTGACTGTTTAAAAGCTTCAAGGGCGGTCTGAATGGACTGTAGACGATACGTCGACTGAAACCCCGCTAATTCTCCCGCCATCCCGAATCTTCCCAAAAGCGTAACTACTGTAGCGTATAGAATATTAATTCCCCATAAATGCTGTAATACTAAGACTATCATTCCCGTTCCTACTAAGCTATATGTAGCAATTTTAAATAATTTTTTGCTCCTATACCTGCTTGAGATTGATTTTATAAAAGTATAAATCGCGATAACCAGAAAGCCGCCGAGAAATACTGGACTGTAGGTTAATATACTTACTGTAAAAAAAAGCGATAAAAGAATTAAATCTATTTTTCTGCTAAAAATAGTAATACCTTTAATATAGAAAACAACCATTATTGACAATCCGAAGAGCATAATCTGAACTAAGTGGCTCGGTTCTATCATTAGTCCAGAAAGTCTTGGTATCCCAAATTGTCCAATATATAAACTAGTTTTGGCGGCGGTAACACCGTAGCTTATGTTATTTATTAATGCCCCCCGTAAAACAGAGATGTTAGGAATAAAATCAAGCAAAGCAGTGAAAGCAATTAAAGAACAACTAGCAATAAATATTCGAGCAATTTGTGATGGTCGTAAAAGATTTAAACTTTTGTAGGCAACCACAAAAAAGAATATTGAAAATAATAAATAAAAAAACTTGGTAATATTGTAAATAGAGAAAGAAAGGGGAGCGTCAAAAAACTCTTGGCTGCTCAAAACTGTCCTAATCTTTATATCTTCATTATAGAAAGGTACTATCCAGGAAACTATTATTAATAATAAAAGTAGAAAGAATAACCATTTGATAACTCCGGGCAGATTCGGACCTCGATATTTACGTAAAACAACAAAACTAAAAAGTGACAGTATTAATAAGGCAGCGAAATACTGATCTAAACCGATACCAAATCCCGGCTCCAAATACACATTTATTACTGCAATGGTCCCAAGGGGTAAAAAGAAAATAGCTAACTTAAGAGGGGTGGTTAGCTTGTAATGAAGTAGTAAAAAAAAGGTTATCCCTATTATTATTGCTCCTATCCAGGTTATCTCCATTTTGGTTTGGCATTTAAACCTTTATCTTCTTTCTTTTTTTCCCTATATCATCTAGTATCTCTAAAAAGCGTTTACATGGATTATATCTGGTTTCTATATAATTGTTATTAAATTTTGGTTTAAATTCATTTAAGCCTGGGGCTTTGGCTAATTCTTTAAAATATTCATCTAATTTTCTAATTGTTTTAAATGATTTACTACAAACTCCTAATTTCTCAAAATTATCTCCTTTCCAAGGATAATTCATTAACTGCAGGGCAATCTTTGATCTAAGCGCTGCCTCAATTAACGCAGTAGAACTGAAACTTATAAATATATCTCCTTTCTTAAAAGTTTTCTCAAGGTTTTCTCCTTTCGGAGTAATGATGACCTCTCTCAATCTATCCTTTAACATTTTCCTATCTTCGCCGGGGTGTGGCCGATAAATAAATGTTAAGCCCCAACGATTACATGTTTTGTAAAGACTACTTATAGTTTCTAATTTAATGTTTAATAAATCTTTGTTATATTTTTCAAAGTTTTCACCCAAATAACACACCGTATAATGTCTTTTTTTTCTATAGTCTAATTTAGGTTTTTCAATCAAATAGGGATAGCCCAAAACATAAACTTCTTCTGGCTTCCTTAACCCTCTTTTGACATATAAATCTTTAAAATATTCTCCCCAAACCAACACATAATCAGCAACCTTACCCGTAGTTAAAGGAAGGGTAGGACTATATGCTCCATGCTGAATTTCTAGCGTGACGATTCCTAATTTTTTACTTGCTAATACAATTGCTCTTTCCAGCGGAGGTTCATCACTAACTAACACTATATAATCTGGCTTAGCTGCCCCTAATTTCTCTTCCATTTTTTTAACTATCTGATAAAGATATTTCATCTTTTCTTCACTGAAAAAATAATAAACATACGGAATTAAGTCAGTTATGCTTATATAACTTATAAAATTCTTCGCTGAAAATAATCTACCTCTCTCCCCTCTAACTATTAATTCTAAGGAATGATGTTTTTTTGTTTTTAATATAATTGAGGGATATTTTACTCCTATACCAAATAAAATTTTTTTATTCGCATTTCTCTGCTCTTTAGCTAATCTAAGAAAAAAATTATTATAGAGATTATCTATTAACCCTATAATAATTTTATATTTTTTATATTTTTGGGTGATAACTCGATAATCTCTGGTAAGAAGTTTTCGGAAATCCGAAGGACCTATTTTACTCATATTTTCTACATGGTCCCAAATTAGAAATTGGGCAATTTTCTTTTCGTCCCACTCAGAAATACTGCTAAAATCATAAATGGGTTGGTTAGTATTTAAATCTGACTCTCTCTTAATAGAAAATTTTTTATCGTCTTCAGTCATAATTTTTAATTTCATTTTTTTTGGTTTATAATAAAATAATATAAATTCGTATGATTTATCAAAAATTTACAAAAGATGTCGGGATAGTTGGGCTGACTCAATTAGTAACTGCGCTAAAAGGATTGATTATTTTGCCGATTATCACCAAATTACTCGGGGCAGAGAATTATGGCATTTGGGCCCAATTAATAGTTACTTTAAGTCTAATAACTCCGATTGCCACTCTTGGTTTGCCTTTTACTTTAGTCAGATTTTTAGCTGCGGAAAAAGACAAAAGAGAAATTCAGGATGGAATTTGGTCAGTATTTACTGTAATACTTGGCGTAACTTTAATATTTGCTTTAATCTTAATTTTCTTTTCTAGTCCCATTTCAAATTTTTTCGGCGGAGAAAAAATTTTGGTTCAGATCTTAGCTTTCACAATCATTCTCGAATGTTTAAATCAAGCGCTTCTACATATATTCCGAGCTTTCCAGCAAATAAAGAAATATTCTTTTTTTACGATTTTTAAAACCTTGGGAGAGGTTGGATTGATTGCTGCTACAGTAATTCTTGGCTATGGATTATTTGGTGCTGTGCTATCTCTTTTCATTATAAGACTCATTGTGTTTTTAATAATAGGCAGTTTAATCATTAAAAAAATTAAATTTAAGTATCCAAAATTTTTAAGAACAAAAGAATATCTATCTTTTGGTATTCCCGTCATTGCAAGTAGTATTTCCTTCTGGGTTGTTCAATTGAGTGACAGATATCTAATTGGATTCTTTCTAGGGACACTTTTTGTTGGTTATTATGTGCCGGCTTATATTATCGGTGATGCTATCAATTTCTTTATTGCTCCCCTTTCTTTTGTTTTACCGGCGGTTTTATCTAAATTTTATGATGAAAATAAAATTAGCAAAATTAAAACCCACCTTAAATACTCTTTAAAATACTTCCTAACGCTTGCCATTCCTTCGGTTTTTGGATTATCGGTTCTTTCCAGACAACTCCTTACAATCTTTTCTACTGCCGAAATTGCTAATCAGGGTTATTTTATTGTTCCCTTCGTTGTTCTAAGTATGTTATTTTTCGGGATTTATTCAGTGACCGCTGAAATAATTCTTCTTAAAAAAAAGACAAAAATTACCGGAATGATATGGATGGGGGCTGCTTTTTTAAATTTAGGATTAAACTTTATATTTATCCCAAAATTTGGAATACTGGGAGCAGCTATTACTACGCTTATTGCTTATACTCTTGCTTTTATTCTAACCTGGCATTACTCTTTCAAAGAATTTAAATTTGAAATAGATTGGAAATTTGTATTAAAAAGTGTTTTTGCTTCCGTTTTAATGACTATATTTATCCTCTGGCTTGGTCCAATCGGCCTATCGAAAACAATCATTGCAATCATTTCCGGCGCTCTTATATATGGAATTTTAATGTTTTTATTTAAAGGTTTTGACAAAAGAGAAATAGAATTTTTAAAAGGGTTTTTAATCAAACAAAAATGATTTAAGCTTCCTTAAATTCTCTAAGTCTTCTTTGAAAGAGCCTAAATTTGTTCTCGGAGTTTCTAATGAAACGTAGTCGACCCGGCTCTCTTTGATACAATTGGCTAAAAAATTAAAATCATATTCTCCTTCTCCTATAGCCAAGTGCCTGTCTTTTTCTTCTTTTAATGTTCCATCGGAAATATGGAACATTTTTGGCTTTAATTTTAAAAAATTTTTAATGCGCTCTTTGTAATTTTCTTTTAAGCTAATCGCAGCTTTAATGGCATGATTGAGGTCTAAACAAAATCCAAACCTGCTCCCCGTTAATGTTTTAATCTGTTCTGACGTATACCCTATCATTCTCTCGTTGTTAATTCCGACCTTTGGCATATTTTCAATTAAAATCCGTTTATCATTTATCCTTTCTAAAAAGTTTTTTGCTATTTCAATTTCTCCAAATCCGGGATGGAGAATTAGATATTTAGCATTAAGCTTATCTGCCCATTTAATGCATTGGTTTATTGTCTCTAAATTAAATCTCTCTTTTTTCTTATCCGCAATATTCAGCCCAAAATTTTCAGAAGTTATATGAATAATATAAGGAACTTCAATTTTTCGGAAGGGGGCTATTTTTGTATCCGGAATTGGCATCAATTCAATATAATTAAAAATATTTTCTTCAATTAATCTTTTTGTTTCTTCAATCAAATCATAATTTATTGACCAGAGTTTTAAACCAAATTTAAGGTTCTTCATTTTAAACTTCTAATTAATTCGAATGCTTCAGCGTACTTTACCCCTGCCACCGATCCCCACTTTTTAGCTAAAGCTATTATCGCCTCGCCTGAACGGGGATGAGGGAATTTTCTAATTTCGCTTTTATACATTTGCATTGCTTTTACTTTTTTCTTCCAAGATTTGGATATATCTTCAAAAACATTGGGGGAAAAAAAACCTCCCATCTTTTGAAAAGCCCATTCGGTAGAAGAAAGTGTCTCAAAAGAATATATTTCTTTTACTGGACAATTTTTAATTGGCCGGGCAGTAGTTAAAACCGCCCGAAAGGTGATT
>Ga0066637_10002584_pt1 | contig 12105 bp, 11 predicted proteins | sample CryGeyCG2014_020_FD_62737 | JGI IMG/M metagenome (GOLD analysis project Ga0066637, IMG submission 62737) | Groundwater microbial communities from aquifer - Crystal Geyser CG08_land_8/20/14_0.20 | ecosystem: Environmental > Aquatic > Deep subsurface > Groundwater | place: USA: Utah: Grand County...
GTTCAGGCCTGAACATGGAGAAATTTTTAGCCGCCTTAGCTTTCTTCCAAACATCCACGGTTATAGCTTCTTGTCTTGCAATTTCTGCAACAAGTTCTTCAGGAAGCTTTGTTTGTTCGTCATATTGTTTCTTTATTAAGTATACGTTTCTCTTCTGAACATAATCCAGCTTATCATATCCCGGATGTCGCATAATCCCTTCCAATAAAGTTCCTATTTCTGGGTCTGTGCTCATCTTATGTTCAATACGGCTAAGCAATGCTAGTTGTTGGCTTCGCAATTTTATTGCTTTTGGTGGCATCATTGTTTCCATATCCCAATGGACAATGGCTTCGGCTGACTGCAGAATTATTAGGTACTTAACTTTTTCCATGAGTTTCTTATAACTTGAAAACAGTCTTTCCGTCATAAATCATTCGCCTTGAAGAGTGAAGAGTATTGGATAGGAGCAGCTTGTATATGAGTTTTTGTAAATGATAGATAAAGGAGTGAGAGTAGTGCTCCGGGCGGGATTCGGACCCGCGTCTTCGGCTCGAAAGGCCGGAATACTTGACCGGGCTATATTCGATAGAACCCGTCTTTTTGGGTTCTTCTACCGGAGCCCCTTTTTCCGGAGCATCATGCAAAATATGTCTTCATTCGAATAAATCTTATCCCTTAAAGGCTGTTTTTAAACACTCTTTCAATGGTGCAAGTATGGTTTCTGCTTTGTTCAATGTTGGCGCGTAGTGGGCTGTTTTTGCAGAGTTCGTCATTATCGTTTTTATTCCAAGTTTGTCAGTCCACGTGACTACTGCGCACGTGTCTGTAAGTACATGGCCTCCGCTTTTCTCTATTTTTTCCACATATTTTCTAGCCTTTTCCTTGATATGGCGTGAAGTGCAAACCCAAAATTCTGTTCCATCCTTCACCTTTCTACTGCCTATTAACTCTGCAACCTGCTTGATTTCGTTTAATGAGCAATGAGGGCACCCAACAAAGACTAGGTCTGGCTCTTGCGTTGAGGTCGTAGTCAAGTTTTCGATTGTCTGCTTTATGTCTTTAGTTTCCACGTTTATTTTTTCGATTTCGTTAAATTTCACGCCTCTATTTTCACGGCAGAACATGTTAACCATACCTGTTGACGCAAGAGCAGCACCCAACTGTTTTAAATTGTCTTCTGAAGCATTTTGTAAGTCTTGGATTATTAGGATTTTGTCTTCCAGAATTTTGCCCAAAAAAATTCCTAGAGCGCCAAATTCTACTTCGCTTTGCAGCTGCTTTTCCAGTTTTACCAACGCTTTTGGTTGGCGATTTTCAGCTTTGTGCATTCCATAGTCTGGTGTTTTCCCGATTATTGCTGCTGCTAGAGCGCTTGGTCCTCCTTCGCGGTTTGTCCATGCTCCAATGACAGAATTAGTGTAAACTACGGCTGAAGACTCAGCCCAGGCCAGGTGCGAACCTCTCTTTGGGTTTTCCAAATAGTATGGTGTACATGTTAACGATTCAGTAAAACCCATTTTCTCAAAATATGTCATAATATCTGATTGTTTTTGGCACAGATCTGGTGGCAGCTTTTTGTACAGATATTCCCTGTCAAAACTTTGCGGATTTAGTGTTGCTTTGACTTTTACCTTTGCATCGGCATTCGCTAGTCCTTCTAGGAAATCTGATGGGGCATCACCTAGGGTTTTGTATGAAACTCCAGAGACATGTGCGGAGTTTATCGGAATTAGCCTTGTTGCGTTGAAGAGTTCGCCCAAGCGGACAAGTATTTTCATGCATATTTGGTTTGCCCAGCCAAACTCACCGTCGTAGATGTGCTCTTCCTCTTTCGTCAAGTACATGCCTATTCAGCTCTCTTTTCTTTTCAAAATCTTAACGAAACCATTGTATGCATCAACCTCAACTAAATCACCAGTCTTGATCTGCTTTATGTCTATTTGGTCGATCATGGGAATATCAGCGATTATAGCTCCAACCACAACAACCGGGTCAGCTTTCTGATTGACTATTGCATTTGGCGCCAACTTTTTCTTTGCTAAAGAATATAACACGTAACTGCCTACGGTTGAGCCGTGTCCATGTGGAAAACATAGAACCTTATCTTTAATGCATTCGCCACATAAGTCATGGTTTTTCTCGGATACTTTGCCATCAGCCGGGTCAACTCCTCCCAAAAAGCTTATGGGCTTTGTGGACACTAGGGCTTCGGCTTTGCAATGTCCCTCTACGATTGCTCTTCCCCTTAATGTTATTGGCTGCATCGCATGCACTCTAATATGATATTTTTGCTGATGCGGGAATATCACCTAAAATTTTTGACGCTGCATTGCTGACTTTTTCACGGTTTTCCTCATCTGTGTAGACGCGTAATATGTTCATGAAGCCCTTTAGAACTTCAAAAATCTTTGAAATTTCGCTTAAACGTTGCGGAATCCTATCGCCTTCCCGTGTCTTATAGAACACTGGGATTTCCATGGGTTCCATGAGGACTGAATGATGATATGGGACGGATGGAACCGTGGGCACGTCGATTATCACTGCCTCTGTTCCGACTCCTGCCTTTTTCGAAATGTCTGCTTGTAGCTGTTTTCTGTGCGTCTCTTGGCTGAAAATGTTTGAAATCATGGCGTCTTTTTCGTAAAAGGTTCTTTCATAGACGCATTTGAGCATTTTTCTCCTTTCAAGGTTTTTTATGATTTCGCTTGATTTTTTGCAGTTTTTTAGTTTGGTCCACACTGTATAGTCATCCATTGCTAGGTACTCTTCTGGAGTCTTGAAACTTGTTAAGCCGAGTTCTTCGTTTGCCTTTTCCATAGCTGTGGCGAGCATTATTTGTGCTGCTCTTCCGACGCGGTGGAAATATATGCTTTTGAAGGATTCTATTCGGGCTATTATAAAAGATTCAAGGGCTGAAAGTGCGCCCAAATCCACTGCCAAGTTTTCGCCTAGAACGTCTAAGGCTTGGATCAGTCGGAAAATGTCGATGTAGCCGTATTCCGCGCCTGTATGATGTGTGTCGCGTACGACGAAGTCTAGTTTGTCTACGTCAACGGCGCTGCTTATTATTTGGTCTAGGAAAGCTTTTTTGGGTTTTTGAAGAGTGCCTATTGCCAGTTTTCCTATTTCTCTCGAGTTATATCCAATTTTGTTAAGTATTTCTTTTAATTCGCTGTTTGTGATAACCCAATGTGTCATGTCTTCATGCGTCTTCCCCAGCTCTTTATCGAGTAAATATTCAAAAACATGCGAGAAGGGTCCATGTCCGACATCATGAAGCAAAGCCGCAATCCTAACCATTTCTGCTTCGTCTTCGCTTGTGCTTCGGGCAATATTGGGGTTTTCCGCAACCTTGCCCGCCAAATACAGGACGCCGATAGAATGTTCAAAACGCGTGTGGTTTGCCCCGGGATAAACGTATTCTGCACCTGCCAGTTGGCGTAGTCTATGTAGTCTCTGGAATGGGAAAGAGTCGATAATTTCTTTTTCCCCTTCAGTTATGTAGACGTATCCGTGCACGGGGTCCTTTATTTCACCCCAATAATTTCTAGGCATAAGCTGTTTCCCCGACACTTTTGAAATAATTATTAATGCAGCTTCACTCTTATAATGCCTAATGCCTAAAACACTAAGGTTGATGAGATGAAAGGGAAAGGTTTCTTCATTTGTGTTGAGGGGTTGGACGGCTGCGGGAAAACAACACAGACTAAACTTCTTGTGAGAAAACTGAGGAAAATGGGTTGGGACGCAGTCTATACTGCAGAGCCAAGCCGCGGGAAAATTGGACAGTTCATTAAAAAATACTGTTTACACGGTGAAAAACGAACTTTCCCAATCGTTGAGGCGTTGTTGTTCGTGGCTGACCGTTTCGAGCATGTGGAAAGAGAAGTAATTCCTGCCTTAAATGAGGGAAAAATTGTTGTTTCTGACCGTTATGTTTATTCATCCTTAGCTTATCAAGGGGCGACTGGGCTCGATTTAAAATGGATTGAAATGATAAACGAGCACGCAATACGGCCAGACCTAGCAATTTTTGTTGATGTTGAACCTGAGGCTGTAATCAAAAGATTGAAGCCCAAAAAGTCGGTTATGGAGAATCTGGAAACTCAGCGGAAAGTGCGTGAAGTCTATGTAAAATTTGTTGAAAAGGGGGAGCTTGTTAGAATAGACGGGAACAAGTATACGAAGGAAGTTGCCGATGATATTTTAAAAGTTGTTCTAAGATTTTTGGAAAAGAGAGGTTAAAAAGGCTTAACTGCTTTTAATATTTTTCTGGAAAAAGTTTCGCCGATTTCATTGACGACAAAGTTGGCGATATCTTCGGGTGATACGTATCTTGGTCCTCTTTCATGGAAAATTTGTATTTCCATTGAGTCCTTGTTAAATATGAAGCGCATCATGTAATAATCGAATCTTAGCGGAGTTTTCTTTCCATTTTGCATTTTATAATAGCGCAGGGCACAGAAGAAATCCATGACTTGGAGGGGTTTTTTCTGTATAACTTTTAGCATTTTATTTGTTTCTTCAGTGTTTAAATAGTTGAAGTTGTTGGCTTCGGCTATTCCGAATTCCAAAATTACCGTGCATTGGGGCACGGACGGGTTGGCAATTTCTTCTAAATTGAAGTTTTCATTGTTTATTTTTTGGAACGTTTGTATTAGTGCTTGTTGTAATCTCTTGTTTGAAATTAAAGTGGCAAAGAATGCTGTTTTATGAACGGTTTTCGGAAAATTCTCGTATAACCCAAGCATTATAGGGATTCCGCCTAAACTTTTTTTATTTTTTTTATTTTTTCGAGGTTTTCTAGCAGTTCGGAAAGAGTTGTGCTTAGTTTTTGTAGTTCTTCCATTTTTTCTTCGTGTTGCATTTTGTTTTGTATTTCTTGCACCTTCGTTAGGAGTGTTGCCTCAAGTGTGTCCATGAGTATGTGGCTTGTTATTTTTGTTGGTTCTTCTCCTTCCTTCACCACTATAACTTTTTTTTCGCATTTTGCGCACCAGAGGTCACCGCTTTTTAGTTTGAAAAGTGGGGAGGAACAAGCGGGGCAAGCTAGGTCGGTTAATGTTGAGCCTTGTCGCAGCTGGTCGACCATTCGTTTAATGTGTTTTTCTTCGGGTTTTTCTTGTGACAAGTTTTAAAGCCTCAAAGTGAAATAGTATAAAGTCTATAATAACTTGATTATAGCGCAGTTATGCGGGGGTGGCAGATACGGTTAGAAAGAAGAAAATGGAGGAATATGAAGAGAAGATAAAACAGGCACTTGTTGTGCTTGGCGGGGTTTCTGAAGACAATACGACGCCTAGGAACATTAGGAGAGCGGCGAAAGATTCTATGGAGGCTTTGCAGTCGGGTGAGTTTACGCCTGCTGTTAGGGCTTCGAATGTTATTTCGATTTTGGATGATATTTTGCAGGATCCGAATATGCCGCCTTACACGCGTGTGAAATTGTGGAATGTGATGAGCCTCATAGAAGCGATAAAAGACTGAGTACAGCAATAGAAGACTGTTTCTTGTTTTGCTTGCGTTTTCTGGAGAGTTTGGTTCCATCTATGTGGGTTACGTGTTCAAAGCGAACCTCAAGCAACATTTAGGCTTCTTCTAGACTGTGAGCGACTGTTACGTGGAATTCTCCGTCTACGTTTTGGGATGGCGACTTTTCGATGTTGATGTAAATCGCGTTTGGTTTTCTGCCTGTAGTATAGTGGTGACTATTGCCGTTTGTTTAGTGACGCAAAAATGTTGAATGGCGCCGAAACAACATTTACCGTGTCTAAAAATGGTGCCAAAAGATGTTTGACGGATACTTATGGATTGTTGAGAAGGTGCGTGGGTTTGGGTGAGGAAGCGGTTGGGATAAAGAGATACGAAGAACCAAATAGCAGAACAAATTAAAACCATTAACGTAAACTTACGTTGACAATACGTAAAGAAACAGCCAGAATTAACAGCTCCACCCAGCATCAATAGAAACGGGAGACTGCAAAAAGAAAAAAGGGGAGTCTGTGGTAGACATCACCACTTCAGTTTGTTAGAAGCGATAAAAGATTGGTAGATTAGTGGTTTTTTGTGTGTGCAAAGCCGCTAGGCCCCTCTATTAGGATTCAAATATGTTGTGGGGTGGCTTTGTTGGAACGGGTGTGTGTTTCTTAATGGTTTTTGGGAGTGTTGACTGATGTTAGCTGGTTTGTGGCAAAACTCAGAGCAATCCTTGAAGAGGGTAAAGGACAAGCACAAATGAGCTGAGACATAGTGTGCGTTCGTATATTTATTAGGCTAATTCTCGTTCAGCATGCATGAGTAACAAAATGGTTTTCGCCACTCTTTGAAGCTCTGCATTTACTGCAGCCTCATTTTCCAGTTTGCTTTTTTCCTCACCAGGCAATGCTGTACTTTTGATCATTTTGTAATTTTGATATTGAAGCCAGAGGTGATAACACAAATGTAAAACATATTTCCTTTTTATTCTATCAACAAAGTTAGGGTTCTGCCCCAATGCACTTCGTTTGGCAAGATCCTTTTGTAGCTCATCGTGATCAAGATTAACTACTAGAAGAAGACGTTCTTGGCTCTCCATATATCTACCCACGTTCATTTCATTCCAGCCATAAGCAGGCCATTGCTCTCTAGTAACTTGGATTATATCATAAGCTGGGGTCTTATATTTTCGTGCGGTTGATGTCGGGTGAGGCGCTTTTGGTGGCGGCTCAACTACTTTACATTCTTTACGATCAAAAATAGTTGAGCCATGTGCAAGTGTTAGTTTGCATTCTAACCAACCAAGCGAACCTACTATCGCATCGGATGAAGTTTCAACGAAAATCTGCATCCGCCCATCCTTCGGACCTCTGCGATCTGGCGCAGAAACATTTGGAATGGAACAAGTGGCTTCAAAGGATGCACGAGAACTCGGGCGAGTCAGAATATCATCTGGCCCATTTATCATGATAGTGACAGAAGTCTTCCGACCCCGTTTAATAGGAATTGGAGACGATAAGCTAGATATTTGAAAAACAGTCGGTGGGTCTTCAGGAATGTATTTCTCAGGGTGTTTGATGACCAAAACCTCTCTATTGGCTTTGAGAGGCACATCCAAATTAGGCATGTTAAGTGTGCACTCAAGTTCGTCAAGAGTATTAGGAGGCACATTCGTCGGTGCGACTGTTCTAAGCCATATATGCCCATGCCTAAGCGGTCCAAATAACGCAACACGTAATCCAATATTTCTCGTGAAATTGACTTGGAGAAAACCTGGATTTTGCACACGTGTAAAAAGATCGTCAGGACCATCGGTTTCCAGACAAACTTCTCTGCTGGCACATTCAACGATTTCGATAGGCTCTTCTTCAGTCTTAAATCTAAGAAATGTAGGTGGGTCATTCGGCACAAATGGTGGTTCATCAGGGGTCGTGCCTATTCCAGCACCTTGATAGGTTCCTAGTCCAGGTTGTAAACCAGTTTGCGTTTTTGTAATAAGACGATCTAGCAGTTTTTTGATCCTTCGCTCAGTCTCTTCATCAATGCTAAGTAGCTGCTGTTCTCTCCTATGCTGCTCGAGCCTCTGGAGCTCAGGGTCAGTGATCAATGCTTCCCTTACTTTTCCTGCAATTAGCTCTATTCCTTCTTCGCTTTCACGAACGCTTCCCCGAAGAGAAGCAAAAATCTCGCCTTTCAACTTAGATGAAAGATTGTCGCATTCAACCTGAACAAGAAGGTAGTCGGCCAAAAACCCCAGTTTAATCTCATCTCTGATGAAAGACTTTTCTAAAGCCCCATGCCGCTGGCCATTCAAGGTAATAACTACACTCGAAGCAGATTTTGGCATGTCCAAAAAACTATCCAAGTAAAACTTCTCTTCAGCATTTTCTGATGAGGTTTTCACCCGAAGAACCCAATACTTTATCATCAATTGCCCTTTATCGCCTAAGCTTGTCAAGTATCTGTTACTGTATTCGACTAACGGATTTCTTTCAAGTCTAGCAGAATTGCCACTTATGGCGCGTCGAAATTTCTCTGCAGCGTCCTCAAGCCAAAAAGGGAGAACAGGGTCAAACAAAAGATTTTCAAATAATCGGTAGCCCCATAAGCTCGCCCAATGTTTCGCGGACTTTCCTATCTCATACTCTATGTGGGAAATGAAAGTTCCATAGTCAAAACTTGAACCATTCAAGGACGATGGATCAATAGTTGGAGTTGAACCATCTTTCTTCACTAAGTAAACATAGATAGGGTTCTTTGAACGTGCATAGTCTCGCATGACACGAACTATCGTCCAGCCTATGACGTCAGGACGCCCTGAGTTATGACGCGGTCTCCTCCGTGAGACAATTACAGTATATTTGCACCACCATAGGGTCGAACTGCCACCTTGGCCGTAAGCCCCACAAAGATAACGTTTTCCAATCTTGTTGCTCTCCCCTAAACTCAATAAGGTGTTTCCAAAATCCATTGGATGTTGACCTATTCCTTTATCCAAAACTGTAAATGTTAAGGCTCTCTCCTTCCCACAATCATAAACTGTTACCGTTATGCTGTTTGCAAGTTCTCGCAAGTTTTCATCTTTTACATTGCTAAGTCTTCCGTCTGGAACCGAATACCATTTTTGAGATGCTTCACGAGGGGTAGTAGGTCGAGATTCTTCTTTAGCCAAATCAGCTTCGCTTAATTCTAACATTGCATCAATGCCATTAGTTATTCTTTCCACGATTGGAGGCCCAGATTCTTTGGATAACTGAATTGTACCAGCGTTGTTCATTCTGCCTCCTACTGGAACCCATTTGTATTCAGCGTTACCTTCTGTAGGGAAATATTTTAGAAATTCTTCAACTTCATTTGCTGTTCGCATTCTAAATAAATTTGTCAAGATTTCTTTATCATTCATTCCCCTAAAACTCCGCGTGGATTTCGTGACTTTAATAATTGTTTCAACATTACAGATTCTTCTCACTGTTTAAATATTCTAAAGTATTCTCGAGAAAATAACTTACGGATGCCTCCGAGGGTCGATTTCCATTGGATCTTAATATCTTCGTTACTATAGCTCTTTGTTCGACAGGGGAAAGTGAATAACTTAAAGCATCGACAAATGGCTTATAAATAACGCACTCTTGTCCTTTCTGGTTAGTCATTCTTGCAACAATGTTCCATCCTCGGGTTTTCATTCTGTTACGCTTACGTCGGGCTCTGCGTTTTCGTTTTTTCCCTTTAATTGTTATGGATGGTGAAAACACACTCGTAGCTATTAAAGCATCAGTTTTATCTTTGTCGGCAAAATACAACGTTAAATAGTCCGATTCGAGACGAATATCAACTAATGCTTTAGGCAGATTATGTTTGCTTCTGACCATTTGTTCAATCTCATGGATTGGAATCCGAACTAATGTCAGAACTTCCTCACCCATATTTATCAGCAGGCTATAACTTATACGATTATAAAATTATAACTTATATGATATAACCCTTTCTATTCCTATCGAATATGGCAAAGGTTATTACATTAAGATCAGCAATATGAGAAAGCGAGAGAAAATGGCTGAATATGGTTGGGCGTACAATGTTGTCAGCTTTATGAATGAGGTTTAGCAATGAAGACACAGTTCCCAACTCACTTAGTTCGCGAAAAGCAAAATTACTATGCTACAAAGTGGGGAGTCGCCTACCATGGTGACGCAATCGAACTGCTGAAAGCGGTCGATGATGAACAAATAGATCTAATAGTGACTTCTCCTCCTTTCGCTTTAGTACGTCAAAAGCGATATGGACATAGTTTTGACCACATAGATTCAAAAAAATATGTTGGATGGTTTCAACCCTTTGCTAAGCATTTTCACCGAATCCTGAAGCCATTCGGTAGTCTTGTTGTCCACATAGGTGGGTCGTGGAACTTGGGGCGACCTACTAAGTCACTATATCATTTTGAACTGCTGCTTTCTTTATGCAAGGAACTAAAGTTTTCCTTAGCGCAAGATTTCTATTGGTTTAATCCAGCCAAATTTCCATCTCCGGCAGAATGGGTTACAGTCAGGCGTGTTAGGGTCAAGGATGCCGTGGACCCAGTATGGTGGCTATGCAAAGACCCCGAGGGAAAAACGAAGGCCAATAACACCAAGGTTCTATGGAACTACAGCGATAGCATGATTAAGCTCTTTAGTAGAGCAAAATACAATGCTGGGCATCGTCCCTCTGGATACGACGTTTCACCATCAAGTTTTCTATGCCAGCATGACGGAGCAATTCCACCAAACTGCTTCAACTTCCTCCCAATTGCAAATACAGGGTCAAATGGTTCTTACTTAAGGTACTGCAAGAAATATGGGGTCGCTGTCAACCCAGCAAGGTTTCCGGTTGCTCTCCCCGAGTTCTTCATCAGTTTTCTTACAGACAAGGGAGACGTAGTCTTGGATCCTTTCGCTGGCAGCAACACAACTGGCTTTGCGGCTGAGAAGTTAGAGCGCAGATGGCTAGCATTTGAGATATATGAAGAATACTTAAGGGGCTCAAGGTTTCGCTTTTTTACGCCTACTGAGCTCGGTTTGATTAGCTCTGGAGAAGACCTAGTAAAGTTATCTAACCTACAATAGACCGTGTGCGCATTTGTTGTGACGCATTGGCATATCAAGCATATCGAAAAATCCGAATGGTATAGGGGATTTCGGGAGATACCTTCACTTAGGTTTTTTATTAGAGGCGATAAAAGATTAATATGCGGGCATTGAACTATCATCTATTTCTCACTTAAGGAAGTATACTGAATGAAAATATTCCATTATCAGAATGTTGAAGCAAAAAATGCGGACGAAGGAGCCTCAAAACTAAAAGTGCGATGGCTCATCACAAAAGAGATGGGCGCCCCAAACTTCGCAATGAGACTCTTCGAAATGGAACCAAAAGGACACAGCCCATTCCACAGCCACCCATGGGAACACGAAGTCTTCATCCTAGAAGGCGAAGGGCTCGTAGTAAGCGAACAAGGAGAAAAAAAGGTCAGAGCAGGCGACGCTGTCTTCATTCTTCCAAACGAGAAACACCAATTAAAAAACAACGGAGACAAAACCCTAAAATTCCTCTGCCTAGTACCTCACACACAAAAGTAACATTTTCGTCATTGGCTTACTCGCTAAAAATATATGCTAGTTGTTACATGTAGTTCTGGGTTTCAGGAGAACAGCCTTTGAAGTATGATGTAATAATCGTCGGAGCCGGCCCAGCAGGAATATTCTCAGCTCTAGAACTTACAGAAAAAAACAATCTAAACATTCTCATGCTAGACAGGGGACCAGACATTAACCAACGTAAATGTCCAGCAAGCCGCGGATTCGAATGCGTCCACTGCGAACCATGTTTCCTCTTGTCTGGGTGGGGAGGGGCAGGAGCATTCAGCGATGGAAAACTCACATTGTCTACCGAAGTGGGCGGGTGGCTTAACCAATACGTGTCTCCTAAAGAACTTGGAGAACTCGTAAACCACGTAGACGAGATTTACTTAAAATTCGGAGCAACTGAACATATTTACGGAACCGACATTGAAAAGATAGAAGAAATTGAGCGAAAAGCATCTCTGGCGGGCTTAAAACTTATTCGCCAAAAGATTCGCCACATGGGCACAGAAAGATGCGCTCAAACACTTAGAAAAATGCGCCAAGAACTAAACAGCAAAGTCGAATTTAAACCAAAAACAGACGTTAAAGGACTTATAGTGAAAAACGGCACCGTTGAAGGTGTTGAAACCGTAAACGGCGAAAAATTCTTTGGAAAATACGTGATTGTTGCACCTGGCAGAAGCGGAGCAGAATGGCTTCAATCAGAAGCCCAAGCCTTAGGTTTGAAAACCCTCAACAACCCGATTGACGTTGGATTAAGAGTTGAAGTTTTGGCTTCAGTTATGGAAGACTTAACCAGCGTTCTCTATGAGCCGAAACTTATTTACTATTCAAAATCTTTTGACGATCAACTTCGCACTTTCTGTGTTGCACCTTACGGTGAGGTGATAACTGAATCCTACAATGGAGTCTTAACTGTTAACGGCGAAAGCTACGCAGAAAGAAAAACAGAAAACACAAACTTCGCCATTTTGGTCAGCACGGCGTTCACCGAACCCTTCAAGGAACCAATAGCCTACGGAAAATA
>Ga0066637_10002590_pt1 | contig 12089 bp, 8 predicted proteins | sample CryGeyCG2014_020_FD_62737 | JGI IMG/M metagenome (GOLD analysis project Ga0066637, IMG submission 62737) | Groundwater microbial communities from aquifer - Crystal Geyser CG08_land_8/20/14_0.20 | ecosystem: Environmental > Aquatic > Deep subsurface > Groundwater | place: USA: Utah: Grand County...
GCCCCCGGCGCCCGCGCCGACCACGATTTCATCCCGGCCATCGCCGTCCACATCGCCCGCGGCCACATTCACGCCGCCGCGGAAATTTTTGTCATAAGCGAAAATTTTTTCCGGCTTGATTTCAAAACCGTTGCTTTGGCTAAGTTCCGGCGGACGAGCCGACATCGGCGCGAACAGCAAAATCGTCTGCCAAGCGGCCAATTCATCGCGGGCGGCACTCACCGCGCGCAACATATTGACTCGGCCATGGCCGAGTTTATCGCGATAATTCGGATTCAAACGGTTAATATTATCAGCATTGTCCAAAATCATCCTGGTCGCTTCCGCCTTGCTCAAACCCGGATTGGCCGCTTTGACCAAAGCGGCCACGCCGCTGATGATGGGCGCGGCAATGGAAGTACCGGAAAAATAACCATCATAGTATTTTTGGAAATATTTCCCGCCGACGCTTTTTTGCGGAAAATACGGCACGGTACTGAAAATGCTTACGCCCGGAGCGGTAATATCAACACAACGGTAGCCTGAGCCGGAAAAAGAGGCTTTCTGGTCAATGCCGTCTGACGCGGCTACGCCAATGACCCAATTTTCACCCGGCGGCCCGTCGTGGCAGACCGGATACAAAGGGGTTTCGTCCAGATCATAACCCTGGCCGTTTTTATCTTCATTGCCGGCGGCGGCGATAATCAGTACGCCGGCCTGGTGCGCCTTTTGGATGGCGCCGTTGATCAATTGGCTGTAGCCGGGACCGACAAAACTCAAATTAATGATATCCGCGCCGTTCTCAACCGCGTATTCAATCGCCTGGACAACCTTCAAAGTATCGCCCTCGCCTTTGTCATCCAACATCATCAGGGGCATGATCTGCGTCCGCCAAACCACGCCGCTGATCCCGGCGGCGTTATTGCCGGACGCGGCGATCACACCGGCAATCACTGTCCCGTGGGAAACGCCTGATTCCGTGGCGTCAGCGGAAAATTTCGGCCGCGGATCATTCGTGCTCTGCACAAAATCCCAACCTTGCCAATCATCAATGTAATTGTTGTGATCGTCATCCAAACCGTTGTTGGGTATTTCTTTTGGGTTGATCCAGATATTATCCCGCAAATCCGGGTGATCAATGTCAATGCCGGAATCCAGCACCGCAACCACCACCTTGGGCGCTTCCCGTGCGAAATCCCAAGTTTGCGGGGCTTTGATTTTTTCCAAATACCACTGATTGGTAAAAAAAGTATCACTGGGAATAATGGCCGGCCGGAAAATCTGATTTAATTCCATAAATTCAATATCCGGATGGCAAGCCGGACATGATTGCCAGCCGTAATATTCCGTGTCCGGGAGAGATAAACGTTCATAGGACGAAGACTGACGAAATTTTACAATCAGATCCAAGACCTGAGAGCCGTCGTTTTTCGCCCAATTCACCGCCGGCCAGCCGGCATAAAAAAAGACTAACGCCAAAATCAGTCCATTGATAAATAATTTTCGCCAAAAAATATTCATGCTTAATATCAATATTTTATCCGCCTTATTATTATCTAAACAATATTTTACAGACTAATTTTTCCTTATTTGCCATAAATTTAAATTTATCGGTTTTTTCTTCAAATGGTTAAAAATCAGAAATAAGTCAGGCTGGCTTATCTCGCTTTGATTATAACACGAATTCTTTTCCTTAAGCAAGGAAGAAAAAAATTAGCCCTCGTCCGCTCCGGCGCGTTTTAACGCACAAAAAACGGCGCTAACCGGCTTAAGATAAAGAATGGAAAACCGTCAAAGTCTCGCGAGCGCACTTGTCCCAGCTATATTTTTTGATGTTTTCATTGCCCAGGCGGATCAAGCGACGGCGCAATTTTTCATCGGTTAATATTTCCGCCATGGCCTTGGCCATTGATAAAACATCGTCCGGCTGAAAATAAAGAGCCGCTTCCCCGGCCACTTCCGGAATGGCGCTCACGCCGGCGGCGGCGACTGGCACCTGACAAGCCATTGCCTGCAAAAGCGGCAAGCCGAAACCTTCATATTGAGAAGGAAAAACAAATAAATCAGCGGCGGAAAAAATCTCGGGCAGATCAAGCTCCTCCGCCCAACCGGGCATCACCACTCGGGCGTCCAAATTTAACTCTTTAATCGCGTAATTGACTTCATCGTAACCGTAACCGGCGTCGCCGATCAGAACAAGCTGATGAGGCAAACCGGGGTGGCTGGCCAGCAGATTGGCATAGGCTTCCACCAGCGCCGCCGTATTCTTCTTTTTCTCCAGCCGTCCGACATAAAGAATGAAAGGCGTTTTAATCTCATATTTGCTAAAAATGCGCGCGCGCGGCAAAGAAGAATGATCGGAGTTAAAAAGGCAATCATTATAACCATTGTGCACGACCGCGATTTTATCCGGCGCGGTTCCGTAAATATTCTGTATGTCTTTCTTGGTATGTTCGGAAACGGCAATAATCCGGTTAGCATGCTTTAAGGCGAAACGCGTTGACCAGCTCAAATAATCCAAGGAATTGGCGCCATATTTATTCAAGGTAAAAATCCGCACAAAAAAATCTATTAGGCGGCGCCCGTGCTGGCTTTCGGGCCCCATTTTTTCGTAGCGATAAAGCAAACGTTCTCTTTCAAAACCGATGTCATGGATAGTGACGATTGTTTTAGCCGGATGGATCCAGGGCAAAGTATGAGCCGGGATAAAAAGCAAATCAACGCCGCCTTTGGCCATTTCCAGGGACAGACGACCCTGGGTCCAAAAAAAATAAAAAGGCCAGCTTAAAATTTTAGCCCGAAAATTATTAAACGGCGATTTTATTTCCTGCCAGCCAACGCGATCATCGTCTCCGGATCTGTCCGGCTCATATTCCTCATATTGGGTGGTCGTCAAATCCAACAAGCCGCCCCGCAAGGGCTTATCCGTATAAAGAATATACTGGTTGTCGCGGTCAATTTTCGCCAAGGCGCGGATTAAATAATATGAATACCATTCCGTGCCGGTCTTATGGGCACGGTTCGCCCGGCTCGCGTCAATGCCGATGATCATATGATTATTTGGTCGCGAGAATGGACCGTTTATAAGAATCAATATTTTCCAAGGCCAAACCGGTGCCTTTGACCACGCATAACATCGGCTCATCGGCGATATAAGCCGGTACGCCGGTCGTCCGGGCGATCAGCTGGTCCATGTTGCGCAACTGGGAACTGCCGCCGGAAATCACAATGCCTTTATCCATGATATCCGAGGATAATTCCGGCGGAGTTTCATGCAGGACTCTTTTGGCGGCGTTGATAATGCCCTCCAATTCGTTCTGGATCGCGTCCGTTACGTCGTTGCTGTTCACCGTCACGCTCCGCGGCAAGCCGGTCAGAATATCGCGGCCCCGCACTTCGCAGGAGAGTTTGTCTTCCAGATAGAGCGCCGACCCGATATTAATCTTGATTTCTTCGGCCGTTCTTTCCCCGATCGCCAGATTATATTTACGCCGGATAAAGTCAATGATCGCTTCGTCAAACTTGTTGCCGCCGATACGGACAGACGAAGCGGCTACGATTCCGCCCAAAGAAAGCACGGCCATTTCCGCCGTACCGCCGCCGATGTCAATAATCATGTGCCCGGAAGCGGAGCCAATCGGGATGTCCGCGCCAATCGCGGCGGCAATCGGCTCTTTGATGATATACGCCGCTTTGGCGCCGGCGGCGATTGTCGCGTCAATCACCGCCCGCCGTTCCGTGGAGGAAATTCCGGCCGGCACCGCCACCATCACTTCCGGCCGGAAAAGGCGGACACCGCCCACGGCTTTATTGATGAAATAACGAAGCATGGCTTCCGTGGTGTGATAATCAGCGATCACGCCTTCCTTCAAAGGTTTGACAGCGATGATGGAATCCGGCGTCCGCCCGAGCATGTCTTTTGCCTCGTTGCCTACTGCCAAAATCTTCTTGTCAGCGATGGAAACAGCCACCACGCTGGGTTCGTTAATCACAATACCACGTTTGGGGATGTGCACCAAAGTGTAAGTCGTTCCTAAATCAATGCCTACTCTTTTGATTAACATATTTAAAAAGTAAGGGAAATTATCCGGTCTTGGACAAATCCGCCGTTTAAATGGAAGGAACTGGGAGCGGTCAAACCGCTGCCAAAACCGATCGGTTCGCCGGTTTTGATGGGGCGAAGAAAATTCATAACCAGATCAATTTCCTGTCCGGTAACGCCCGGCTGTTTTTGGACCAGAAAATCATAATGGCCGGCCTTCACCGCCGCGGCCAAACGGTCCGGTAATTTGTATTTCAAACGTAAAACTCCGACCGCGCCCGGCTCAATCGATAAAAAAGCGCTGAAAACCGTTTTATCCAGCTCGGTTGAAGCGGCTACTTCCCCGTCCGTCTGCCCGGTGGCGGAAATCAGTTCGCTCCCGGCCGGCACGTACACCCTGGTCAAAGTCCGATAACGGGTGGTGCGCCAGTCAAAATCGCCATGATGGGCGTAATTGGCCACGACTTCCGCGAACAAACCGTTGGGATTTTCTTCCAGCTGATAATGCAAATAACGGGTGACAACGGCATCGGTTTTTAAAGCGGCTAGATTGGCGTCAACAACGGCCAGATAATCACCGGCGGTTTTTTTTATTTCACCGGCCAAGTCGCTACCCGCCAGCAATTTCTGGATGTCGGGATTATTCACGTGGATTAAAATATTCTTCTGCTGGATATTTTGAAAAATGGAGTTAACCGCCACCGCCCATTTTTCCGGCGGCAAATTGAAAAATTCTACTTTCAGGGCGCGAGTGATATCGCCGATTACTTCCTTCCTTTCCCAAGCCGGAAGGCCAAGGCTGACATAGCCTTTTTCCACCTGGTATTCCAAAAGTTTGGTAAAATTGTCCTGATCATAAATTTGTCCGCCCACGGCCACCGGCCCGATAACGGATAGTAAATCAGTGATGACTTTCGGAGTCAGGCCGATAACGCCGGAAAAAACCGCGGGCGATTGATCGATCAAGGGATCCTTGGTTTTTTCTTTGGCTCGCACTTTTTTTAAAAGACGGATTTCTTCCTGGTAAAATGATTCAATCAAGCGGGCGGATGTCGGCCAGTCCGGCGACCAATTCGCGTCCCGCAGGAACCATTGTTCCAGGTTAAGATATTTGGCCAAAGGCGCCGGCGGTGAATTCTTGACCTCGTCTTTAATCGGCATGTCCAAATGATAGATATCATGCGTGGATATATCCGCCAAATCGCCAGCAACAAGACGCAAAAGACCGAAAGTGCCGATAAAACCACCGGTCGGACGCAATTCGTCCTGATTCTGCAGGACAAAAAGATAATTAGATTCGTTTGGATAACCCAAAAGCCAAGGCAGGGCTTGGCTGAGCGGAGCGAATGTTTCCAGGGTCGCGCTTGACTCTTTAAGCTGTCCGGCAAAAAAACTGATCTTGTCCTGCCAGGGGCGAAGCCAGCGATTAATCCGCAAAGCGGCCAAATTGTCCCCGGCCTGCTTCAAGGTCAGCGACAACTGGCCTAATTCACGGCCGGATTCGCTTAAATAAACCAAAATTTTTGTTCGTTCCTCGCGCGACAGCTGATTATAATTTAGCCCTGTGGAACGGGCGTTTAACAAATTGATTTGCTTAAGAAAATTTCCGCCCTCCGCGACCCCCTGGCTCAAAAAAGACGCGGCGGAAAGGAGAAAAACGGCATTTTCCGCTTCCCGATCCAAAAAAGTATGTTTGATTACGGCCGTTTCCCTGACTGATCGCAATTGCGCCAAGGCATTGTCAAAATATTGGCCAGCCTGGCTGGCGGCCAGAGACGCGGCGGCAAATTCATTTTTCTTGCTCAAAAAAATGCTCTTCTCCAGCAAATCTTTGCCCGCCAAGCTATTATTGAAAATCTGGCGGCCAAGCAGAACGGCCGGGGCTAAAGAAATGATGAAAATCGCCAAGATAACGGCCAAAGCATATAAAGCCAGACGGAGGCCGAATAATATTTTTTTGCGGCGCCGGCGCCGGGCTAAAGCCGGAATCAGACCGGATAAGCTTTTCCCGGCCTGATTATAAGCGGCTAAAAAATCAACGGCCGGTCCTTTGGAAAATTTAAACATAGTTTATAAAATACTATCTAGCGACAATCTAAATCCATTGATAAACAAAGAATATTATAACACACCAAAAAAATATTTTCAAGTTCAAAATACGGGCGCGACTGCCGAAGTCTAAAATGAAAAGGCAGAAAAAATTTAGATAAAAATTATTCGCGCCGAATGGCCGCGATCGGTTCTAAACGGGCCGCTTTCCGAGCCGGGAACAAACCGAAGACAATGCCGCAAAGAACGGAAAAAATTGCGGCCACCGCGAAAGCCCTGGCCGGCACGGCAAATTCCCAATCCAACCCGTAGGCCACGGCCTGCCAAGCGATCAAGCGGGCGATGCCGGTGCCCAAAAGCATGCCGAACAAGCCGCCGAAAAAGGTCGTCATGGTCGCTTCGGCCAAAAATTGTTTCATGATATCCGCGTAACACGCGCCGACCGCTTTGCGCAAGCCGATTTCGCCGGTTCTTTCCGTGACAATCACATACATGATATTGATGATCCCAATGCCGCCGACGACCAGGGAGATAGCCACGATCGCCAAAAGCAAAATAGTGACCGCGCTTGTGACAGTGGACATGATTGCCATTGTTTCTTGCATGGTCACCACCCGAAAATCGTCTTTGCCAGTATCCATCCAATTCTGGGCGGAGGCGGATGGTAAAGGCAGGCCGTGATTGAGGCGAAGCTGATAGCGGGCGTCCTCGGCGGTATCATTGATCCGGCTGACGTCCGCTACGCGGTGCATCATCATCTGTACATGATTAACATTCATGACTTTTTTTTGTAAAGTCCGAATCGGCATATAAATCAAATCGTCAAAATCAAAAAACATCATGGAGCCGCGCTCAGGGGCCACGCCGAGGACTTTGAATTTTTTCTTTTTAATCTGCACGGCCCGTCCCAGCGGATCCGAATCGCCGAATAATTTTTCTTTAACCTTGCTGCCCAAAACCACGACTTGGGCCAAGGACTGGTCCTCCGCTTCCGAAAAAAAACGGCCGGCGGACATTTCAATATCATTCATATTCGGATAAGTGCTGGTCAAGCCGAAAATCAAGGCCCGGAAATTCTCGTTCTGATAGTTCGCCTGCTCCTGCCCGAGCAAGCCGGCGTAACCGTCTGTAACATTCGGCAGGGCCAGCAGGTCGGCAAAATCCGCCAACGTCAAAGTTGTGATCTGCACTCCTTGGGCCATACTGGTCGCGTTCTGTTGTTCGCTCTGAGTGCCGCTTTTCGCGCTCGGAACCTTAATTTCTGTTTCAAAAACGTCGGAACCGCCGAAATTTTCAATTTGGCCGATGATCAGGCGGTCAAAGCTTTCGCCGGCCGCGAAAACAATCATTATGCTCGTGATGCCCACGGCCACGCCCAGCACGGTCAAAGATGTCCTGAGCTTGCTGGACCACAGGGAATGCCAAGCGATTTTTAATATATCTGACCAGCGCATAAAAAAATATTATTCGTGCCGCAAGGCGGCGACCGGCTCCAGGCGAGAAGCCTTGGCGGCCGGATAAAAGCCGAAAACAAGTCCGGTCAAGGAAGTGACCGCCAAAGCCAGGACAATGGAATAGCCGGAAACGATGAAATCCCACTGATAGCCGAAATGGCCGATAGCCAGGGCGGCCAGGAAAGAAATAAGGATGCCGATGGCCGCCCCGATCGCGCCGCCGGCAAAAGTGATCGCGACCGCCTCAAAAATAAACTGCCGAAAAATGTCCAGGCGGGTGGCGCCCAAGGCTTGGCGCAAACCGATTTCCCTGGTTCGTTCCGCGACATTGATCAGCATGATATTCATTATGCCGATGCCGCCGACCACCAGGGACAAAGCGGCCATCGCGGCCAGGAAAAAACGCAAACCGTCAGTTACTTGAGTGATCATGTCAACCGCCTCCGCGGCGCTTCTGACCGAAAAATCATCCGTTGCCCCGGACTGATCGATAATCCCATGCCGTTCCCGCAAAATAGCGGTCATATCAGCCATAGCTTGATTGAGATTCTGGGCGTTGTCCACTTTGGCGCGGATCAAACCGAGATGGTCCACGCCCGCGATCAGCTTCTGCATCGTTTTTAAAGGTAAAAAAACCTGATCGTCGTAATCCTGCATCGCCACCTTTCCCCTTTCCGCCATCACGCCGATCACTTCAAAGACATGGCGGCGGATTTTAATCTTTTCGCCCAAAGCCGGATTGTCGCCAAACAATTCGCGCTTGGCCGTGCTGCCCAAAACCGCCACCCGGGACAAATTGCGCTCTTCTTCGCTGGTAAAAAACCGCCCGGCTTCAACTTCCCCGCCCTCCACGGCCGGATAACCGGCCGTACAACCGCTTAAATTCGTGCTGTACTGATTGGACTGCCAGCTGACCAAGCCGATTGATTTGGTGTAAGCGACCAGATCGAGCAGATGGGAATTTTTTTTCTTGTCTAATAGGGCCCGGGCGTCTTCATAGGTCAAGGTGGTAATGTTAATGCCCATCACCGAAGCCGGCGGTCCGTCCTTTTCCGTCGCGCCCGGCATAATGCCGATCAGGTTGGCGCCCAGGCTCTTGACCTGATTGAGAATCAAACTTTGCGCGCCCGCGCCAACCGCCATAATCACGATCACGGCGGCCACACCGATGATGATGCCGAGCATAGTCAAAAAACTTCTCACTTTATTGGCGAGAAGTGAACGGAAAATATTTCTGATATTCTGGGCGGAGGGAAAAATCATGGCTTATTTAATGAAAGAACCATCCCGCGCAAAACGGCGCTTGGCGACCGGTTGGTCGCTGATGATCAAACCGTCCTTGAGCTTGATAATCCTTTGGGCATGCTCAGAAGTGAAAGTTTCGTGTGTTACTAAAACAACCGTATGTCCGGCCTGGTGGAGATCCTGCAGGAGCTCCATGATTTGCGCGCCAGCGGCGCTGTCCAGATTGCCGGTCGGCTCGTCCGCGAAAATTATCTCCGGCCGGTTGACCAAGGCGCGGGCGATCGCGACCCGTTGCTTTTCCCCGCCGGAAAGCTGATTGGAAAAATAATGGCGGCGGTGGGACAGCCCCACCTGCCGGACCGCTTCCTCTGTCCGCACGTCCGAATCTTCCCGGGCGCGGGCATAAAGCCGGGGTAAGCGGACATTCTCCATGACCGTCGTGCGCGGCAGGAGGTTGAAAGACTGGAAAACGAAACCGACTTTCTCGTTGCGGAAAAGAGCCAGCTCATTATCGCTTAGGGAACGGGTATCACGGCCGTTAAAATTGTAAAGGCCGCTGGTCGGCCGTTCCAGGAAACCCAGGATATGCATGAGCGTTGATTTGCCGGAGCCGGACGGCCCCATGATCGCCACGAATTCCCCGCGCTCAATCCGGAAATCAAGCCCGTTCAAAACTTTCGTCACCACTTTTTCCAAAATATATTCTTTGCGCAAACCAATTGCTTCAATGAGCATAATTTATTTGTCTTAAGGGCAATATAAACCGCGCCGGGTAGGCATTGCTCATTTGGGAAAAAAGAAAGATAAGAAGAATAAGATCAAAAAAGATCATAAGGATTTTAATTAGCAGATTAGTCAATTATGCCCGATGTCCGGAATCATTGATTGTTTTTTATCGCGGTGATGACTGTTTCTCCAGCCGATAAACCGGAAATAATTTCCACCCGCCCGCCATCGCTGATCAACCCGGTCTGCACCGGCTTTTCTACGGCTTGGCCGGCCCGCAGGACACGAATGAATTTGCCCTCCGGCTTCTGGATAACGGCGCGCATCGGCACCAATAAAACCTGATCCTTTTGGGCCGTGGTAATTGCCACATTCGCGGTCAGGCCGGACTTAACCGGCTGGCCGTCCGCTTGGAAATTGACCTTAGTGCGATAATAGATAACTTCTTGGAGGACAGTTTCCGCCGGTTCAATTTCCGCGACCGCGCCGACCAATTTCACGTCATCGCCGAAAGCGTCCAAGGTGATTATGGCGGCCTGCCCGACCGCCAGCTTGGCAATGTCTGTTTCTGATACATCCAGGTCAATAGCAAAACTATCTTCGCTGAAAAGTTCAACGATCGGGACGCCGGCCGAAACCTGTTCGCCGATTTCAAAAAAAACATTTTTAATCACGCCCGCGAAAGGAGCGGCCAGACGGCTTTCTTGTTTTTGGTGGCGGATTGTTTCCAAACCGGCTTGAGCTTGATCAATCCTGGCCGCGAGCAAAGACAAATCTTCCGCCCGCGCCGGCGATTTGATTTTGGCCAAATTGGCTCGGGCGACAGCCGCGGCTTCGCGGGCATTATCCACTTTGGACTGCGCGGCCGCCAATTGCTGATTAGCGGCCAAACAGGCGCTAGCCAAACTGTTTTCCGCCGCGTTCAAAGCGGCGCGCCAAGCGGCTTGCGCCTCCTTTAAACTGTTTTCCGCGCTATTTTTATTCGTGGTATAAATCAAATCCGCTTTTTTAAAATTTTGTTCCGCGGTCTTTAAAGCGGAAGTCCCTTGGGCAATCGTAGTCAATTGGACGCTGATTCCGGTTTTATAAGCCTCCAGCTCAAGAGCCGTAAAAGCGGCGGAAGGAATGGAATTTTCCAGAACCTGATAAACCAAATTAAGCGCGCGGAAAGTCTGATCCAATAAAGCCAGGCCAATGTCCAAAGCCTCCTGGGCAGGCGCGCTTTCCCGGCTGTTTTTAGCGGCGGCCAGTTTGGCCGATGCCAAGCCTTGACCGGCCGCGGCGGCCAGTTTGGCCTGCTTCGCCTGATCCACCAAGCTCGGCTCTTGCGCGCCCAAAAGATAGCGCGCGTCTTCATCGTCAAAAATTATCTGGATTTTGTCCAGGGCCGTATTAATTTCCGCCAATCTGGCCTCGGCCGAATTTAGGCCAATTTGACGCTTATCCGCAAAATCTTGGCCGTCAACAAGCAACGTGTTTTTCAAATTATCCTCCGCTTTGACAACCGCCTGCTCGGTCGGAGTAATGTTATCTGGATTATTTTCCGACAAATCTTTCCAGCTCTTCTCCGCTTGCGCAACATTTTCCTCTCCAGCCTGCCTGATGGCGGACAATTCTTTTAAACCAGCTTGGTAATTCACCTCCATCTGGCTGAGGTTGGCTTCGCTGACGGAAATATCTTCAGAGCTCGCGCCAGCCGCCAGTTTGGCCAGTTCTGACTGGACGCCGGCCAAAACGGCCGTTGCTTCCTTCTCTTTAATAAGCAATCCGGCCTGATCAAGCTCGGCTAAAACCTGCCCGGCCACGACCGCTTCGCCGGTTTTGGCCGGCAACAAAACAAGGCGGCCGGCCAGGGGAAAACTTAATTGGACGCTTTGCGCCGGACGCACGGTTCCGGTTTCGCTAACGGTCTGCACCAGCGATTCAACGCGAGCCGTGTCGGTCGTATAAGCGCTTTCCGTTTCCCGGCCGCGGCTAAAATAATAAATTACCGCCAGCAAAACTGCGGCGCCCAAACTGATAACAATGGTTTTTTTCATGGCCATAAGCGGCTGTTAGCTTGGCGGCTGGTTATTTTTTCACGGTTATTGATGATTTTCAAAATTTTCTGTGCCAGGGCGCTAAAATCATTTTCAATCTTTTTTAAGACATAATCCGCGCCCGATCGGGCATGATGCGCCAAAAAAGCCGGCTCATCTTCTTCTAACAGCACAAAAACTGGCAGACGGCGGATTTCTTCATGGTTCTGTAAATTTTTCATCATCAGGCTCGGATGCTGGTCGCCGGCGCCGATAATAATATAATCGGGCTGATTGGCCAGGATGGCGCTGGCCTGCGCCGCACTATCCGCCGCTCCGCTATAAACGCACACTTCCTGGCCCAGGCAACATAATTGCACTTCCAAGCCAGAAGCGGTCAAAATATCATTTTCAATAAGAAAAAATTTCACATTATAAAATATATCAAAATTATTTAAAAAAAAGGATAAAACATTTAGGGGCTTGTATAGAACAGTAAACTAATTTACTGTTATATATATGCCCAAGTTGTTAAAAAATTCTAAGCTACCTAATTCGGTGATCAGAAAAATTGTT
>Ga0066637_10002591_pt1 | contig 12086 bp, 9 predicted proteins | sample CryGeyCG2014_020_FD_62737 | JGI IMG/M metagenome (GOLD analysis project Ga0066637, IMG submission 62737) | Groundwater microbial communities from aquifer - Crystal Geyser CG08_land_8/20/14_0.20 | ecosystem: Environmental > Aquatic > Deep subsurface > Groundwater | place: USA: Utah: Grand County...
CCAGTCGCCCTGGCTGTCGCGGGCGCGGTTGTGTATAACCAGCGGGCCGGTTATATAGGCCATGATAGCCTCGCCCTTGGACTTAACCTCGGCGTTCTTGGTGCCTTCCACTATCAGCCTGGCGAAATCATAAAGGTCGCGGCTCTCGTCCATGGCGAAATTAAGAGCCCCGTCACGCGCGCTTTTGGCCAACTCCTTCTCACCCGAAGCCATTATCGCATCGGCGAATGCGTTGGAGATAGTCAGCAGGCTGTTCACCGCCGAGGCCTTGGTCACGCTCTGGGTATAGCCCTGGTCTATGGCGTCATAATGGTCGGAATAGGCGTTCACGGCCAGTTTGGCCACGTCGACCGGAGCCATTTTAGGATTGGCGGCCAGCGGTCCGAGAAAATCATTGTAGGTATAGCCGTCGCCGGGCTCCGTTTCAGCGGAGCCGACTATATAGTCTACATTATCCTTTATCTCGTAAACGACCTCGGCCATCTGCATCAGACAGGCGTCCGTGCCGAAAACATCGAGTTTGCCTATCTCTTTGAGCGCCAGACCAAGCTGGGGAGTGTTTATATGGTTCCCGCTCTGCTCGTCGTAGGAAATGCCCTTGCTTACCTTTGCCTTGGCCACGCCCTTCTCCCAGCCGGAACCGTGGTTGGAAACTATCAGCATATAGCGCTTGGCCGGATATTTATTTTTGGCCCAGTTCGCAAAGGCGGCCAGGTTTTTGTAGTCGCCCATGTCCGTCATGCCCATATCCTGCACCATCTTGGAGCCCATTTTAGAGGTATCGGTATCTTTAGTGATATAGTAGCGGCGCACACCCGTCCAGTTGCCGTCGGAATCGTCATAACCGTCTATACGACCCACCTCGGCTACGATATTGATCTTGTCGGTGGAACCTATCATTTCCATTTCATTTAAATCTTTCAGCAGGAAGCCTTCCAGATTGTTCTTGGCGCTGGAAAACACCATTATGGTCCATTCCTTGTTGCGCCGGCCGGTGAGCCAGTCGAACAGGCCCTTGCTCTCGACCTTTTCGGGAGAGGTCTTGGAAGAGACCTCCGTGCCGGAGATCTGGGAATTAAGGTCGGATTTCTTCGCGTTATCGAAGCCTACTTCAGCCGAAACCATAGAAGCCAACAGCGAAACCGCCATGGTGAATATAGAAACGCCGCGTATCATGGAAACCTCCATCATCGTTTTTATTGTGCAGCCGATCATGGCTATAGTCTACGACAATATTTAATTTCCGTCAAGGGATAGCGGTTCCAGAGCCCTTATAGGCCTTTAGGGTATCCCCCAAAAAACGTTTTTCCCCTCCGCGCGCAGGCTAAAGCCTTCACGGGCATAAGACCTAAAAAAACCGGGGTCCTATGACGGACAAAATGAGACCTTAAGACACTTCATAAGGAGAGCTTATATATACCATAATTTCGGTATGAACTCAAAAACCGGAGGAAACGAATGAAAAATATAGGCAAATACGCTCGCGGAGCGGTAATAACTTCCCTGATGTTCCCCTTTATGCTTAACGCCCAGGACAAAAGCATTTACGGCAATGACGACCGCCTGGATTACTACCAGGCCTCTCCCGCCATGAGACAACTGGCGGACTCCGTAGTCTCGCTCTGGCCCTCCAAGCAGGTGAAACTCGAGAACGGGGAATACAAGCTCGCCACGGTAAATTACGGGGAAGCCGTCAATCTCTGCCCCGGCGAAACTTTCAGCGAACAGCCCATAGGCTCCTTCTGTTCCGGCACTCTGGTAGGGCCGGACATCATAATGACCGCGGGCCATTGCATAACCGACGAAGCGCAGTGCGCCGACACCAAATTCGTTTTCGGCTACAACATAGGCTCCGAGGGCGGCAAGGCCAACACTTCGGCGAAACTGAAAGACCTTTACAACTGCAAGCGCATAATCAAACGCGACCTCGACAAACAACCCGGCGGGATATTCGGCATAGGCATAGCGATAATAGGCGCCCTGCTCAATAAGGCGGGCCCCGACTACGCGCTCGTACAGCTGGACAGACCTGTGGAAGGCCGCAAGCCTCTGCCTGTCAACCGGAACGGCTCCATCGGCAAGGGCGAAAGCGTCTTCGTGATAGGCCACCCCGTGGGCCTGCCCGCGAAGATCACCGGCGGAGGCACGGTGCGCGACAACAGCCCCAAGTCTTTTTTCCTGACCGACCTCGACACCTTCGGCGGCAATTCCGGCTCGGCGGTTTTCAACGCCAGAACCAATCTTATAGAAGGAGTCCTGGTGCGCGGCGGCACCGACTTCGCGGATACGGAGAAAGGTTGTAAAGTTCAGGTCCGCACGGGCCAGAACGAGGGCAGGGGAGAGGCGGTTACCAAGATCTCGAAACTCAGCAAGTATATCCCGCTCCTCAAGTCGGCCGAAGCTCCGGTGGTCAAAGACATGACTTTCGACGGTACGCTGACGCCGGACGAGGCCCTGGAACATCAGATAAGGTTTTAAGCCGTATTCTTTAAATTAAAAAACCCCGCCCTGAAAGCGGGGTTTTTTAATTCGGCGCCTTCCGTCCCTGGAACCGCTTTTAAAACCGGATTTTTTTTTGTACTATGGATTGTGTCCAACAGGGGGCTTGTCATATGAAAGCCGTAATAATCGGATTATTTTTACTCCCGGCGCCGGCCTCGGCCAGAATGGAAGACAGAACCAAAGAACTTTACGACGCGGCCTACGCCGACGACCTGGCGGCCGTAAAGCTTATACTGGAAGAAAGCGACCAGAACGTGAACGTGCCCTACGGCAAAGGAGAGTTCTCCCCTCTCATGCCGGCCTGCCGGAACGGGAACCTGGAAATGGCCGAACTGCTCGTCTCAAAAGGCGCCGACGTCTCCGCCGCGGACCGCTACGGCGCGCCCGTGCTGGAATACGTAAAAATGTCCTCTCCCGGAACTTATAAACGGCTGCGCGAGCTTATAATAAAAACGGCGGCCGGAAAAAAAATAGAACTTCCCGTTTCCTGGCAGTTCATAACCCTGCCCGACGACATGCCTTACACGGCCGCCGCCACCTACGATTCGATACTGCCGCCCGCGAACATGACCGACGGCGAGCCTAAAACGGCCTGGGCCGGGAAAACCGGCGACGAGCTCTGGGTGTTCGTCAACTACGGAACTTCTTCCATGACCGTGACCAACGGCTATAACAAGACCCCGAAACTTTTCAAGGCCAATAACCGGGTCAAGCGGATGGCCGTATCGATATGGGCCGCCGCGCATTTCGGCGGAGACGTGACGGAAATAGCCAAAGGCTTCCGCGTTACCCGGCTTACTCCGGACCACGTTATAACCCTCAAGGACAGCGGCGCCGGGCAGTCTTTCGCGCTTCCGTTCGACTGGGAAGAGATAGACAAATCTTACGTAAAAGCCCCGGCGGCTCTTTTTAAAAGAGGGAATTTCGGGGACAATGAGCTTTACGACCTCTATTTCACGCTCCGGGCCGAGCCCCTGGAAGCGTACCCCGGTTCGAAGTACGACGACACCTGCATCTCCGAACTCAGGGCCGGCGGGCCCTGGCGGGAAGAGCCGCGCCTGCGCGGCGAATGGGTCTCCGCCGAAGGGACGGACGGAAAAACGCTGGTCTTTTCCACCAGGGAGAACGACAGGGCTTTCGCCGCTTACCGGGACGGCAAGCCGTTCCTTAACGGCTCCTGGAGGATGGAGAACGGAGAACTGCTGGTGGAAACGGAAGGAGAAACAAGCCGTTATAAACCCGTGGTGGAACGGATAAAATACAAGTTTACGCTTAAACTGACGGACAAAGACGGCAAGACGGAAGTTTACCGGCAGAAACCGGAATAAAACTCTCCGGCGCCTTTACCCCGGGCTTCAGCCGCGCCCGTTTTCCTTAAAGCCTCAGCAGATAAACCGCTCCGCCCCCGAAAGGCGAAAGAGGGGTCTTGTATTCCACTTTCTCCAGGACGCTTTCTTCCAGCCGCGGAGGAGGAGAAAAAACCACCACCGCCTTTTTCGAGGAGAGGTCGGCCCATTCCCATTCTCGGATATGGGAAGCTCCCGCGCTTTTCAGCCGGGCGAGGCGTTTTTCGTAATTATGCCAGGCGTCGTAATCGAAGCCTCCGGCTACGTCTTCGGCGGCGATGCCGTATCGGGGAGCGCGGCCGGCGGCCTCCCATTTAGCCCCGTTCCAGGCCAGATAATCCGCCGTGCCGGCCCAGGAAAAAAGAGCGAGGAGAACCGCGAAAAAGGCCGAGGGAACCGAAAAAGAAAAATTTCTCGCCGACATAGCGGCCGCCAGGAGCAGACCCGGCAGGGCGTAAATGAAATACCTGTCGAAAAAACGCGGCGCGACCAGCACAAAACCGAACTGGAAAGCGAAAACCAGCAAACAGGTTTTAACCGGAACCGGCAGATTTTTAAGCCTCGAAAATTCGGCGGCGAGAATTCCCGCCGAAAAGAGAGACAGCGCGGAAACCAGCGGCCAGAAGAAACTTTTACCGAGCAAACCGGCCGACTTGGAAGCGAAACCGTAGATTGTCACATAGCCGAGACCGGTCCTGTATACGTAATTCCCGTCGCCAGGAACCGGAGCTCTGCCTTCCAGGAGGACATGAAAACCGGCCAGGATAATAACCGCGGCCGAAATCAGGAGAGCTTTGCGGTCCTTCCCGAATTCCCTAAAAAAACCGGGGCGGAAAGCGAAAACGGCGGAAAAAGGCATAAGGAAAAGGCCGTAAAGAACTATTCCCGAGCAAAGGCGGCGCAGGGTCTGCAGAGGGAATCGCAGATAATCGCCCCAATAATTGAAAGCCTCGGAATGAACGCCGGCCGTGGAACCCGCGAGCAGAGAAGCGTCCGAAGAGTTAAGCCACAGCCACCAGCCGGCCAAAGCCGCCGCCGAGGGGAGCCAGATTATTAAAAGCCGCCGCAGTTTCCCCTCCCGGCCGAAAAGGATTTCCGGCGAGAAACCGGCCGGCGCGAGTATCCCCGTGGGCCTTACGAGGGAAGCCGCGGCCGAGCTTAAAGAAGCGCCCCATAGCGCAGGAAACTTTTTTTCCCCGTTATGCGGGAACCAGTAAACCGACAGCAGAACCAGAAAGAGGTAAGGGACCTCGGTCATGAAGGTCATGGAAAGAGAGAAGAACAGGGGATTGAAAGCGAGGCAGAAAGCGCCGAGAAAAGCGGTCCGGGGACTTACTTCGAATTTCAGCAAAAGCCTCGCGAAGAGCCACACGGCCGCCGCCGCGAAAAACAGAGTGGACATCCTGAGCGCGCCGAACGAAAAACCGAACAAAGCGGTCCAGAGCCAGCCCCAGGCGACCTGGAAAACCTGGGTGTGAAAAACGTCGAAAAGCCGCAGACCTTCGCCCGCCAGCAGGTTTTTTACGGGCAAGGCGTAGATCCAGTCGTCGTTCAGGGGGAAGTTGCGGCTCCAGGGCGAAAGGGAAACGGCCGCGGCGGCGAAGACTAGACCGGCCGCGAAGGAGGATAAAATTTTATAAAGGGCGGACATACCGTGCTCAAAGGTTGAAAAAAAATCTTATTTTCGAAAGGAGATTATGCTGTTCCGCGGCCAAACCCCGCGCGGCGTTCTCCCCGGCGAGTTTTTCCCTGGCTTCGGCCAATTCCACGCGCCTTTTGGCGAGTATGGAGGCGATGGATTCCGCTATCTGCGGCCTTCCCGCGAGTACGTCGCGAAAGCCCTCCCTGTCCAGCCGGTAGCAGCCGGTCTCTTTAAGGGCCACCGCCGTCGCCGAACGGGGTTCCCCCGTAAGCAGGCCCATCTCCCCGAGGAAATCTCCCGGCCCGAGCGTTTTAACCGCGCGGTATTTCCCGGACGCGCCTTCCGAATAGAGCCGCACTTCCACGCCGCCTTTGTAAATTATGTAGAGCCAGTCGGCCGTGGCTCCCTGTTTCATTAAAAGTTCCCCGACGGCGAACGGCGTAGATTTCAGCAAGCCGGCCAATATTTCCCGTTCGCTTTCCGTAAGCGCCTGCAGTATATCCACGCCTTCGATAGCCGCGAGTCTGCGCTCCCGCTCGGTCCTGGCGCTTTTTTCCGCGACTGCGGCCGCTCCGTCGCTTACCACCACCGCTCTAAGCGGAACGGACATTTTTATCCCGGCTCGGGAGAGCGCGTAGTATATCCTGAGGCGCACGTCGGAATCGGCGCCGGAAGGAGAGGACAGGTCGGCGAGATAATACCGGACCGCGTAAACCATGCAATTGGGCTGGAAATCTTTTATCGCGCAGCAGGGAGCGGGAGAAGCCGCCACCCGCGCGGGAGAATCTTCCAGAAAAACCCTGTTAACGGCTTGAATCACTTCCCCCGGAGCGATGTCGTAATAAACGTTGAAAAGAACCTCCCGCCAGCGCGTATTGCTCATGGCCCGGCCCATCACGGTGACGGCGCCCTTCATAAGGGTGATATTCGGTATTACCACGAGGTCGCCGTCCAGCGTCTCCAGGGTGGTCTGCCTCCAGCGTATTTCCCGCACGAAGCCTTCATATCCTTCCACGCGGACCATATCGCCGGGCATGAACGAATTTTCAAGATGCAGCACCATGCCGCCGATAATATTGCCCAAAGTGTCCTGAAGAGAGAAAGCCACTACGCCCGTCACGACCGCGGAGGTGGCCAGTATCCCGCTGAGGTTCGCGCCCGAGGCGGAGAGCACCGCGAGTCCCGCTACCGCGTAGGCGCAGGCGAGCGTCAGGTCTTCCACGAACCTGGAGATCCCGGACTTTATCTTCGGTATAATGAGGGAAAAAGCGACGACACCGAGGACGTTTATGGCGGCTATTACGGCGAATAAATGGGAAGCCAGCTCGACCAGTTTGATCAGGCCGCGCCCGCCGGAACCGCCCATGAATTTTACGGCCAGTATCCCCAAGATAGAACAAACCGCCAGGAAAGCGGTTATACCCAGCCTCTTGCGCGATTCCCGGACCGAGCGGTAAAGCAGGAGCATGGAAAGGAAAAGAACGGAATAAAACCCTATTATCCGGGAGCCGAATAAAACGGAGATGCTTTCCATAAGGTATATTTTAGAAAATATCGGACCGATTACCCAAACTACATTTTTAAAAACCGGAAGGCGGGAATTTCATATTCCGGTTCAGGGGAGACCCGGGGCCGCAAGGTCCAGCTCGAAAACTTCGGCCTTTTCCTCATAGCCCTTGAACTCCATCTTACCGACGTTCTTATAGGCGTAATCGGCGGAAGTTTTTTCCTTTACCGCCGAAGAAACATACACCGCTCCGGCCGGAGCTTTGCCCTGGAGACGCGAGGTGAAATTGACGGTATCGCCCATCACCGTGTAATCCATGCGCGATTCCGACCCCACCTTGCCGGCTATCACCGGTCCGCAATGCACGCCTATGCCCACGCCCAGAGTTCTTTTTTCCGCGGAGGCCTGTTCGCGGTTAAATCCCGCTATTTTAGCCTGCATCTCGGCGGCGCAGGCCACGGCTCTTTTTTCCGCGTCGGTCTGCTCGAAAGGATCGTTAAAAACGACTATCAGCGCGTCGCCTACGAATTTATCCAGCGTGCCGTCATGCCGGAAAACCACGTCCACCATGCGGCTGAAATAGGCGTTCAGAAGCTCCACGAGCTCCTCAGGGGCCATAGCCTCGGACATGGGCGTAAAACCTCTTATATCGGAAATGAGAACAGAAACATGGGCGCGCCGGCTTTCGCCTATGGCCGTAGCCCCTTCCGGGGAGTCGAGTATTTTCTTCGCCACCTGGCGGGAAACATAGCGGGAAAGGGCCGACTCGGCCTGTTCCCGGCGGACGAAATTTTCCGCGAACTTAAGCACCAGTCCCCGCATTTTCTTTACCGCGTAGCCCGCGGCGAACCCCATCAAAACCATGATCAGCATATGTATGACGGCCGCGTAGGCGGAAATGGGAACGAGGCGGGGATTACCGTAGGAAGATAACCAGACTACGGCGTAGCCTGAAGCGGAAAAACAGGCGGCGGCCAAAATCGCCCGGACGCTGTAGCGCAAAGCGCAGATCACTATTAAAATGTAAAAAAGCGGGACCAGCGGACCGTTGTTCCCCTCCACCGCCACTATGGTCAAAGTCAGAAAAAAAGCGTCGGCGGCGGCCGAAACGTACTTTACCGGGCGCGAATAAAGCCCGCGGCGGTTTACCAGCGACCAGGTCAGGACCGAGTAAGCGAGCCAGGCCAGCGCGGCCCAGACCGCCCGGTCGTGGAGGGCGGCGTCCACCACCTTCAGCGCATAAAAATTAAAAAACTCGTTGGCCAGGAAAACCGGCAGGAAAAAAAGTCTCAGCAGGTTTATCTTTCTCTCTCCGGACCGCTCTTCTTCCAGAAAAAAAGCGTCAAGTTTTTCCGTAGTCATAGTAAAATTGTAGCACAATGCCCCCGGCCGGTAAATCCGGAAATAACGCCGGCGCGCGTGAAACCGTCCTTCGCGGAGGCCGCGCCGGGAAGGAGAACGAGGACGCAGCCGGGACCGGGGGGGCGGTTGGAGTTTAACTTTTCCCGGACGCGATAAAATCGGAGCGAAGGCGGGCCATCTCAGGCAGAGCGCAGCCATTTACTGGGATATTCCCTGGCCCAGTTCCGGCAAGTCCTCTTTCCAAACCTAAGCGCGGCGATCCTGAAGAAATCGGCCGGTCCCAGCTTTTCCCCGCAGGAGGACTTGACATAGAAGACCGGTTTACCCCAAAGCCACAAGAGGAATCCCCTTTTCGCCGGTTCCCCGCGTTCGGCGATAAGCGGTTCCGGTGCCGAAGCGTCCGAAACCGCGGTTTTCTCCAGGGCCGCCTCAAAGGCTCGCAAATCGAGGGCCGTGAGGAACTTTGAAAGGACCCTGGACCCGCCCGCTTTAATTCCAAACCCTCTGGCGAGTGTTTCATACCGCACAAAAGCGGAGAACCAGCCGCCGCCGGCGCCGCGTTCCGCCAGGAGCTTCTCCCCTAAGTCGGAAAAAAACAGAAGCGAGGATTCGACCCCGCCGGGCCGGGAAGCTTCAGTGACCGCGCCCGCTTTCCTGAATTCCTCCATCGTTTCAAACAAGGTCAGCCCGGAAGCCCGGGACAGAAGGAGCAGGGAAGCCGGAACGAACCAAAGAAAAATATTGCCGTAATTTTCCAGAAACCGGCAGGCGGAGGGAGAGACCCCGTTCAAATTCTTAACGGAATAATGGAAAGGGAATATCCGGGGATGGGCTTCGATAAGAGCTTCCAATACGGCTTTATCCGCTTTAAATACGCTGAGCCGGTTGCCTTCGTAAGTGGAGAAATTGGAATAGATCCGCAAAAATTCCAGTTCGGCCGAGGCGGCGATCGGCGTTTTAGGCATCACCGCCAGCAAATGCAGGGCCGGATGCGCCCCGGCGAGGCGCAGCCGCAAAGCCAGGGACAAAGTGGCGTTCAGGTCCGCGGCGCTTTCTTCTGGAAAACCCAGGATGAAAGAGACCTCCACACCGGTCCCCCCCTTATTGAAAACAGCCAGCGCAGAAAGTATTTTTTGGAGGTCAAAAACTTTCTTTATCCTTCTGCTTATCGAAATGGAACCGGTTTCCAGTCCGAGAAAGATGGAAGAACAGCCGGCGGCGACCAGGCGTCCGGCCAGTTCGGCCGAAACCGGGCCCGGCCTGGAACGCAATTCCCAGAGAGTTCCGGGGTAATCTTTCAGCAACACCGTCATTCTCTTCAGAAAATCCGACAGCCATGCTTCGTCCTGCGTCAGGTTATCGCTGGTAAAGCAAAATTTCACGGGCTTCTCCCGGGCAGAAATCAGATAAGAACGCATCCTTTCTATCACGCCTGCCGCCGGCAGCAGGCGCGGCGCCCCGTTCCCCCAGAAAAGACTCGTCGGACAATAGGGACATTTTGCCGCGCAGCCTCTTCCCGCCTCCATCATTACCAGAAGCGGTCCCGGGGAAGGACCGCGGTCTTCAACCGGAATAAAAGGCAATTTTTCCAGGGGGAACGGCTCCGCAGCCGGAGGATTTGAAACGACGTTTCCCCGACGGTCCCGGTAAACGACGCCCGGGACGCTTTCAAGCGCGTCAGTTCCCGATTTAAGCAGTCTGTCGACCAATTCGGGAGCGGAGACGTCGCTTTCCCCGCAGCAAATAACGTCCACGAAAGGGAAAGCTTTAAGCGACTCTTCGGCCGTGGCTGAAGCCTGCGGTCCGCCCATGAGCACCAGCGTTCCGGGAGAGAGAGCCTTGACCGAGCGCGCTATTAACAGGGAATCCAAATAATTGCAGGCGAAGGTGGAAAAAGCGACGATAGTCGGAGCGTAAGACATGACCTTGGCCGCGAATTCCACGTGGGTTTCAGACAGGGCATCGGGCAATACGCACCTGAGAACCTCAGTTTTTATACCGGCGGATTCGAGATAGCTCCGCAGAAGTTTAATTCCGTAAAGCCGTTGTCCCGATTCCGGATAGGAGGAACTAAGCGTGTCGATGAACAATACCTGCGTAGACCGCTTATTTTGTTCCGGAAAAGTTTGCATTATCCCTCTTATTCCCTGAAACCGCGAACGAGATGCCATGGCTGATATTACAGGCAAGCGGTATGCCGGTCATGGTCGGGAAGGCGGCCAGGCCCGGCAATAGTTCCGTCCTGAGGTTGGCGCCGCGCTCCGCGAATTTAAAATAGACTTTCATTTTAACTCCACGCCTTCTTTTACCGCGCCGCGTCTTTTCAATAATTTTAGCACAATCGACCGGGTCTGGCAAATTCAGGGCCGCGAATAAAATCTTCGGCGCCGAGCCCCTTGAGGGCCTCTTTCTTTTGGTAACATTGAGTTCTGAATACCGCGTGAAACCGTCCTTCGCGGAGGCCGCGCCGGGAAGGAGAACGAGGACCGCGACCGGAACTAAAAACCGCCGCGGCGACCGTATTACTACCGAGGGGGACGGGCAGAATTCCCTATAGCTACCGGGGCCGTTAAGAACTATACTTATCTCTCCGGTGAACCGGGCGCTTTACGGAAGGCGTCTCCGGGCGGACAAACCGCGATACGCGGAAACCGGGAGGAACTTACAATGCAAAAAACCCCAGCAAAAAACATACACACAAAACGGCGCGGGTTCTGGGCGGGAAGACTGAAAATTAAACCCGACTTTCGCGGCGAACTGACCGAACACCGCGCGTGCCTGAAACGGCTGATCACGACGGCGCAGGAGACGACGCTTCAAATCGGCACGATATTGAAGGAAAAAGTAAACGAGCAGAACAAGCTTAAAAAGCAACTGGATGCCGCCTTCAAAAAAACGCCGTCTACAGCGCATCGGAAAGCGCTGAGCAAGACAAGGACGGACCTGGAAAACCACCTGCATCACACCATGCGCGAACTGGACCTTAAAAAGGCGGAATTAAAAGAAATTTACCACGAAGCGAATTACATAAAAGAGCGCCTGAGGAAAGGCTGAGCCCGAGGCGGCGGCGCGGAGCCTGAAAATTATTCAAGGGAGATAAAATCATGAAAAACGCTGAAATTATCATGTCATCGGCTTTGTTTGCGTCTATTTTTCTGTCCGCCTGCGGCCGGCCCGAAGAAAAGCCCCGCCCGACAAACCCGCCTGAAAAGACCTCAACGGCCGGGACCGGAAAATCCGGCGAAAGCGCCGGGAAGACCTCTTCCCCGACGGAATTCGTTCCGCCCAACAAACTGGTTCCGTTTAAATCCTTCAGCGAACAATCCTCCGGCGAGCGGCCGGGAGTCTTCCAAAGCACGGTCCCGGCGCTTTCAGGCGCCCCCGGAACTTCCGTGGTCACGAATATTACGAATAATCCCGGCGTAGCAACTTCTACCGCGCCGGCTCAGGCGCCGGCGGCCATCCCGGTACAAAAACGCCCCGTATACCCGCATTAACCTGAATTCCTCAGTTGTCCCGCGGGGACTATCCCTCCCTTAAGAGTTTAAGGAAATGGGATGAGGAATTCAGGAGTTCCATGTTGCATGTTGCAAGTCACAAGTAACAACGAAAAAACGTGATTTTTTTGTCATTTTTTTAACTTGTCCCTTTTCCTTGGTTTTTATAAGGAGAGGGACTATCCCGTCCTTAAGACTTATAGGAGATGGGATGTGACATGTGACCTGAG
>Ga0066637_10002594_pt1 | contig 12084 bp, 11 predicted proteins | sample CryGeyCG2014_020_FD_62737 | JGI IMG/M metagenome (GOLD analysis project Ga0066637, IMG submission 62737) | Groundwater microbial communities from aquifer - Crystal Geyser CG08_land_8/20/14_0.20 | ecosystem: Environmental > Aquatic > Deep subsurface > Groundwater | place: USA: Utah: Grand County...
TCGAAATATTTCTTTAATATCTCTTCAAAAATTTCAGTTGTTGATTCCTGAATTGCCCACCTTTTTATATAATTTATATCTGGTTTGGAAATTTCTAAAATCGATTTAATATCTTCTAACTGTTTCGCGCCCTGACCCTCTTTATACCAAATTAACTTACTTAAAATTAAATCTTCAGGAGAAATAAAATTAATTTTTTGACCATCAATTATTTCAACAATTGCTCTCTCGAATTTTTCAAAAGGATATCTCTTTACCCAAAAATCTATTTTTAATCCTGTTTGAGGATGAATAAAATTGAATTCTCCTTTATGTTCTAAAGCATCTCTAATCGCTTTCTTGTCAACATAAACATCTTTATCAATAGATAATAATTCTCTAGATAATTGGGGAATTTTCTGAGGAAGTAATTCTATTACAATATCAATGTCAGCCGTAAAGCGGGGTTTCGCCAAAACAGCAACCGCATATCCACCAGTGACAATATATGGTATCTTAAGCTTTTCTAAAATTTTTGCGATTTTACAAAGAAGTTTTTCTGGAGTCACGATTTCTTTTCTTTTTTAATTCCTCTAATTTCTTACCAAGTAAAAATAATTGCCCAGCAATTTTAATTTTTTTTGCGGCTGGCATCTTTCTATAAATTTCATTTTGGATTTTTTCTGCTCTTTGAGGTGTTAGAATATCTTTATTCATTTTTAGGAGTTAACCCCGAAGGAAAGCCTTCGGCTTCCTACGGGGCAAGTAATTCTTTGACGATTTTACTCACTAAACTGCCGTCGGCTTCGCCTTTAACTTGAGGCATTAATTCTTGCATTACTTTTCCCATGTCTTTTAAGTCAACTTTTTCCCGCTCCGAAGGAGCGAGGCTCGCCCGTAGGGCGGCAATTGCTTCTTTGGCTAATTTCTTTATTTCCTCTTCTGAAAGTTGCTCTGGTAAATATTTCTTTAAAACCTCGATTTCTTTTTTTTCTTTCTCCACTAAATCCTGCCTCTCCCCTTTTTCAAATTCTAAAATCGATTCTTTTCTTTTTTTAACTTCCGAGGAGATTACTTCAATTACTTCTTCATCAGTTAATTGGCTTTTCTCAATGAGTTCTTCCTCGGTTAGCTCTGGCTCGGCTTTAGCAATTTTATATCTTTTTTCTTTTTCTTTATTTAAAATAGCAGCTAAAAGCATCCGTAAAACCGAAGTTGGTAATGTCTCTTTTTTCTTTGTTGCTTTGGTTAAATCTTTTTGAATTTTCTCCTTTAAGGTCATCATTTCCCTAATTTCCCTAATTTTCTCAATTTTTCATATTCTTCTTTTAATTGTTCCCTTCTTAAAGCTGTTCTTTTCTTCATCTGACGACTTTTTTGGCGGTGGCGAAATCGGGTTTTTCTTGCCCGAAGTAAAATTCCGCTTCGTTGAACACTTTTTGAAAAGCGGTAAATTAAAGCCTGATTAGTTTCCCTTTCCTGTTTTTTTATTTCAAGTGCCATATTAGGGTAATTTATTAAGGGTGGTGGGTGAACGGAGTCCACTTAGTAAATGCAAATGTAAGTGATCGATTAGCTGGCCAGCCGGACGACCAACATTAATTATTAATTTGTAGCCTTTTAATTTTTTCCCTCTGGCTATTTTTTGAGCGACTAAAAATAATTCTCCCATTAATTTCTGGTCTTTCGATTCTAAATGATCTACCGATGGAATGTGTTTTTTGGGGACAATTAAAAGATGGAAGGGAGCTTTGGGATGGATGTCTTTGAAGGCAATAATTTTCTTATCTTCGTAAACAATTTCCGCTGCTGCTGTTTTATTGGCAATTTTACAAAATAAACAATTCATCATTTACCGAGCTTTTATTTATAAAAGCGAAGGTGAAGATAAATCTTTAGATTCATCGACTTTTAAGTTTTTTCTTTATCTCTCTTACTACTTTTTCTGTTTTTATTGTTTCTTGCCTTCCGGTTTTCATATCCCTGATAATAATTGTTCCTTCCAAGGCTTCTCTCTGCCCTAAAATTAGGGTATATTTTACCTCAATTTTATCTGCTCTAGCCAATTGGGCCTTTAAAGAATCTCGACCAAAAGATTCGGCAACCTGAATTTTGGCTACTCTAAAATCTTCCAAAAGTCTTAAACTTTTTCTTTTAGCTAAAGTTCCAAGTTGGGCTAAATAAATTTTTGGTCGGGACTCTTGGGGAAGTCTTATGGCTTTAGTTTTCATCGCCGCTATCATCCTTTCTATTCCGGTTGATGCACCTACCGCTGGGGTATCCTTCCCGCCCAAAAGTTTAACTAAAGCATCGTATCTTCCTCCTCCGGTTAAAGCTCCCTGGGCCCGACCTTCCTCTGAATCTTCATAGATCTCAAAAACAGTTTTAGTATAATAATCCAATCCTCTGACCAAATAGGGATTTAAGTGGTAAGGCAGTTCTATTTCATCTAAAAATTCCAAAACTTCTTTAAAATGGGAATGACAATTTTCACAAAGATGGTCGATCATCTGAGGAGCTTGGCTAATTATCCTCTGACACTTTTCTTCCTTGCAATCCAAAATTCTTAAAGGATTTTCTCTAAGACGCCTGCGACAATCAGCGCAGAGAGAGGACTCCCTTGACCTAAAATAACTCATCAAAAGTTTTTTATAATAGGGACGACATTGACTGTCTCCAATACTATTTATCTCGACAATTAAATTTTTTAATTTAAGCTCTCTTGAAATATTGTAAAAAATCTGAATAATTTGGGCATCAATCACTGGACTTTCCTCGCCAAAAACCTCAAAGCCGAATTGCCAAAACTGACGATATCTACCAGCTTGGGGTTTTTCATATCGAAAATAGGGGCCGAAATACCAGAGTTTAACTGGCTGAGGCAAATTAGACATTCCCTGCTTAATGTAAGCTCTGGCTACCGGAGCCGTTCCTTCGGGTCTTAAAGTTAAATAATCTCCTCCTTTGGTTCTTAAGGTAAACATTTGTTTTCCAACAATATCGGTAGCCAGTCCAATTCCTTTTGAAAAAAGTTCTGTTTCCTCCAGAATGGGAGTTTCAATCTTTTGGAACTGATAAAAATTGGCAATATTTTCAGAAACCTCATAAATCTTTTGGAAATATTTCTGCTCTGGGGGCAGAATGTCATGCATTCCGGTTGGACTTTGAAATTTTGGTTTCTTCATATCCCTACGAATTACGAATTAATACGAATATACGAATAATTTACGCGAGGCAGGATGTGAAGGGAGCATTTCGCAGCCGAGCCCGAGAATTAGTTTGTCTTTCAGTTAAGAATTCGGGAGGCTCGGCGAGACTACAACCCGCCCACCTCGTCCTCCCAGCCTTCGGCTGGGCCCCTATAGCCGCGGCTGGGGATAAATTTTGTCTTATTATTTAAGCCGATGGCGTGCCCCCTGAACAGCCTGCCGAGCGATTATCTTTTTAATATGCGGGCGCTTCGAATTTGGCTAAGGCAGCAAAAGGCCAGGCTCGAAAAAGGACTCGACCAACAATATTTTCCTTAGGTAAAGATCCCCAACTTCTAGAATCAGCCGAAGAGACCCGGTTGTCTCCCAAGACAAAATATTCATCTTCATTTAAAGAAACTCGAACATCACCAGGAGTTTGGCAAGAGGCTGGAAGATAATCTGACTCATCTAAAATCTGGCTTCCTACTTGGTTAAAAATTATTACCTTACCATCTTCAATCTCTACTGTTTCTCCAGGAAGGCCGACAATTCTTTTAATGTAGCGCTGAGAAGGGTTTTGAGGATATTTAAAAACTACTACTTCCCCTCTCTGGGGACTCCCAAATCGATAGGAGATTTCATCAATAATCAAATAATCACCATTTTCAAAATTTGGCTCCATCGACTGGCCCCTAACAAAAAAAGGTTGAAACAAAAAATAACGAATAGGGACAACTATCAATAAGGCAATAATTACAATTTTTAAAATTTCCCAAATAAAAGCAAAGAAGTTTCTCATAATACCCTACGAATTACGAATTTTTACGAATATACAAATAATTTTTCAACTCTTTTATCATTATACTATTTTTTCTTTTGAAATCAAGGCGAAGAGATAAATCTCTTCTTAATCTTCGCTAGCGCTTGATGGGCGAAGAGAACTTCATTCTCTTCTTCATCTTCGCTGGCGCTTGATAGGCGAAGAGAACTTCATTCTCTTCTTCATCTTCGCTAACGCTCGATGGGCGAAGAGAACTTCATTCTCTTCTTCATCTTCGCTAACGCTCGATGTATAATGAATTAATGATTCTAATTGTCGGCCTGGGTAATCCAGGTAAAAAATATAAAAATACTCGCCATAACATTGGCTTTAGAATAGTTGATGAGTTAACTAAAGAGCTAAGCTCCTTAAAGAGGAGAGGAGTTATTTTAGCCAAGCCAAAGACTTTTATGAATCTCTCTGGTAAAGCAGTAAAATCTCTAATTAAAAAGTATAAAATACCAACCGCTAATCTCTGGGTTATCCATGACGACATCGATCTGCCTTTAGGTAAAATCAGAATTGTTAAAAATCGAGGAGCGGCCGGCCACAAAGGAGTGGAGTCAATAATTAAAGAGTTGGGAACGAAGAATTTTGTTAGATTTAGAATTGGAATTTGTCCTAAAACCGGCAAACCAAAAAATATAGAAAAATTTGTTCTTCAAAAGCCGAGAGAGGCGAAGCCGAGCGAGGCGGGAGATGAGACGAAGTCTCAGCGACCATTTAATAAAGATGAGGAAAAGATTGTTAGAGAAGTCATTAAAAAATCAGCTGAGGCAATTGAAATACTTTTAAGAGAGGGTTTAGAAAAAGCAATGAATAAGTTCAATGAATCTTCGATTCATTTCACCTCTCAATAAATAAATTTATTTCGATGTTTAACAAATGAAAAACCCCTAATCTGCCTGCGAGTGGTAGGATTTAAAGAGAATTCTCTAAAACCCTACGCTTCAGTTTGGCTAAGAAGTAAGGAGGGATTATCTTAGCTTTTAACTCCCAGGCAGATTAGGAGTGTCAAAATCTTTGACAATGCCTGCTAAATAATATATTATACTAAAATAGATGGAATTGTCAAGGGTAAGTCTTGATAAGGTTATAATCTGCGGTATTACCCCCTATTTTCTGGAAAAGGGCAATTTTTGGTTTGAGAAAAATTTAAGAAAAATCTTAGAAGCCAGAAAAACTCAATCTTTTTTTGAGGACAATACTCTATATTTAGAAAAAAAACAAAATTACAATTTTTCTCAATTTTTAAGAAAATTAGATGAAATGGGTTATGAAAAAGTGCTCAGAGTTTCTGAAGTGGGAGAATTTTCTCAAAGAGGAGGAATAATTGATGTTTTCCCTGTAAATTTAAATCAGGCCATCCGTTTTGATTTTTTTGGAAATAAAATTGAAGAAATTCTCCAGCTTCCCATAAAAATTAGGGGTGAAAAAGCGACTAAAGAAATTTTAAAAAAGAAATTAAAATCCCAAAAATTATTTTCCGATTTAAAAGGGCTAAAAACCGGAGACTACCTGGTTCACCTTGATCATGGCATAGGAAAATTTACTTCCCTTACAAAAACTCCTATAAATAATGGAAGTCGGACTTCCATTAATTATTATGTTTTAGATTATGCTCAGGGGGACAAATTATATGTACCGGTTGGACTTGAAAGGAAACTCTCCCGCTATATTGGTTTTATTGAGCCGAAAATTTCAAGACTTGGCTCTCCTCTTTGGCAAAGAACAAAGAAAAAAATTAAAGAAGAGGCAGAAAAATTAGCCAGAGAGCTTTTGGAAATTTATGCTAAAAGAGAAATTACTACTCGCCCACCCTATCTACCAGAAGATGAAATGGATTTTCAAATAACTTCCAGTTTTCAATATCAAGAAACTCCAGATCAAATTCAGACCATTGAAGACATTAAAAAGGATTTAGAGGACCAAAGACCGATGGATAGAATTGTCTGTGGCGATGTTGGTTTTGGCAAAACTGAGGTTGCCTTGCGGGCAATGATAAAGGCAGTAAAATCAGGTTATCAAACAGCGATGATTTGTCCGACTACTATTTTAGCTAATCAGCATTTTCAAAATTTTAAAGAGCGTTTAAAAAATCTCCCAATTAGAATTGCAATTTTATCTCGCTTACAAACAAAAAAGGAACAAAAGGAGATAATTGAGGGTTTGAAAGCAGGTTCAATCGATGTAGTGGTGGGAACTCATCGAGTTTTATCAAAAGATGTTGAATTTAAAAACTTGGGATTATTAATCATTGATGATGAGCAGAGATTTGGAGTTGGGCAAAAAGAAAAATTAAAAAAAATAAGGACATCTCTTGATGTTTTATCTCTTTCAGCAACTCCAATTCCCAGAACTCTTTATTTAGCTTTATCCTCTTTAAAAAGTATTAGTTTAATTCAAACTCCGCCGGTTGGCAGATTGCCGGTGAAAACCTTCATTTTGCCTTTTAATGAAAAAATTATTAAAAAAGCAATTGAGAATGAAATCTCTCGTGGCGGCCAAATTTATTATTTACATAATCGGGTAGAAACAATTGAGGCAACGAGAAAATTTTTAGAAAATTTAGGGGCCCCGCCTTCGGCGAGGAGGGTGGAGGGTGGGTGGCGTCCCAAAGCATCCGCCAGTTGGCGGATTGGCATCGCCCACGGAAGGTTAAGGGAAAAGGAATTAGTTAAAGTAATGGCTGATTTTCAGAATAGAAAAATTGATATTTTGGTAGCTACTACGATTATTGAAAATGGTTTGGATTTACCAAATGTTAATACTTTAATTGTAGCTGACGCCACCAGACTGGGTTTGGCTGAAGCTTACCAAATCAGAGGCAGAATTGGCCGTTCACATATTCAAGCTTTTGCCTACTTTTTCTACGGGGGCCACCTCTCAGACTACAACCCGCCCACCACGTCCTCCCATTTGCTTCGCAAATTGGCCCCTAAAGCCAGAATGAGATTAGAGGCCTTAAAAAAAGCTGAAGAATTAGGTTCAGGTTATCGAATTGCTTTAAAGGATTTGGAAATAAGAGGGGCAGGAAATATTTTAGGAAACGAACAATCTGGAAATATAAATTCGGTTGGTCTCAATTTGTATTGTCAAATGCTTTCAGAAAGTATAGAAAAACTAAGAATTGCCAAACCTGCCCCGTAGGCCAAGCACATAACGCTTTATGTGCTCGGTCCTTCGGGGTGTTATCCGAAGCAATTGAGAAATTGAAAACTAAGTGTTAGATTTAAAAAACGTGATTAAAACAATTTCTATTAAAGATAAAAATTATCCGAAACTTTTGAAGGAAATTAAGGATGTGCCAGAGGTTCTTTATTATAGAGGGGAAATTTGGGCTGAGGAAAATTGTTTTGCCGTTGTCGGAACCAGAAGGTGTTCTGCCTATGGAAAGCAAGTAGCTCTAGAAATTGCTGGAGATTTGGCTGAAACTGGTTTGACTATTGTCTCAGGTTTAGCGCCTGGCATCGATACCTTTGCTCATTTGGCAGTGGTAGAAAGAGGAAAGAGAACAATTGCTGTTTTAGGAACCGGAATTGATGAAAAAAGTATATATCCTCAAGAAAATTTAAAATTAGCGAGGAAAATTTTAGAATTAGGTGGAAGCCTGATCTCCGAATATCCTTCAGGAACTCATGGCTCTGAATTCACTTTTCCCCAAAGAAATCGGATAATCTCCGGAATTTCTCTGGGGGTTTTAATAATTGAGGCTAAACAAAAATCGGGGGCTTTAATTACGGCTAATTGGGCCAAAAAACAAGGAAGAAAAATCTTCGCCATTCCCGGCCCTATTCACTCTTCAAATTCAAAAGGTTGTCATTATTTAATTAAACAGGGAGCGAAGCTAGTTGAGAATGCTAATGATATTTTAAAGGAATTAAATCTAAATCTATCGATTTCCGAAATCAATAGAGTTGTAAAAGGTGAAAATGAAGAAGAAAATCTAATTTTAGGAGTTTTAAAAGAGGAGGCTTTGGATGTCGATAAAATTATTGAGAAAACAAAGCTTTCAGTAGCTAAGGTAGCTGGCACCTTAGCTATTTTAGAAATAAAGGGTAAAGTAAGAAATTTAGGAGGAAATATATATGCAATTAATCATCGTTGAAAGTCCAACAAAATCAATAACCCTAAAACGATTTCTTGGTAAAGAATACCAAGTCCTTGCAACTATGGGTCATATTCGAGATTTACCAAAGGGTGAATTTGGAGTAGAGACGGAAAATGATTTTAAGCCAAAATATATTATTCCTAAAAAATCAAAAAAAATAATTCAGCTTTTAAAAGAAGTAGCAAAAAAGGCTGATTTAGCTATCATTGCCACTGATGAGGATAGAGAGGGAGAAGCAATTGCCTGGCACTTAACTCAGATTTTGAATTTAAACAGTCAGAAACCTTATCAAAGAATTGTCTTTCATGAAATCACTAAGTCAGCAATTGACAAAGCTCTAAAAAATCCGAGAAAAATCGATATAAATTTAGTTGATGCCCAGCAGGCCCGAAGAATCTTAGATAGAATTGTTGGTTACAAATTATCTCCTTTTTTATGGAAAAAAGTTGCCAGAGGTCTTTCAGCCGGCCGAGTCCAATCAGTAGCAGTAAGATTGGTGGTTGAACGGGAAAGAGAAATTAAAAATTTTGTCCCTCAAGAATACTGGCAAATTGTTGCAAAATTCAAAAAAATAATGGAAGTCGGACTTCCATTAATAAGTTTTGAAGCTGTTTTGGTGAAAAAAGATGGGAAAATTTTAGATAAATTGGCGATTAAAAATAAAGAAGAGGCAGATAAAATTGTCGAAGATTTAAAGGGAGCAGAAGTCGATGAGACTTCCTCTCATCTCCACGCTGCGCTTCCTTCGGAAGCTTGCGTATACAAAGTAATAAACGTTGAGAAAAAAGAAGTAAAAAGAAATCCTTTACCTCCGTTTACCACTTCTACCCTACAGCAGGAATCCTGGAAAAGATTTCATTTCCCGGCAAAATTAACAATGCAAATTGCTCAGCAACTTTATGAAACTGGAAAAATCACCTATCACAGGACGGATTCTTTAAATCTTTCTGGTCAATCCTTATTTTCGGCTAAAAAATTCATTACCGAGCATTATGGTAAAGAATATTGGGCAGGATTTTTAAGAAAATATAAAGCTAAAGGTTTGGTTCAGGAAGCCCACGAGGCAATTAGGCCCACTTATCCCAACCGGATGCCCGACCAATTAAAACTAGGCGAAGAGGATAAATCCTCTTCTTCATCCTTCGCTGCGGCTCGGATTTATGATTTGATTTGGCGGAGATTCATTGCCTGCCAAATGGCTCAAGCCAGCTTTGATTCTACAACTGTTGACGTTTTAGCTACAAACTACAAACTACAAACTACAAACTACACATTTAGGGCTACTGGACAGATTTTGAAGTTTGATGGATTTTTAAAGGTCTACCCTATCAAATATGAAGAAACTGAATTACCACCTTTGAAAAAAGAAGAAATCTTAGAACTAATAAAATTAATATCTTCTCAACATTTTACCCAGCCTAAGCCTCGATATACTGAAGCCACTTTAATTAAAGCCCTTGAAGAAAATGGAATTGGCCGGCCTTCAACTTATGCTCCTATTTTATCTACAATTCAAGAAAGAAATTATATTGAGAAAAATGCAGAGAGAAGATTCCAGCCAACCGAAATCGGAGTAGTGGTTAACGATCTTTTAGTCACCCACTTTCCAAAAAATGTTGATATTAAATTTACCGCTGAAATGGAAGAGGATTTAGATAAAATTGCCGAAGGTCGAAGAAAATGGGTCGAAGTTTTAGAAGAATTTTATCAACCTTTTGAAGAAAATTTAAAACAGAAATATCAAGAAGTTTCAAAAAAGGAAATCACCGAAAAACCAACTGAGAAAATTTGTCCAAAATGTGGTGCCCCTCTTTTAATTAGATTAGGGAAATTTGGGAAATTTTATGCTTGTTCTAAATTCCCCAAGTGTAAATATACTGAATCTTTAGAAGAAAAGACTTTAGGAATAAAATGTCCAAAATGCAAAGAAGGAGAAATTGTTGAAAAGAGAACTCGAAGAAATAAAATCTTTTACGGTTGTAACCAATTTCCAAAATGTGATTTTGCCTTGTGGGACAAGCCCACCGGTGAAAAATGTCCAAAATGTAAATCGCTTTTAGTTACAACGAAAAGAGGTCAAATAAAATGTTCTAACAAAGAGTGCGATTACAAGCGATGAAGTTTGCCTCCTTTGGAGTTCGCCTTCATCTTTACCTTCGCTGAGCACATAATTTTTATGTGCTCAGCTCGGTAATTGAAAAATGAAAATAAATTTGTTAAAATAAACGCGGGCCGCGGTGCTGGAACCGGAAGACAGGATAGACTCAAAATCTATTGTCCCAAAAGGACGTGTGGGTTCGAGTCCCACCCGCGGCATATTTATTTTAAGAAATCAAAAAACCTGCGAAGACGCAGGATTTATTTTTGAAAAATTTATCTTTTACTAAGTTTTACTAAATTCTCAAGCAAACAGGCGACGGTCATTGGGCCGACGCCGCCAGGAACCGGGGTAATATAGCTTGCTTTTTTTGCAACACTTTTAAAATCAACATCGCCCACCAGTTTCCCCTTTTTGACGCTACAGCCGGCATCAATTACTACCAATCCTTTTTTAATCGCGTTTCCCTTAATCAAATTTGGTTTGCCCACTCCTGAAATTAAAATATTGGCTTTTTTAGTAAAAGAGAGGGCATCTTTAGTAAATTCATTCAAAACTGAAAGGGTGGCTTTTTCTTTCAAAAGTTTGATGGCCAAGGGGAAACCAACCAATCTGCCAGCCCCTATCACTACAACATCTTTTCCGATTAACCCAATTTTGTAATTCCTCAAGAGACGTAAAATTCCATTAACCGTTGGCGGCAGAATTTTCAGAGTTCCTTGATAAAACTTTCCTAAACTTTTCTCTGAGAGAACATCTATATCCTTCTCTTCAGAAATCAGATTCAAAAATTCTTCCGGACTCCAACCCACCCTCCACCCTCCCAGCCTCCGGCTGGGCCCCTGAAATTTTTTAGGTAAGGGTAGTTGAATAATTATTCCTGAATTAGCTGGATTTCTAACAATTTTTTTAATTTCCTTTTTTAATTTCAAAACGCTGACTTTTACTGGAAATTTAAACAACCTTAAATTAATACCAACTTTCTCACAGGCTTTTTTCTTTTGATTAATAAAAATTTGAGAAACTAAATTCTCGCCAACCTGAACTATGGCTAATCTTAATTTTAAATTAGATTTTTTAATCTCTCTTTTAAGGTTGGTCAGAATTTTCTCTGATAGTTCTTTTCCATCAAGGAGTCTCATAAAATAGGGAATCTTTTACAAAGTTTTTTAACTTCCTTTTTTATTTTTAAATAGGATTTTGGGTTAGAAATTACTTCATTAATCCAAAAGGCAATTTTTTTCATTTCTTTTTCTTTCATCCCTCGAGTAGTTAAAGCCGGAGTACCCAACCTGATTCCCGACGGGTCGTAAGGAGGACGGGGATCATAAGGAATAGCGTTTTTATTAATAACAATACCTGTCTTCTCAAGAAGCAACTGAGCATCTTTGCCGCCTATCCCCTTATTGGTAAGGTCAACTAAAACTAAATGATTGTCGCTACCGCCAGAGATTAAATTAAAATTATATTTCTTTAATTCCTGAGCTAAAGTTTTAGTATTTTTGATAATTTGTTGAGCATATTTTTTAAAGGCTGGCGATAAGGCCTCTTTTAAAGCAACTCCAATGGCGCAAATGGTATGATTGTGGGGTCCTCCTTGTAAGCCAGGGAAAACTTTTCGGAAGATTTCCTCTCTCAACTTTTCTTTACATATAATAAGTGCTCCTCGGGGCCCTCTTAAAGTTTTGTGGGTAGTAGTCATTACCACGTCAGCCCAGGGAAAAGGACTGGGATGACAGCCACCAATAATCAAACCAGTAATGTGAGAAATATCAACCAAAAGATAAGCTCCAACTTTTTTAGCGATTTTTGCCAATTTTTTGAAATCGATTTTCCTCGGATAAGCAGTAAAACCGGCAATAATTAGTTTTGGTTTTTCTTTCTT
>Ga0066637_10002595_pt1 | contig 12077 bp, 13 predicted proteins | sample CryGeyCG2014_020_FD_62737 | JGI IMG/M metagenome (GOLD analysis project Ga0066637, IMG submission 62737) | Groundwater microbial communities from aquifer - Crystal Geyser CG08_land_8/20/14_0.20 | ecosystem: Environmental > Aquatic > Deep subsurface > Groundwater | place: USA: Utah: Grand County...
AAAATTCTCTCCTTTAATGTCTTGGTATTGTCAAAAATAGCTATTCAAATGTAGGGGCGACATTTATGACGCCCGTCAATTGCGGGTTTGATAAATCAAACCCCTACAATATAGGCTATTTCCCTTAAAAATCTCAAGGCTTCTCTTCCTTCCTGACTGAACTTTTTAAAATCACAGTGTTCTATGGATACCCGATTATCATATCCAATAGATTTTAAGGCTTTAAAAAATCCGGCTATATCCCAGGTTCCCTTTCCCGGATAGACCCGAGTCCTTCCATCAAAATCACAAAGATGAATATGGAAAAGATATTCTTTAGCTAAGATGAGAGGGAGGAAGTCTTCTCCCTCTTCCTGCATGTGGCGAAGGTCAGCTAAAAGCTTAACCTCCTCTCTATCTACTTCTTTAGCTAAACTAAGTCCTTCAGTAACTTTGTTAATAATGTTACAATGACCAGAGGCTAAAGGTTCTATGACTATAATAATCTCTTTCTTCTTAGCCTCATCAGCAGCTAAATTTAAGAAGTATTTTATTTGTTTATATGCTTCCTCAGGAGAGAAATTATCAGGAACCCCTCTTGCCCCACCGCTACCAAAGACAATAACCTTTCCGCCCAAACTTGCTACTCGTCCTACGGCTACCTTCAGGTAACTCTTTATCTTCTCCTCATCTACTCTTTTCCCTACTACTTTCAGTTCAGAAGGTAAAAAACAATTGAAAGCCTCCGGCTTTATCTTAGAAGAGGAAATATTTAGGTTTTGAAATTCTTCCTCATTCATAAGGTCTCCCACTGGTGGTTCTAGGTAATCAAAACCAGCCTTCTCTACTTGAGAGAGCTCCTTAAGACTAGAACAAAAGCCAAACCTCACCCCTTCTCTCCTCCTCTTTGACTGATTAGTTGTTAGTTGTTAGGTGTTAGGTGTTAGTTGTTAGATTTTAGTTGTTAGCCGCGGTAGGAGGGCATTTATGCCCGACACAATCTCATGATAAATCGTGCCTGAAGGCACTCCTACCGGCATTCCCATAATCTTCTAATCTCCAATCTTCCAATCTTCTAATCCACTTCCCACTTCTGACTTCTGTCCTCTGTCTTCTGTCTTCTGACTTCTGTCCTCTATGGACCGTGGACTATGGACTACTTAAGCTCCCTGCCTACCTTTACTATCCCTTCCGAAGTTAAGCCATATCTTTCTCGCAAGGTTTTTGCCGGGCCCTGTTCAATAAACTTATCCGGCAATCCCATGGTCTTAATCTTAACACTTATTCCTTGCTTTGCCAAGACCTCCAGCACTGCACTTCCAAACCCTCCCAAGATAACATTTTCTTCCAGAGTGATTACCTTGCCCGTCTGTTTAGCCAGCTTAATTATTAAATCTTCATCCAATGGTTTAACAAATCGGGCATTGACTACAAAGGCAGAGATTCCCTCTTTTGCTAATTCCTCTCCTGCTTTTAAGGCTGGGAAGACAAGGCTACCAACAGCTAAAATAAGCAAGTCTTTCCCTTCTCTGAGTATTTCTCCTTTCCCAATTTCTATCTTTTCTACCTCCCGACCTGGAGGTGACTGCAGGCTTGCCTGGGCCTCGCTCGGCACGGCAGACAGATAAGTAGATTCTTCCCTTTTAACTCCCAAAGAATTTCCCCGCGGATATCTTAAGGCAATAGGACCAGGGTAGGAAAGAGCAGTCTTTAACATATCTCTTAATTCCCCTTCATCCTTAGGTGACATTATTATTAGATTGGGGATACTTCTTAAGAAACTTAAGTCAAATACCCCTTGATGAGTGGGACCATCTTTTCCTACTATCCCCGCCCGGTCAAGAACAAAGGTAACCGGGAGATTTTGCAGGCAAACATCATGAAGAACCTGGTCATAGGCTCTTTGCAAGAAGGTGGAATAAATAGCTACCACTGGCTTAAATCCCTGAGTGGAGAGTCCAGCCGCAAAGGTGACTGCATGTTGCTCAGCCATCCCCACATCAAAGAATCTTTCCGGATACATTTTAGCAAATTCACTCAAACCAGTTCCTTCGGGCATAGCCGCAGTAATGGCGATAATCTTTTCATCTTCCTTAGCTAACTGGCAAATAGTCTGACTAAAGACCTCAGTATAAGTAGGAAGAGTATTCTTCTTAATTACCTCCCCGTTATCAGGGTCAAAAGCACTTATCCCATGAAATTTTGTCGCATCATTCTCGGCTGGCTCATATCCTTTTCCTTTCTTGGTAAGCACATGAATAAATATTGGCTCATTCATCTTCTTGGCTAAATCAAGAGTCTTTCGAAGAAGCTCTAAGTTATGTCCATCAATAGGTCCTAAATAATTAAACCCTAATTCTTCAAAGAATATACCGGGGACAACCAAATACTTTAAACCATCCTTTACCTTCTTTACCGCCTTAAACACCTTAGGACCAACTCGGGGAATACCTTCCACTAAATTCTTAAAATCCGAGCGGGCTTTAAAGTAAGTAGAAGTAACCCGCAACTCCCCTAAATAGTTAGACAAAGCCCCTATTCCCGGAGAGATAAACATCTCATTATCATTGAGGATGACTATTAAATTTGTCTTTAACTGCCCAGCATGATTTAGAGCTTCAAAAGCCATCCCCCCGGTTAATGCTCCATCCCCAATCACAGCAATGACATTCTCACTGCCTCCTTTAAGGTCCCTGGCTTTAGCCAGTCCCAGAGCAGCAGAGAGAGAAGTGCTCCCGTGCCCAGTCCCAAAGACATCATGTTCTGATTCTTCCCGCTTAGGAAAGCCACTTATCCCTTGAAATTTTCGTAAGGTAGAAAATCTTTCTCTTCTTCCGGTAAGCAACTTATGAGCATAAGATTGATGTCCTACATCCCAGATAATCTTATCTTTTGGGCTATTGAAGGTATAATGCAAAGCTATAGCTAACTCCACTGCTCCTAAGCTAGCGGCTAGATGTCCGCCATTTTTAGCGCAGGTAGCAATTATCTCTTCCCTTATCTCCCGGGCCAACTTCCCCAGCTCAGCAAAAGACAAAGACTTAAGGTCCTGGGGGCAGTTGATTTTATCAAGAATCTCAGCCATTCCCTACTCCCTCATTAATCGTCCAGTATGCTCTCAGCTAATTCTTTTAAAACTTCTCCTCTTTCTCCAAACATCTTAAGAGCAGATAAGGCTTTCCTCTTAGAAAGTCGGGCTAATCTTTCTGCTTCCTTTGTCCCCAGAAGTGCCGGATAGGTAGCCTTCTTTTTTCTCTGCTCACTCTTTTCATCTTTGTCCCTCAGGTCATCTCTTATCTGAAAGGCAAGCCCCAGCGCTTCTCCATATTTAGTAAGAGAGGCTATCTCTTCTTTTTTTGCCCTGCTTAAAATTGTCCCTGAGCGCAAAGCCACCCTAAAAAGTCCTCCTGTTTTATGACTGTGAATATATTTAAGCCTAGAGAGACTGATCTCTTTTCCTTCCGAATTTAGGTCTATTGTCTGCCCTCCAATTAATCCCCTGCTCCCGATAGCCTCACTTATCTCTTTAATTACCCGGAGAATTAATTTTAGATTTCTATCTTCCCTAGATTTAAGGTCACTTAATAATCTAAAGGCTTGAATCAGTAAAGCATCACCAGCCAAGACAGCTATCCCTTCTCCAAAGACTTTGTGACTGGTTAGTCTTCCCCGCCGATAATCATCATTATCCATAGAGGGCAGGTCATCATGGATTAAAGACCAGGTATGAATTAACTCTAAGGCACAGGCAACTGGCAATACAGGTTTTATCTTTCCCCCCACAACCTCAGCACTGGCTAAAGCAAGGATAGGTCGTAATCTTTTGCCCTTAGAGAAAAGGCTGTAGCGCATAGCTTGATGAATTAAGGAAGGATATTCTTTAGTCTTAGGTAGAGATTCATCTAAAGCCTTCTCAATAAGAGACCTTTTCTCTCTTAGATATCTTTTAATATCCACCCCGTCGCAGAGCTCCATTGTAAATTGCAAATATTAAATTGCAAATCTATCTTATTAACATCTAACTTGAATATTGCTTTGTTAAATAAATAAGAGTGTGATTAATGCAATCTTTATTTTGTTTACACAGCAGAATATGACTCTTAAGACATTTATTATTAAAGTTATTTACAGAGTCACCTGCAAAGTCGTTTGTTAAATTTTCAATTTGCAACTTCCAATTTACAATTCAACATTCTCTGAATGTTGCCCCGACTCCTCAGCCTTCAACTCAAAAGGCTCAAGAGAAATGCCTCCCTCTTTTCCCTCTACTAATTTTTCTATCCTTCTCTCCACTCCTTCCAGCTTCTCCTGGCAGAGACGAATCCTGCGAATTCCCTCTTCAAATAACTTCAAAGATTCCTCAAGGGGGATCTCTCCCTTCTCTAACTTTTCCACTATTTCCTCTAATTGTCTTAAAGCCTCTTCAAAAGATAAGTCTTTATTCTCTTTCATATCCTTATTATACTAAAAAAGAAAATTTTTAGCAAGAGCACCAGCCATTTAGTCCACGGTCCATAGCCCATGGTCCATAGTCCATAGTCCATAGTCCATAGTTTTTGGGTGATAGATGTCTGAAAAAGTGTCAAAGTGTCAGATTGGCTCTTGTTAGTTGTTAGTTTTCATTTGGCATTTGGATTTTGGATTTGTTTGGGATTTGGTAGTATTTGGATTTGGGATTTATTTTGTGGCTATTGCCTATTGCCTATGGAGAGCACCAGCCTTCTTTCTCCAGCCCACAATTAAGACACCTTTGGCGACAATCAGGAGTTAATTCTCCTCTCTTTGACCTTTCAGCCTCTTTGATTAAAAACTTCTTTTCTACTCCACTATCAATATGCTCCCAGGGCAGAACCTCATCATAACTTCTCTCTCTTTGGTAGAAAGAGGGGTCAACCCCTTCCTTTAAAAAAGCTTCCTCCCAGAGAGCATAGTGAAAATACTCTGACCAGGCATCAAACTTACAGCCAAGCCGAAAAGCCCGATGCAAAACTTTCCCTAAAGCTTTATCTCCTCGGGAAAAGACTCCTTCCAGAAGACTCAATTCCTTAGAGTGCCAGGAAAGCGATAACTTCTTATCCCTGAGATTAGTCCATAAATATCTTTGTTTTTCTTCTATCTCTTCCCTTGGTCTTTGTCTCTCCCATTGAAAAGGAGTATGGGGTTTAGGAACAAAGGAAGATATGCTTAAATTAATCCTTTTAAATTTGTGATAAGGCTTTACCTCTTTTCTTATCCTTTTTGTCAAAGCTACTATTCCTTCTATGTCTTCATCTTTCTCCCCTGGTAGACCAATCATAAAATATAATTTAAGAGAGGTCCAGCCCGATAAGAGAGCAGAATTTACTGCCTCAATTAAATCATCCTCACTTACTTTCTTATTAATTAGGTCCCTCATTCTCTGCGTCCCGGCCTCAGGGACAAAAGTAAGACCTCCTTTCTTAGTCTCCTTTAACTTTTGGGCTAAACTAAAAGAAAAAGTATCTGGACGCAGAGAAGGTAAAGAAATTTCAATTCCCTTTTGAGAAAACCTTCTCATCAATCCCTCTACCAATTCTTCCAGATGAGTGTAATCACTTGTGCTTAAGGAAAGTAAGGAGAGCTCCTCAAAACCTGTCTTTTTGATTGACTCCTCAGCTAGATTAAGCAGGACATCTAAAGACCTTTCCCTTACCGGCCGATAAATCATTCCTGCCTGGCAGAAACGACACCCTTGAGTGCAGCCGCGAAAAATCTCCAAACTAACCCGATTGTGGACAACATCTATAAAGGGAACTATAAGTCTTGTGGGGAAGAAGGACTGGTCAAGATTAGCAATTATCCGTTTGGTTACTTTTAAAGGAAACTCTTTTCTGCTTTGGGGTGCAGGATAAAGGGAAGGCACATATACTCCAGGAATCTTAGTTAATTCTTTTAATAACTCTCCCTTGTCCCTTGTCCCTTGTCCCTTGTCCCTTTTTATTAGTTCCACTATCTCTAAAATTACCTCCTCCCCCTCTCCAATAACAAAAGCATCAATGAAAGGAGAAAGGGGCTCGGGATTAAAAGTGCAGGTGCCACCAGCAACAATCAAGGGGAAAGTCTCTTCCCTCTCTTGAGAAAATAAAGGTATTCCCCCTAAATCTAAGATATTTAGGACATTAGTATAGCTCATTTCATACATCAGGGAGAAACCAATAAGGTCAAAATCTCTCAAAGGGTTTTTTGATTCTAAGCTAAATAAGGGAATGTTCTTCTTGCGGAGCATCTCTTCAAAATCAAGCCAGGGGGCAAAGACCCGTTCAGCTAAAACATATTCCTCTTTATTTAAAAGATGATAAAGAATTTGCCAGCCTAAATGAGACATCCCGATCTCATAAGTATCGGGGAAGACTAAAGCTACTTTAACCTCTACATCTTTCCAGTTTTTCAAAACAGCATTCCATTCATTACCAATGTACCTTCCTGGTTTAGATACCTTAAGTAAAAATTCCTTCATTTATAATCACCCAAGTGCCGGTAGGAGGGCATTTATGCCCGATACTGTGGGAAAGGTCTCCCGACCTTTGGAGTGCATTGACCATGTCAATGCATGCAACAACAGCTTTGTGCACTCCAAAACCTACCAACCCAACTCCTCAACTCCCTAACTCCTCAAACTCTTTAAACTCTTTAAACTCTTTAAACTCTTTAAACTCTTAAAACCTAATCCTCTGTCGGCGCATATAGATATTTAGTAGCAAAGCTGTAGCTAACATATTAGTTATCAAGGAACTACCACCATAACTAATAAAGGGTAAAGGAATGCCGGTAATCGGCATAATTCCAACAGCCATACCAATATTGATAAAGAGATGAAAGGCTAACATAGAGGCAATCCCGACAGCCATTAAACTGCCAAAGGAATCCTTAGATACACTGGCTGTGTGTAGTGCCCGCCAGATAAAGATGGAATAAAGAGATAAGAGAAAGACTGCCCCCACAAATCCAAATTCCTCTCCTAAAAGGGCAAATATAAAATCAGTGTGTTGCCCGGGAATAAAATGGAGTTGACTCTGGGTGCCAGCAAATAGACCTTTACCGAAGAGTTGTCCTGAGCCAATAGCAATCTTTGATTGGATAAGATGATAACCTGCTCCCAAAGGGTCTATGTCCGGGTCAAGAAAGATTAATAAGCGTCTCTTCTGATAGTCTTTAAGAAGCATCCAGAGAAAAGGTGAAAGGGCAAGAGCTCCCCCCATAAATCCAAGAAGGTGTTTTGGTTTAGCGCCAGCCATAAAGACCATTCCCAGCCAGATGACTAAAAAGATAAGGGAAGTTCCCAAATCTGGCTGTTTAAAGATTAACAATAAAGGTAAGATGATATGGAGAAAAGAGATGAGCAAGGTAGAGAGCTTTTCTATGCTCTCTTTCTTTTCGGCTAAGTAGCTGGCTAAGGTAATAATGACAAAGAGTTTAGCAAATTCCGAAGGCTGAAAAGGGAAGATTCCCAGGGATATCCAGCGGCGGGTACCGGCAGGGCCCTTACCAATAAAGAGAACTAATAACAATAAAAGGAGATTAAAAAGGTAAATTCCTTTGGAAAGTGGCTGAAAGGAGGCATAATCTCTATAGATAAAAAAAAACATTCCCACTAAACCAATAATAAACCAGAGCATTTGCCTTCTTAAAAAGAAATAAGCATCTTTCCCTTCACCACCTCCTCCCTGAGTAGCACTATAAATTAGCAAAAATCCGCTGCAAATTAAGAATAAGGTAGTAATAAACAAAGTAGAATCCAATTTCTTTAATAATTTCCAATCAAACATTTACTCCATCCCAAATTTTACTATCCGGGCAAAACTCTCAGCCTTAAGACTCTCTCCTCCCACTAAAGCTCCATCAATCTCTTCTTCCTGCATAAATTCCTCAATATTTTCTGGCTTTACACTACCTCCATAGAGAATACGGATAGCTTGCCCTATTTCCTGACCATATTTTTCCTTAATAATACCTCTAATTAAGCCAATCACTGAATTAGCATCTTCTCCGGTTGCATTCTTTCCGGTGCCAATAGCCCAAACCGGCTCATAGGCAATAACTACTTCTTTTATCATCGCTGAGTCCAATTCCTCAAAGGCAGCCTTGACCTGTCGGGTAACAACCTCTATGGTTTTCCCTCTTTCTCTCTCATCTTCTCTTTCTCCTACACAGACAATAGGCTTAAGATTATGGGTTAAAGAAAGCTTCATCTTAACATTAACACCTTCGTCCGTCTCACCAAAGTATTTGCGCCTTTCAGAATGCCCGATGAGGACATAACTACAGCCCAGCTCTTTTAACATCAAGGGGGATACTTCCCCCGTCCAAGCACCTCTTTCTTCTCCAAAAACATTTTGTGCTCCTAATAAGATGTTAGTATTCTTAATCACCGCCCCTAGAGCATAAAGAGCAGTAAAAGGTGGACAGACTACAACTGTCCTACCCTTAACATTTGCCAGTAGTCCCTTCAGGCTCTCCGCCAAGGAAATCGCCTCAGAAACAGTCTTGTTCATCTTCCAATTACCAGCAACAATTGGTGTCCGCAAACCGCACCTCCTTTAAAGGGGTCAGACCCCCGTAGAGACGACCCGGTGGGGTCTGACCCATAACTTGACCCATAACTTAGTCAATTATAGCACAAAACTCTCCCAAAAAACAAGGACACAGGTCAGGAGTCAGATGCTCATTATTTCTCCCCTGTGCGAAATCCAATTTTTCGGTGTGGCTTTTCAGGTGGTATCATAAGTTTGCGGATAGCATCAAATACCACTTTGAACTGTGCATCATATTTCTCTTCTAATTCTTCTAATTTACGGGCAAGTTCTTTGTGTGAAGAAATAATTTCACGAAGTTTTACAAATGTCCGCATTATCTGGATATTAACTTGGACAGCTCGTTTACTGTGTAGAACACTTGAAAGCATAGCAACTCCTTGTTCTGTAAAAGCATAAGGGAGATATTTTGAATATTTACCTTTCTCTAAGGTGACAAATTGGCACCTTAAAAAACTTTGATATTCTTCCAGTGTTAACTCGAACATGAAATCATCAGGAAATCTTTCTATGTTTCTTCTAACTTGTCTTTTTAACTGTTTTGTTTCAACACCATATAATTCAGCCAAATCTGAATCAATTATCACTTTCTTCCCACGAATAAGATAAATTTTTTCTCAATTCTTTCTATCGGAACAATTGCTTGATTAGCCATTATTTCTCCTTTCCTTCATTCTCACAAAGTTAGCGGGGTGCGGAAGCACTCTGCTCTTTCTCCACTCTCCTTCCAATCTTATCTCTTCTATCTTCCCTTCTTTATTAAATAATCCCGAACCTAATCCCGAACCTAATCCCGAACCCATGTATATATGATTATGCCAGGACGTAATATAAACTCCTTCCCTTACCTTTTGACTTGATTACTTTTAAATCCACCAATTTTCTAATTTCTTTTAACGCAGCACGGTCTGAAATTTTGAACATATCTCTTACATCTCGGTTTGTTATTTTCCCATTCTGGTTTATAAATTCTACTATTCTCATCTGCTTCTCAGTTAAAGCAATCTGCCCTCTTTTTGCCCTTCTCAATCTTTCACTGCTGAGTCTTATTACTCTCTCTTTAACTGTTTCAATACTTACATTTACCCCTTCTACAAAATACTCTAACCAGTTGGTCAAATCCAACGCTTCTTGATCAACGCTTTGCAATGCTTTGTAGTATGCCTGTCTATCAGAATCGTAGTAATCGTCAAGACAGAAAAACTGCTTGGTGTCAAAACCTCTTTTGTAAAGAATCAAAGTTGCCAGAACCCTTGCAGTCCTGCCGTTCCCATCAATAAAAGGATGGATTCTGACAAATTCATAATGGACCACTCCTGCCTCAATAACAGGTTCGAGTTCTTTTGCTCCCTCTAAGTTTATCCATTTAACCAAATCTTTTATTAACCTTGGCACATCCTTGTTTTGGGGTGGCCTAAAAAAGACCTCTCCGGTAAGTCTATTCGCCACTACGACATAGCGGTTACGGTAAACCCCACAGTCACCTGGATTATCTAAAGTATCTTTCGTTACCCTGCGATGAATATTTAAAATATCTTTTTCTGATATAGAATCTCCTTTTGTTAATTTTCCAATGTTTTCCAGGACACTTAGATAATTCAAGACTTCCTGTTTATCCTTTCGGGTTGCCATTACTTCTCTTCCCTGCGCCAAATCGCTTACCTGCTCTAAAGATAACCTGTTCCCCTCAATGCTTGTAGACGAATGGGCGCTATGGATTATCGCTTCCCGCCTCAAGGCAATTTTCCATTTAGGGATTAAAGGAGAATTGAGTATTAATTCTTTCGCAACAGAAACTTGAGTAAGATTTTTAACAATTTTATTTGTATAGCGAAAATTTGGCTTAAACATTTAATTACCTCACTAAATTTAACCTATCTTTTCCAAATATCCTTCAATCTTTTTTTCAATTACTGCAATCTCATTCTGTATTTTACCAAGGTCTTTCCATTCTTTTTCTATATCTATTTCTTCGACCTCTTCTTCTGGAAAGACATAAAGTGTGACATTGAGGTTGTAATCGTTATTTTTGATTTCTTCAGGTGAAACAGCACGGGAAAAGCCTTTAATATTATTGAATTCTTTGTATGCTTTTGCAATTTTAGCAATATGCTGGTCCCCTAACCTATTTAATTTTCTTACTTCCGGATGTTGCTCATATTCTGGAGAAGCATTAATGAATAAAACCTTTCCTTCTCTCCCTGCCTGTCGCGTTTTCGACGCAGACAGGTCTTTCCTCTTATTCCTATTAAAAATTATTATTGCCCCAGGTGCGCCGGTATTATAAAACAATTTCTCTGGAAGCAAAATGATACACTCTATTAAATCATCTTCCAGAATGCTGGCTCTTATTGCTCTCTCTTTCCCTCCACGAAAAAGACAGCCATTATCAATAACTACCCCAATTCTTCCATTAGTTTTCTTTGTTGAGGCAAGCATATGCTGAATCCAGGACCAATCCGCAGATTGTCCCGGAGTAAAGCCATAATTAAATCTTTTCTTCCAGAATTCTCCTTTTTTCTAATATTATCCCATAAGAATTCTTCCGGCAAATCAAAATCATGATAGGTTGAACTTCTGGCTTCTTTTTCTGCCTGCTCTTCAGTTAAACCATCTTCTAAAGCCTTTTTATATTCCTCTTTATAAGATAATTCCCACTTATCACTCACCCTTTTTAAAAATAGCAAAACAAGAATAAATTTGTAGTCCACTCTTGTCCTTATTAAGTCTGCCGCCTTTTTGAGCAAGCCTTCTATTTGTCCCCGGCTTATTGTATCCTTATCTATTGTGAATAATTCACTTATAATATGTTCCTTACTCTCCAAGGTGTATAATCTTTTCCTTGAATCATCCTTGTCAAGTTCAACTTTTAACCATCCGGCTCTTCTTAATTCAGAAATAAAGACAGCAACTTCTTCTTTTTTATCCTTATTTTTTTCTCAAGCACCTCAATTGCTTCTTCCATTCTAAATGGAGAGTCTTTAAAAGTATCCCATAATATTGAATATCTGCGTTCCAGCCATTTTGGCAGTTCCATTTCTGCTTTATTCATAACTACGTCTCCAATTGCATAAGTAAAATAAGGCTCTCTCCTCCCACTAAAGCTCCATCAATCTCTTCTTCCTGCATAAATTCCTCAATATTTTCTGGCTTTACACTACCTCCATAGAGAATACGGATAGCTTGCCCTACTTCCTGACCATATTTTTCCTTAATAATATCTCTAATTAAGCCAATCACTGAATTAGCATCTTCTCCGGTTGCATTCTTTCCGGTGCCAATAGCCCAAACCGGCTCATAGGCAATAACTACTTCTTTTATCATCGCCAAGTCTAATTCCTCAAAGGCAGCCTTGACCTGTCGGGTAACAACCTCTATGGTTTTCCCTCTTTCTCTCTCATCTTCTCTTTCTCCTACACAGACAATAGGTTTGTGATTCAGACAGTAGGGAGCTATATTGCCCCAGGGTTTACCTGTCTGGTGGCACAGGCTTCCAGCCTCCTTTTTCAAGGAGACAAGCCTGTGGAGGGCACAGGAAGATATCAGCGC
>Ga0066637_10002596_pt1 | contig 12073 bp, 9 predicted proteins | sample CryGeyCG2014_020_FD_62737 | JGI IMG/M metagenome (GOLD analysis project Ga0066637, IMG submission 62737) | Groundwater microbial communities from aquifer - Crystal Geyser CG08_land_8/20/14_0.20 | ecosystem: Environmental > Aquatic > Deep subsurface > Groundwater | place: USA: Utah: Grand County...
TTCTTCCTGCGTATTGTAGACGCTGAGGGAGAAGCGTATAGAACCGTGCGCATAGGTCTGGGGCACGGCCATGGACATAAGCACATGCGAGGGCTCCAGGGAGCCCGAGGTGCACGCTGAACCGGAAGAGGCGCAGATGCCCTTCTCGCTTATCATAAGCAAAATGGACTCGCCTTCTATATATTCAAAGCTGATATTGGTGGTATTGGGCAGGCGGAGCGCGCCACCGCCGTTCACGCGGGAATTGGGGATCTTCAGGAGGCCGGCTTCGAGGCGGTCGCGCAGTGCTTTTACGTAGGTGTTCTCTTTTTCGAGGTTGGCCGCGGCCAGTTCGGCGGCTTTACCTATGCCGGCGATATAAGGCACGTTCTCGGTGCCGGCGCGGCGGCCGTGCTCCTGGTGGCCGCCCATCAGGAAAGGGGCGAAGCGGGAGCCTTTGCGGACGTAGAGTACGCCTATGCCTTTGGGGGCGTGGAGTTTGTGGCCGGAAAGGGAGAGGTAATCTATCTTGGCGTCTTTGAGGTTTATGGGGAGTTTGCCCACGGCCTGTACGGCGTCGGTGTGGAACAGGGCGCCTTTGGCGTGGGTGATGCGGGCGGCTTCTTCCACGGGGCAGATGACGCCGGTCTCGTTATTGGCCCACATGATGGAGACCAGCAGGGTTTCGGGGGTGAGGGCGACTTTGAGGTCTTCCAGGTTTATCTGGCCTGTGCTGTCCACGGGCAGATAGCTGATCCGGTAGCCCTGGGATTCGAGGAATTTGCAGACATTGAGGACGGCGGGGTGCTCGACCTTGGTGGTGATGATATGTTTCTTGTCGGGGAAGGCGCGCACGGCCGACCAGAGGGCGGTGGAATCGGACTCGGTTCCGCAGCTGGTGAAAATTATTTCCCCGGGCTCGGCGCCCAGGAGTTTGGCCACGCGCTCGCGGGCGAGGTCCAGGTATTTCTGGTTGGCGCCGCCGAAGAAGTGCATGCTGGACGGGTTGCCGTAGAGCTCATTAAAGAAGGGCTCCATCTCTTTGGCCACTTCGGGGGCCACGCGGCTGGTGGCATTATTGTCGAAATAATAGACTTTTTCCATATAGATATCCTCCACAGGGGAACTGCACCGCGAGGAGCCCAGTCGGGGCCTACCGCGCCGGGCGGAACGCAAAACGCGCTCGGCCACACCGTGGCCTCGCTCCGTGTTCGCCCGCCGGACTATGCAGCCGGCGGGCTCTCCGAGGGTTTTGCTAACCTGCCCGCCGCGGTCTCCCCTCCACTGCCTTAATATCAGTCCGAACATACGGACGGACGGGGCTTTGTTCCGAACGCCCTTGGGGAGGGGGCCCCGCTTCAGGGGGAACCGCGCAACGGTTCCCTGCAGTCCGGGCGGGCGGAATAAAGCCCCGGGCGGCCCTTACTCCGCTTCTATCTCTATGGCGGGATCGACGCGCTCCCGCAGTTCTTTTTCTACTACGTTCTTGAGCGTGGCGCCGGAGGAGGCGCAGCCGTGGCACATGCCGAGGAAGCGGAGTTTTACTTTCTGGCCCTGTATGTCCACCAGTTCCATCCAGCCGCCGTCGGCTTTAAGCCTGGGATTTATCTCTTCGGCCAGGACTTTCTCTATTATCTTTATCTTCTCCACCACGGTCATTTTGTCGAATTTTTTGTGCTCGGCTTCGGCCCAGTAATCTTTAATTATTTTTTCTATCTCTCCGTGGCACTGCCTGCAGCCGCCGCCGGCTTTAGTGAAGTTGGTGACTTCTTCAATGGTATGGAGGTTATTGAGCTTTATGGCTTTGCGGATTACGGATTCGGTGACGCTGAAACATTTGCAGACTATCTTTTCGGCCTGGCCGATGATGATCTTTTCGGCTTTGGCGCCGCGGTAGTTCTTTATTGCGGCCTCGAGGGCTTCCATGCCCATGACGGAGCAGTGCATTTTCTCTCCGGGCAGGCCGCCCAGGAAATCGGCGATCTGCTGGTTGGTGATCTTGGAGGCTTCCTCCAGGGTAAGGCCTTTCACCATCTCGGTGAGGGCCGAAGAGGAAGCGATAGCGCTGGCGCAGCCGAAGGTCTTGAATTTAGCGTCTATGATCTTATCGGCGGCTTTGTCTATTTTAAGGGTAAGCTTGAGGGCGTCGCCGCAGACTATGCTGCCTATCTCGCCTACGCCGTCGGGGTTTTCTATTTCCCCCACGTTCTTTGGGTTTTTAAAATGTTCGAATACTTTATCGGTATAGTTCCACATATTTTTCCTCAGTGCGACGCTCTTTATGCGCTCCGGCAGGATTTGGCGCTTTGCAGGCCGCAGCTGCCTGTAACTATAGTCTATTAAATCCCACCCCGCAGGTTCAACCGGCCGGGGCGGCGCTTTTTTTACCCAGGAGACCCCTGGCCAGTTTAAGCGAATGATCAACCACGGACAGCGCGGCCTCCGGAGCGGTATAATAGCCGCTGGTGCGCGAGGTCTTCTGGCGCACCACTATAATATCCACTTCCCCGGACCTGCCGGGCTCATATTCTATCCCGGTCATACCCTTGCCCGTCAAAGAACCCAGAAGGCCGCCCAAAAATGTTGTTTCGGGCTGCGCGGCAAACTCCTCCCAGCCGCTAAGGAGCCCGGAACCGGCCTTGGCTATCAGTACGCAATAGAGATACGGGAAATCCTTACCCTGTACGCTGTTTATAGAAAGCTGCACCTGCAGTCCGTAGAATTCTTTGGGCGCGCCTACAAGCTTCACCATCAGCCTGGCATCCTCCGGTTCCTTGCCGCCTTTCGCCGTGGTTGCGAGCGCAAGGAGGGGCTGCACCTGTACGTCACTGGGCGCGTTCAGGGCCTTCATAACTTTTTGCAGCATGCCGATCTTTATTATCAGGCGGTCTTTCCTGAGGTAGCCCCTGGTACCGATGAACCACATAGGGAGCAGAACTACCGCCGCATCCAGCCCGAAAAATATCCAGTAGCCCGCGGGGAAGCGAAAGAAGCTGTCGGCAATATTGTAAGCCACGAAGCAGACAAAGCCGGCAGCTATGAACCCAAGCATCCCGCTTGTGCTGGTCCCGTCAAAAAAATCCTCGTCCCAGGCGCGCAGCTGCTCCGCCTTCATGGAGACTTTAGTGTAGGCGTCGGGAGTTACTTTCTCCCAGGACTCTTCGCCGGTTTTTTTGGGAGAGGCGTCATAGCCGGAATTTACTCCGAGAACCAGGCCGGCCAGCAGCAGGGCGAAACCGGGCCAGAAGCCTATGGTCACCTGCATCCCCAGCCCCGCCGCCAGCAGCATAACCACCAGCGCCATGCGCTGCCTGTACGGCAGGCTCCTGGCTGCGAAGAATTTTATTTCCCCGTCTTTCTCCCGCGGCGGCAATACGCTCATTCTGTCCTCCCCTGCGCGGACGCCGCTTCCAGCAGTTCCGCATACCCTGTTTTCTCCCAATAAAGCGGGCAGCCCCCGTTGCAGACGGCCAGGTACTGGCAGGCGCGGCATTTTTCGTGGGCGAATTTTTTATCCCTGAACCAGGCGAAATCTTCGCGGGCCCAGAGTTTTTTAAAGTTTCCGCTCTCCCGCAGCAGGTTCCCCATCGGCTTCGGGTAGCTGGAACAGGGCAGCACGTCCCCGTTGGGGGCCACGCTCAGGAGGCCGTCGCAGGCGGCGCAGCCCTTATTTCCCAGCCCGCTGGTTATGGGGTTAAAGATGCAGATAGGCGTAGGCGAATACCACATGAATTCAAGGCCCCGTTTTACGGCCATGTCCTTTACCCGCTCCACCAGCGGGCCGGCTTCGCTGTAAGAGACAAAGGTCTCGTCGTAATTTTTACCGGCTGAGCCTACCGGCATAAGCAGGTTCATTGAAAATTTTTTAAGCCCGATGCTCTTTACCAGGTCCAATATGCCTTCCAACCGGTCCTTATTCAGGGCCGAAACCGTGGTATTGGTATGCACGCGGATGCCGGCCTTCATTATATTCTCTATGCCTTTAAGCGTGCGCTCAAAAGCGCCCGGGCAGCCGGCGATCTTGTCATGTTCCAAGGCATGCCCGGCCTCTATGCTCACCTGGGAGGAATCCAGGCCGGCTCCCGCAAGTTTTTTAACCGTTTCTTCCGTGGCCAGCGTCCCGTTGGTAATAAGGTTGGCCCACATCCCGAGCCCCTTGGCATGCGCCACCAGCTCCGGTATCTCGGGCCTGAGCAGCGGTTCCCCGCCCGTAAAACTCACGGATGGGACCTCCGCCTCTTCTTTTATAATGTTCAGTATTCTCTTCAGGTCTTCCGCGGGGAGGTCCGGGTGCTGCTCGTCCTTGCGGCAGCCGCAGGCGGCGTAACAGAAGCGGCAGGCCAGATTGCAGCGGTAGGTAAGCGCTATTTCGCTGAGCACCGGCAGGCTATTATGGCCCAGGGCGAATTCTTTGGTTTCCACGGCTTTGCGCTCTTCCCTCTCTTTATAGCAGCCTTTCAGCAGGGCCATGAGGTCGCGGAAAAAATAGTACATATCCAGGGAGACTCGCTCCCTTTGCGCCCCGGGGTATTTTTCCACGACGGAGACGGCGCTGCCGCCTTCAAAGAGGAATTTCAGGATCTTTACGCCCTGCGGGTTAAGCTTGTGGGTCTGATTCGGGATCTTTATGAGCAGCGAGTCGGCCTCGCGCACGCGCACATACGGCTTTATGCGCGCGGCATAGCCGTCTATCCAGTCCACCCTCTTTACCCAATCCCTCTTATCCATTTCCTCTCTCTTGATCTTCGATTCCCGATTCCCGATAGTTTTAATGCCCGCTGCTCACGCAGGCCGAATGGCAGGCGCCGTGGCAGGCTGAGTGACAGGCGGAATGGCAGGCCGAGTGGCAGGCGTCATGGCAGGCGGAATGGCAGGCGTCATGGCAGGCGGAGTTTACAAAAGCTCCCTCATAGCACATCTTGGAAGTGCGGAAAGAGTCGAAACCGGCGCCCAGCTCCGCCGGCAGGGCCGCCTTCAACCCGTCCCCGGCCTTTACCGCGCTGTCAAAAGCCCGGTTATCGTAATTATGAAAATGACGATGATAGCCGCCCCAGTAATACCCGTTATCAGTGGCCAGGTCAGCCTGCCCGCGGGCGTCCACCTGGCCGCGATAGTATTTACGCGTAGCGTCCAGGTCGCAATCCCACAGCTTCTGCTCCAGGCCGGCGCCAAGGGTCTTAAGCGCGCTTTCCGCCGCGGCCTGGTCCAAAGTCCCGTCCGGGGTTATCGCGGAAAGCAGCGCCGTTTCATAAGGGTCATTGCTGGTCTTTATGCCGGGCTGGCGCTCAACGGCCAGAGGGGAGTAGCCTTTAACCCTCAAAACTCCTTTGCGCTCCATATTAGCCACCATAAGCCCAAGCATCTCCGGCAGCGGCAGCCCCAGAAGCACGCCCGCTTCTACCGGGCTGAGGTTTTTTACTATTTTGCCGGGAACACGGAAACTGCTTACCTGCGCTTTAGGCGCGGCCCACTCCGTGCCGTCCCAATTGACGGCCGAGATCCCGGCCTGAGCCGTCAGCATTGAGTTATGCTTTATGGTCATTATAAAGAACGGGGCAACAATAAAGAGTACGGAAAGGATCATCACCAGGTAAATAGACTCACCCCGGTTTACCGGCAGCCGGGCCAGGATGCTGCCCGGGAAATAGCGGTTCATATAGTACTTTTCCTGCGCCGGAATATACTTGGTGGCTTTGGGCGCGCCCTTGGTCAGGCTGCCGTAAGCCATAGTATTCAGGGAGAATGCTGCCGCGTCCAGGTAAACCTGCACCTGGAAATGATACCGGCTTTCCAGGGATTTGCGGAAGAACCGAACGCTGAAAACATCCTTGCCGTCCGCGCTCTTGACGGCGGGATAATCTATGGAATACCGCTCGTTCACAAACTTTTCCGTGCGAAAGCCCAGCTTCTCCAGAACTGCACCGTCCACGGGCAGGGAAGCGGGCGCTACCGGGAAGCGGACAACCAGCGCCTGGTGGTCCAGGGGGTCGTCCCACTGTACCGGGGACCAGTTGAACACGGCCAGGCGAGCGTCCCCGGCCATAGTCTGGGTCAGGTTGCCGGAGGCCTGGAGATCGGCGGCGTAGCGGAAAAAATACGTGACCTCGCCGCTGTTTATAGCCCGGCCCCCGGCCAGGATGATGTCGTATTTCTTTTCCGAGATCTTATTTATCTCCAGCGGGTACCTGTTGCCGGAAGAGTCCAGGGCGTAAGCGCGCTCATAGTCGAACACAGGGGTTTCCTGGAAGCCCTCGAAATAAAAACCGTGCAGAGCCCCACCCTGCCCGGTCCACCTGACCGCGTAAGAGATCTGCGCTTTGCCGTCTTTGTCCAGCACGGCCTCGGTCTCCACCCAGTTCATCTTAAACCCACCGGCCAAAGCCGGGCGGGCAGCGCAGGCCAGGGCCAGCGCTATAGCAGTAAAGATCAATGCGATATTCTTTTTCATCAGCTTTCCCCCGGGATCATGAATGCGGCGCCGCTGCGGCCGCAGCCTGGAATTCTTTTTTCAGCGCTCCGCGGTCCATGGCCAGGGCCCACCACAGACAGAGAGCGCCGGCCAGCAGGGAGCCCACCCTGGCTATAAAAGCCGCCGCCCTTACCGCGTCGTTAAATTCGGGCGCCAGCGAAATCCCTCCGTAGAATAGCGGCCGCGGCACGGCCAGCCAGGGGAAGAGAAGAAGCAGAAGGGCCGCGGCGCTGAGCAGGTAAAGCATGTAGACGGCCCCGCGCCTGGCCCACTCTTTTCTGCCCCATATCCCGACGGCCAGCACGAACCCCGAGACCCAGAAAAAAAAGGAAAAGGCGAAAACCAGGCGCATATTGCGGTAGATAAAGCCGGCCAGCGGCGGCATTTCCACGGGAACGCTGGAGCGCGCCAGCGCAAGGAAGAAAGCGGGGGTGGAAAAAACATCCAGGAATGTCAGAATATCGAGGAAAGCCTTTGCCGCCATTACGCCGCAGACAGCGGCGGCGGCCAGCGAAAAGCCGGAAAGAACTTTGGATTTACCTTCAGGCAGCAGCTTCATATTTAACTTTGATTATATAACTTTTACAGGCAGGGGCCTCATTTTTGCCGGCTCCTCGCAAATTGCGTGTTTACCTTGCGCCCAAAAAGTTATTTAATTGATGTACGGCGTCCAAACGCCGGTTTAATACCCAAAGATCAGCACCGGAGTCCTTATGTCGGTAAAACTTATCAGGCAATACACCGTGTTCCTCCCCAATGTTCCCGGCGCGCTTTCCAAGTTCGTAGAACTGTTCGCCAACGAAGGCATTAACATCATAGGCATAGCCTCCGAAATACGCGACGACTCAGGCGTGGTCCGCGTAGCGGTAGAAGCCGACCGCAAGGTAAGTCATGTCCTCACCGGCGCCGGCTTCACCACCATAGAGACCTCCATGATCTCCCTTGAGCTGCCCGATAAACCCGGCCAGCTCCTCCACCTTACCAAAGCGCTGAGCGACCGCGGCATAAACATTACCACGGTATACGGCACCGCTATGGGCGGGTCCAGCAGCCGGCTGCTGCTCAACGCCTCGGACCCTGACCGGGCGCTGGAAGTCCTTAAAGCCGAACTCGGGATAAAATAGACAACCTTCGCCAATAAAGAAACCGCCGGGCTTCCGGCGGTTTTTTTATCCCGGCGCATCGCAGTTTTATTTCTGGCCCTGGGCCGGTCTGTTATCCTGACGGTATGTATCTCGGCCGCTTTTTCAGAGCGGCATCAATGTGACGGCGGAAATGATCCCTGCCAAGAAGTTCCGTGAACCCCTGTTTGCTCATGACCTCGTGCGGCCGGCACCGGATCTTTTTTTCTTCTCTTTTCTTTTCTTGCTAATCCTCCAATCCTCTATATCACGGCCTGGTCAGTTTCTTGTATTTAATCCGGTGAGGGGTGTCGGCGGCTTTGCCCAGGCGGGCGTGCCGGTCGGCCTCGTACTCGGAGAAATTGCCTTCGAACCAGGCAACTTTGCTGTCCCCCTCGAAAGCCATGATATGGGTGGCTATGCGGTCCAGGAACCAGCGGTCATGGCTGATGACCACGGCGCAGCCGCCGAAGTTTTCCAGCGCTTCTTCCAGGGCGCGCATAGTGTTCACGTCCAGGTCGTTAGTGGGCTCGTCCAGGAGCAGCACATTGCCGCCCTCTTTGAGCATCACGGCCAGGTGAACGCGGTTGCGCTCTCCGCCGGAGATATTGGAGACCTTTTTCTGCTGGTCCTGCCCGCTGAAGTTGAAGCGCGCTACATAGGCGCGGGAATTAACTTCCAGCTTGCCGAGCTTCACTATATCCAGGCCGCCGGAGATCACTTCCCAGACATTCTTTGCCGGGTCCAGTGTGGAGCGATGCTGGTCGGAATAGGCCAGCTTTACGCTGTCTCCGACCCTGAATTCTCCCGAGTCCGGCTTTTCCTCGCCGGTTATCATCTTAAACAGGGTGGTCTTGCCGGCGCCGTTGGGCCCGATGATGCCGACTATGCCGCCGGGCGGCAGAGAGAAACTGACATTGTCCAGCAGCACCTTGTCGCCGAAGGCCTTGGTGACGTTCTTGGCCTCTATGACCAAGTTGCCCAGGCGCGGACCCGGCGGGATGAAGATCTCCAGGTCCTTGCCCAGTTTCTCGCCGCTCTCGCCCAGCAGGTTCTCGTAGGCGGTGATGCGGGCCTTTGACTTGGCCTGGCGGGCCTTCGGGTTCATCCTTATCCAGTCCAGTTCCCGTTTTAAGGTCTTCTGGCGCTCGCTCTCGGATTTTTCTTCGTGGCGCAGGCGCTCTTCCTTCTGCTCCAGCCAGGAAGAGTAATTGCCCTTCCACGGTATACCCTGGCCGCGGTCCAGCTCCAGTATCCAGCCGGCCACATTGTCGAGGAAATAGCGGTCATGCGTTACGGCGATGATAGTGCCTTTATATTGCTTGAGGTGATGCTCCAGCCAGGCCACGGCCTCTGCGTCAAGATGGTTAGTGGGCTCGTCCAGCAGCAAAATGTCCGGCTCCTGCAGGAGCAGCCTGCACAGCGCTATGCGGCGCTTTTCTCCGCCGGAAACGTTCTTTACCAGCGTGTCGGGCGGCGGGCAGCCGAGCGCGTCCATAGCCAGCTCCAGGCGGGAATCCACGTCCCAGGCGTTCAGGGCGTCTATTTTCTCCTGCACCTTGGACTGGCGCTCAATCAGCGCGTTCATCTTCTTGTCGTCCATCGGCTCGGCCAGTTTTTCGCTGATCTCGTTATATTCCTTCAGCGCGGCCATCGCCTCCGGCAGGCCTTCTTCGGCTATCTGGCGCATGGTTTTTTCCGGGTCCAGCCTGGGCTCCTGCTCCAGCAGGCCCACGGTATAGCCGGGTGAAAGCACGGTCTCGCCGCGGATATCGTCGTCGAGGCCGGCCATGATGCGCAGCAGGGAACTTTTGCCGGAGCCGTTCAGGCCCAGCACCCCTATCTTGGCGCCGTAATAATAAGAGAGGTAAATGTCCTTCAGCACGGCTTTCTTGTCGTAGATCTTGCTGACGTCTACCATAGAGAAAATCACTTTTTTATCGTCTTTAGTTTCAGCCATTATATTATCCTTAATACCGCGTTTGTTCTTGTTATTATCCCAAAATTAGGGGCTGTCTGAACGCGGCTTTTTATTTCACGTTTTTAAGTATGACATAGCCGCCGGGCCCGAAAGCCGGGGTTTTGGCTCCCATGGCCTTGAACACCTGCGTATCGAGCGCCCAATAGGGCTCGTACCATTGCCGGTCCACGTCGAAGACCAGGACGCGGCGGGTCTTTTCGTCGTAGGCGCCCACAGGGGAGATATGCGGGAAGGGGCCGCCCGGCGCCCCGGTCAGGATGTCCTGCGTAAAATGAAGCAGCATGATATTGTCAGGGTTGCGCTCGTTCTCGCCGAGGGCTTTCCTGAACCTTTCCAGCGCCAGGGCCGACTTCGCGTTTACCGTTACGCTGCTGGCAGAAAAACCTTCAGCGCCGTAAGCCGACCCGGCTTCTGCCGCCCCCGCGGCCAGCTGGTCCAGGGTCAGGCCGCGCCTGCCGTCAGCTCCGGCCTCGCTCACCAGCCCGGCCCAGTTAAACCCAGCAACCTTCGCTACAAGCTTTTCCGCCGCTATATTTTCCTCTTCATCCCCGCGCTGGCGGCGGGAATTGAATAGAGCGTTAAGAGCCATAGAGACGGAAGCTGCGGAGCACGAAGCGGAAGTTTCCTGCGGCACATAGAAAGAAGCCAGGGCCCAGTAATCGTAAGCCGGCACAGCCGGGTTCCTGAAATAAGCGTTGTCGAGGGTAATAGGCACCGCCACGGCCCCGCCGGCCGGGGCGTATTTCCAGGTTTCGCCGCGCGCAGGCGGACAGGCAAGAATTAAAAGGCAGAAAAATATCTTCATGTGGTTTTTTCTAATACGGGGTTAAAGGCTGAACCTGCGGCGAAGTAGCGGGCTTGCGCTTCCCGTCGTCAATAGCCAGGGCCGTGAATAAACTGGCCACCGAAAGCAGAGAAGCCGCCATGAACACCGCTTTATAGCCGTAAGCCGCCCAGAGCAGGCCGCCGGCCGCGGGAACGCTCATCGAGAGAGCGTGGTCCAGGGTGACGCCCAGCGAGATCGTGGGGGAAAGGTCGGCTTTGCTCTCAACTATCTTATTGAGATAGGTAGTCCGCGCAATACGCGCGGCGAACATCAGATTATCCAGGATAAAAAGAAAATAGAGCAGCGGCCTGAAAGCCGAGAAAGCGAACCCGGCGCAGACCCCGAACAAAATAACGGAGTCGGCGGCGAGCATTTTGCGCTCCCCGACCTTGTCCACCAGCGCCCCGAAAGCCTGCCTGAAAACCACGCCCGCCGCGGCGGCGATAAGCGCCAGCGCGGCCATCAGCCCCGGGCTGGCCCCGTAAACCGTGACCAGGACCCAGGGCGCGAAAGTGAGGAAGATCTGCTTGCGCGCCCCGAAAATAATATTGAGCAGGTAATACCACTTATATTTCCACCTGAACACAAAGCGCTTGTTGCCGGGCGCGGTTTCCTCCCCGCTCTTTCCCATCCGGGCGAACATAAAAGCCGATACCACCGAAGCTATGGCCGCCGCGAAGAAAGACCAGCGGTAAATTGAAGGCCCCGCTATTTTTGCCACGGCCCAGACAAAACCCGCTCCGGAGATGGCCGCAAAATTAGTCATACCGCTAATCTGGCCCAGCCGCCGGCCATGGCCGCCCTCTTTAGCGAAGCGCAGGCCCATCACGCTCTCCACGGTCATGAATAAATGACTACCCGCGCTCCAGAGCAGCATCCACACTATCATCAGATTGTAGGTAGGCGAGACAAAACCCAGGCCCGCCACGCCTACCGCGGTGAGCAGGCTGGTTGTAATCGCCCATTTGCGCACAGGCAAAGCCGCAAGCAGGCCGGCCATGAAAAGAACCAGGAAGCCGGGGAACTCGCGGGGGAATTCAAGGAAGCCGCGCTGCTGCGAAGTAAGACTGAAAGAATCGTGGAGGTAATTATTGAAAGCGGCGGAGAGTACCCCCGCGTTTATCCCCAGAAAAAATACCCCGAGAAGGAAAGCCTTAAAAGCGGGGTCGGCGTTCCCCCACCGTTCGAGCAGTTTATTCATTATCTATATTTTAACAAAACCCGCGGCCGCACCGTATGACGGAGATAAATAAAAACGGCGCGGGAGTAAACCCCGCGCCGTTTTCAGACCGCTTATTTTATTTCCAGCCGGAGACCGGGCCTATGAGCGGAGCCACGCGCGGCCAGGGCCCGGCACGCACAACTTCCCCTACGGGAACCTCTGTCTTGGAGGCCCTGTAGGCAATAGTGCTCAGGCCGAAGCTGACTGAATTGTTCATTTCAGAATAAGCTATCCGGAAGAAACCGTCCTCTCCCCAGCCGGTATCCCAGCTGTTCTTGACGGAGAAATACTGCTCCGCGTCGTTATAACCTACCAGCAGGACGGCATGGCCGCCCAGGCGTTTACCGGTAGTGTAAGAATAGATGCCGGTCTTATAGTGCATGAAATCTTCGTAAACCATGTAGGCTATCGGCAGCGGCCCGTATTTAACCAGCGCGGTTTTTATGATATCGAGTTTCTTGGACACAGAACCCCA
>Ga0066637_10002597_pt1 | contig 12071 bp, 9 predicted proteins | sample CryGeyCG2014_020_FD_62737 | JGI IMG/M metagenome (GOLD analysis project Ga0066637, IMG submission 62737) | Groundwater microbial communities from aquifer - Crystal Geyser CG08_land_8/20/14_0.20 | ecosystem: Environmental > Aquatic > Deep subsurface > Groundwater | place: USA: Utah: Grand County...
TGGTTTATCCTGCGCGCCCTTTCGGAGAGGTGGATGAGCGGTTTAAGTCGCACGCCTGGAAAGCGTGTGTGGGATAACATCCCACCGCGGGTTCGAATCCCGCCCTCTCCGCCATATCAAAGACTTAGGGTTACTTAACCCTACTTCTTCATACCCGAATCTACCTAATAAATGGGTTTTCGCTGTGCCAAATTTGTGCCAACTGTGCCAGATTTGCGTGGCTTCTCAAAGTATATTTGAGAAGCCGAACAGTTTCTCGAGGCAAGAAATTTTTTGTTCGAGCCGTTTCAAATACAGCCCAAATAATTGTCATTCTGAAAGAATCCCTTATTTTCGAGGTGGAAATGGTGATTTTCTGTTCTAAACTAGACGCCCGCCCTGCCCGCTGTAAAGCAAGTAGTTGGTCATAGCGGATTTTGATTTCCATTGAGAGGTGGCATTTGAGTCAAATTCCGGAAATTAGGGTGTAAAGCGTTGGGCGAAATGGAGGGAGTTTCTGCCCTTAAATTGAGGCAACACAGGAAGGGATCTCCAATGGCTGAAAAGAAAATCATCTTCATTGCTTTCGCAATCGAGGATGAACGAATCCGAGACATGATTAAGGGGCAGTCATTGAGTGCTCAGTCTCCATTCGAGTACGTAGACATGTCGGTAAAGGAAGCCTACGACGAAGAATGGAAAAAGAAGGTGCGGACTCGCATCCTTCGATCTGATGGCGTGCTCGTGGTCGCCAGTAAGAACTCACCGAACTCAAGTGGGCAGAAGTGGGAAATTCAGTGTGCCAAAGAAGAAAAAAAGAAGATTCGTGGAATATGGGCCTACAAAGGAGATCGCACCGACCTTGCAGGCGTAAATACGATGGTCTGGACATGGGACAACATCGCTAACTGGATAGATAGCCTCTGATGCGCAAAGCACTCATCGTCGGTATTGATCACTATGCCAACGTTTCTTCGCTCCACGGCTGTGTGAATGATTCGTTCGCGGTTAAATCTATGCTTGAACGGCACGCTGATGGTTCGGTGAATTTCGGAGTAATTCATCTATCTGCCGCTGGCTCAGGCGAGCCGGTGGAACGACACGACCTTCGGCAGGCAATCGAAAGCCTCTTCGCTGGCGATGGCGAGGTTGCGCTTTTTTACTTTGCCGGACATGGTCACATTGAAGCGACTGGCGGGTATCTCTGCTCATCCGACGTAAAGACTGGAAACGACGGCGTTCCATTGGCTGAGATCATGACTATGGCCAATCTGTCGAAGATTCAAAACCGCGTGATTATTCTTGATAGCTGTCACAGCGGAGTCGCGGGTGGAAGCGCATTGCAGCATAAGGTGGCCGAGATCAGCGATGGAGTGACCATCCTTACAGCATCGACAGAAGAACAGTATGCAACCGAAGAAAACGGAGCCGGTGTATTCACCAGCTTGTTGGTCGATGCTCTCGGCGGAGCTGCCGCAAACCTCGTCGGTGATGTGACGCCAGGTGGCGTATACGCGCACGTAGATCAGTCGCTCGGACCGTGGGCTCAAAGACCCGTTTTCAAAACTAACGTTAAGCGCTTTGTTTCCTTGCGAAAAGTGCAACCATCTTTGGAACTAGCCGAGCTTCGTCGTATCTCAGAGTTTTTTCCTACGGCTGGATTTCAATTCCAACTCGACCCAAGCTATGAGCCTGAGCGGCACGACTCATGGGCTGCGAAACCGCAAGGCATTCCAGCTCCTGACCATATTAACAATGCAATTTTTCTGACTCTGCAGAAGTACAACCGTGTAGGACTCCTTGTACCTGAGGATGCACCGCACATGTGGCATGCTGCTATGGAAAGTAAAACTGTCCGTCTCACGGCACTTGGCGAGCACTATCGGCAGCTAGCTGCTAAAAGCCTTATATGAGATATAACGTGGGAAGAAATATATACTGCCGTGCAAATTCATAATGAGCCAATGCAGAGGTACCTCAATATCCGGTCAGCGTTGTCGGAAGTCAGCAAGATCAAATTCCCACTATTGCAGCATTCATGCTAGCCAAGAAAAGAAACCAAGCAAGTTGCCTGCACTTATCGGAGCAATTGCGGGACATCTCGTAGCGCCAGGTATAGGGGGTATCCTCGTCGGCGGCCTGCTGGGATCTGCATTTGTTAGTGAGAGAAAAGAGAGCAAAGCTCGGGTATTTGTAAGTTTTGACTACGACCATGACGCCTCCTTGAAACACTTCTTGGTGGGTCAGTCCAAACATGATGATTCTCCCTTTGAAATTTCTGATCACTCAATTAAGGAGCACATCACGGGTGACTGGAAGGCTCATGCAAGAAAACGCATTCGGTGGGCAGATATTGTTTGCGTTATTTGTGGAGAGCACACCCACACATCCGCAGGCGTTGGAGCCGAGCTTGCGATTGCGCAGGAAGAAAGTAAGCCATATTTTCTTTTGAAAGGGTACGCTGATAAGGTATGTACTAAACCCAAGCATGCAAGAACATCGGACAAGACGTACAAGTGGACTTGGAATAATCTGAAAAGCCTAATTGGCTGTGCCAGATAGAGGCTTGCGATAGCCAGGCAAGGAAATTAGAGGGTACGGCAATGGGAGAGTCAACGCGGTCGGGGTAGCCCTATTCACTTCTGCGAATATTCTTTTCTGACCAAGCGCCCTGAACACGGCCATCAGCGCCCAAGTAACCGATGCCATGGTAATCTGCCCAAGCAAAATCTTCTTTGTCTTGGCCTCCAAAGCCAAGATTCATGAAGGCTCTGCGTTCACCGCACCACCGCCAGACAAGCGCATATCCAGATGCATCCAGCAAGCTACGCAATTTGGGCAAGTTTGCAAACAATGCGCCTTCGCCACACAACCATCCAGCCAAACCAAACACTGGCTCACCCTGATGTAATACTAGCCCGCGCCGCAAATCCAGTTCCAACCCCCACTCGCGGAACAACGATGGCATGGGTAACAGTATGGGCGCATGATCATCGCGCCGATCTGGGTGCCCACATTCTCCAACCATAGGTCGCCATTTAACCGGCAACCAGAAGTCATGCCAGCTATTGGGTTGAGACTTTCGAAATCCGCCGTCCCAATCAGCCTGTGTGGCAGGCCACTGAGCAAGTGGAGCATGCCAATCATTCGCCGGATCAATTCTGCCTACAGCGGCCAAGTCTTTCTGCATCTTTGGTTTATTCACTTTTTCCAGCAACTTCGGCAAGTCGTCAGCATAAATTAGTATCGGCCAACATTGCCACCATAAGTCGGCGAAATAATCATTTCCAAGCCCCCAGCCACCGGGAGCAAACTTACTTTGCCAAATATGCTCCGCAGCCAGCCTCAGCCAAGGCCCCTCTCCCCAATCTTGCGGCAAAGTAGGTACACAGCCAATGACATCCGAAGGTGGCAGGTCATAACTTGAAGAAGCGACCCAGTCTCTCATTTCCTCCAAGTTATGCAGAGGCCAAGACGGCAGGCTGGGGATGTGCCAGAAATCCTGCTTGTCATTTCTGGCGATGGCAGGCGCAACAACTTGCAGCCAGCGCGCCGGGTCATGAGGGTTGACATGAATTTGGTCTGGCGACTCATATACACATGGCTGCTCATCCCATCCTGGTCGCATGGCGTAGTTGTCGGACAAAAAGGCCAGCAAGGTATGCCAACTGATCCACTGATATTTTTTGCCGATACGCTCCGTGCCTTCATCATCACCCATGCGACTGCGGTCTCGTGTGTAAAAACCAGTATCAAAATCATCAAATCGTTCTGCCGTCCAGCCCAAGGCCAAACAATTCCAAGCCACAAAACGGGCAGCCAGCGCCAAGTTGAATATGTTTTCGTTGCTGCCTCTGGATAGAAAGCTTTCTGCTTGCGTAAATGGCCTGGGAGTTTCGGCAGAACCCGGCAATGGCTGAGACAGAAAGTCGAGCGAGGCAGAATTCCCACCCATAACGTAGCGGTAGAAATCATTGTCCGTACTAGAAAAAACGATTCTTCCATACCCCTTCGATGCATCGAGCGCTCTCAGCCCTTCTTTGCTTGGCACTACATCCAATGGCAATGTGCTCCGATAAGGCGGCCTGACACTGCTTGGGTCAACATCCGGCAACCATCCCCGGCGACACGCTTCTTCTACAATTCGACGGCCAAAATGGCGCAAGGTGATATGACACCAGCGCGCGTTACATTCCGGGAATTGGCTTGCGTAAACCTGCCGGGCTGCCAATGTTGCGGCTTGAGCATCACTCCCGTCCTGCACCACACCCCATACAGCCACCAGCACCGCTTCCAGAACATAAGCATCGTTGACATCAAGATAGTCGGGAAGGAATGCTTCCATCACTTGCGGGCATGCTGCAAGCAATCGAGTGAGTCCTTTCATTGCGGCTAGTCTCAAACCATTCTGCGAGGTTGCGCATGTCCAAGCCAATAACCGGGCCGCAGGCAAAGCTATATCTGAGTGTGCGCCGTGGAGGTTGGCATCTCGCGCCCAAATGACCAACTGGCGTAAATTGGAATGCTCATCACTCCATAAGGGAACCAGATTCACCGACCACATCGCATCGCGTGCGCCGTGAGTTTCCTGAGTCAGCAATCTTGGATGAATGACATGTTCCATCGCAAAGGGGTGGTCAGGAATCAGAGCAAAGCGGATGAGTTCATCCAGCTCTGACGCCAGATTGCTGCTATCCGAATGAAGCCGCCACAAGTCACGCAATGCTTTGCGATCCATTCCAAACTCTTCGGGGCGGCAACGCCAGCGCAAGCTGTCGCTGAAAGCCGCAGATAGCTGCCAATCAGGCCAATCCGTATCATTTTTTGGCAGCAGCGTTGGCAGCTCCGCCCCCGTGCCTTGAGGAACAACCAAACACAGCGCCTCCAGCAAACCAGCCCTGCGAAAATACAGTGGGTGATCCAAATAGTCTCTGGATGTGAGCGGATAAAGGTCGCCGCCAGGGGCGAGGGCGGTGCGCAATGCAGCCAGCTTTTCCTCTCTGCTGACTTTCCCGTCGAACAATTTTGCCAACAATCGGTCAGCGAGGAAGGTGTCGGATAAACGCTCGAAGCCGAACTCGATGACATCATCGTCACCATCCAATCTGTCTATAAGCGCCCCGGAAGAACAGAGAAAAGCAATGATGCCATCTATCCCCGTCATCTCTCTCGCCAATGCATCCGCCTGACCACGCGACAAATGAAAACATCCATTCTCCAGCATCGCTTGCGCCAGCTTGCTCATGGTTCGACGCATGACTTCCGGGCGTGATGTGTTGTCCAGATTCAGCCTATCCTTGGCTTCTTCTTCCAATCGCACCATCCATGCGCGCCAAACCTCCAACCATGATGGCAACCAATGTTCCAATGGGTGGCCCAGCATACTTTTTGCCAGAAGTTGCACATACAATGGATTGCCGAATTCGCCCAGCGGCGGCGCGACGGGAGCCTTGACCCCATAATGTTCAAAATAGCGCAGTAAAGCATCCGGCTCAATTCCGGAAAAACCGGGATGCTCCCACTTCACCCAAGGAGCCTCCACACCGTCATGCAATAACGGCAGGGTTTGTTCCAGGTAATCTGTGCGGACTGAGATAACCAAAGCCAGATGCGGTCGGCGCAGTACTTCCTGAAGCATCCCGGTCAATTCATTCCGCCAGCGCCGACGATCTGGTGTTTCGTTGAGCGCATCTATTACCAGCAAGGCACGTTGGTTGCGATTAGCGGCTTCGTTCTCCAGCTTGTCCAGCAATTGGTCATACGTGCCCTGCCAACCGATGCGCTGGCAAATTGCCTCCCACAGGCCACCCGTAGCATTCAAGGTCTGCCCTAATACTCCCAAGGCGATTCCGCCCGCTTCCAACATCCGGTTAACCTCATGAACCAGCGTATGGGTCTTGCCTTGACCTGCCGGGCCAGTGAGCAGCATCACTCGTTGCCGGGGAAGGTTGGAATATTTTTGCAGGAGATCACTTGCCTCCCGTGCCATGTAGGCAGCTTGTCGCAAGGAATGTTCACGATACCGCCAGGTGTCCTTCTTTTTACTTTGCGCCTCGGCTTTTTCATGCGCTTCATGTTCCGCCCAAGCATGGGTTTCGATGCGAGCCAAGGTATCAAGCATGAAGGCGAAATCGGGAGTTGTTTGCCAATACATGTCGGCGCGCAATGCATCTGCGATCCGCTCCATGTCTGCACGGATGGCAGAAAACGCATCGTCCCGATCAATATGCTTCCAGACTTCAGAGAGTGCCTTATCCAACCCGGCAATGGCAGGTTGCCTGACCAATAACCAATCAAATGCCTGGCCAATGTCCGTTTCCACATGGGCGTCGCTGGTGTAGCGCGGCCCGGCGTTAGCGGTTAAAAGGGATGCCTGATTTTTGAGCCAATCCTTGAATATCGGTAGAGAACCAGGCTGCCGTTGACTCAGAAGTCTGCGTAAATGCCCTTCGAGTTTCGGGGCGAAATCATCTGGAGCTTGATACCTATCAACGGCACCAGTCCATTGACCATTTTCCATAAATGGCGATTGCTGAAAGAATGTCTCTACCCTTTCCCGTTGTCCATCGTCCGGACAAGCAGATATATCATGCTGGCGCCGATACATGAGAATCTCGGGCCTCGATAAACCGCGCCTGCGCGCTTCCCATGCACGATTAAATTCATACTCACTGCCAGATTGATAAGGTGTGCCGTCGAGTTTCCGGAATTCCAGACTCGGTAACGGTGTTCCAAAGCGGCAGTTGAAGATGCCGAGAAACAGGTCGCAGTCATCAGGAGTGGTCAGATGTCTGTTTACGGATGCTTGTGGCGAAAAAAGTGCATCGAATGGAACACCCGCCCCCCAATCCCAAGCTACAACTTCCAAGCGAGTGAAAACGTTTACCAATGGATCGGAATTCATTCTCGCCACCACATTATGAACGGCGTTACGTTCATCAATACAATCCCCAGGAGAAGACAGAAATATGCGGTATGGCGTCATAGATTTCGCCTGCATGGATTGGCTGGTGCGAGTTTGCTATTAGGTCAAGTGTTTACTACAACTGGCACAGCAACCTGAGCGGCTACTTGTTGCGCAATTGGGGTGTAAAGATCAATGTCCGTTTCCGGAGTGCGGATTGAGACAATGAGACTGTAGCGAGCGGGCAAGTCATAGCGTTCTTGGGCTTGGCGGGTGCGCCACCATCCAGTCGATGGATAGACAGCTATGAATCCCCGGCTTGCAAGCTCTGCTGCTGTGCCTCGCCACACATCTTGATGGAGGGATCCGCGATGCCGAAGACCATCACCGAGCAACCAGTTTGAATCGGTCGGTGTGGCAACGCGACCTTCCTCTTCTCGTACCGCTGCTGCATTGATTCGAGCTTGAAAATTTCCCACGGTCTCAAGAGGGCGCCGAACAGCAAAGCGGAGGCGATGAGATGGATAGTGGTACTTGGATGTGCTACCGCGCGCAGAAGGATTAGGCTCAATGAAATAAGACAAGGTCACCCGCATTTCTACTTCGGTATTTTGCAACGCCTCCAGTTGCTCAAGTGGCCATGGCAGCGAATGGAAGTTCATCTCGCGAGTCTTAACGGCGCTGCCATCTTTCACATACGGGTTTAGCTCGTCTTCAACGACAAGTGAGAGCGTATTACTTGCGCTCCACAAAGCTCGCTCCAAGTTGGGGGCGCCCCAGCCACAGTGCTGAATCAAGGCCACATTCTCCTGCTTTGTGCGGCGCGCCCCCTGATGTGGAAACATCTGCAACATGGCAGGAGTCCACTCTGCCGAATTCACAATGAGCGCGCGAATCGTTTCGGGGCGCAAATGTGGATAGTCTGCCATGATCTGGGCGGCCATTCTGGAACAGAGCGCGGACGCCGCGCTCGTAGCGTTCGTTGTCCAGAACAGTCGGGTGAGCGGATTATTGTTCGTGGTCAGCAACTCCAAGCTTGCAAAATTATCTGTGACTAAGCCGTCGGTTGCAGCATTGCCGCCCTCAAAAACCACATCAGGCTTTAGCGGCCATGCTCGATTGCCCCAAAGTGACGACGTGGTTGTAAACGGACTCAAAGCTCCCTCTGGAGCAACCGGGCTGAAATTTGCAGCACCAGCCTCAGTGATCGAGACCTTGGCCGTAAAGGCGCCAACGGTTAACGCATTCCAAGACTGTCCGGGGTCATGAATTTGATTCAAAGAGAGGCTGGCAGGATATCGAGACCAGTCCGCAGGATCTTGAATATTTCCAGCTGACAAAACAAACAAGCGCGGAAATGTCCCTTCACCGAGGTCATCTGAAGCAAGTGAATCAACTGTTGCAGACCATGCCGATGGACGACCAAAATCCCGATAGTCAGACGCTGTCACAGCTGATGAGAAGACGCGTTTGCGTTGACCAAAATGAGTCTCTGGCAGTGTTACTCCGTCCACGAATAGTCGAGCGTGATGCTTGTCGTCCCCGGCATTCGCACCTTGGTTTGGAGTGAGTTTGACCGACTCGATGCGGTGACTAATGACGACTGGTCCGTTAGATGCCAAGAGTTCGTGCAGATCACCATAAGCAGCTAACCCGGCCAAACCTGTACCATGATTAGCTGCGTCATGAACTCCCCAAGCAGCATTGACGGTATGCAGGTCGTTCGCGGCAATCAAAGGCTTAAGCAACGCGTGCCCTCGATTGACTCCTGAATCCAGCAGGCAAACACGAGGAACATCGTCGGTATCTAACGAGGGTTGCAGCCTCCCCAGTAAGTCGTTCGCCCATTGCTGCTGCTCAGCGACACCCATTCCTACGAAAAACTCTGCGGTGTCCTTTGCGCGGCGAAGCTCTGCAACACAATTCAAAGCCATCACATTTTGTGCGAGTTGTTGTTGTGAGCCGAACATCACCAGGACAGAGCGCTCTGGGAAGTCAACTACGGCTTCACTTACCTGGCATTGAGATAAGGCTGCAAGACGCCTAAAGTCATTTACCGCAGCCTGACCACTATCCTTGTTGCGACGTAGCCAGACTTCCCACCAAAATTGTTCTTCTGGATCGGCCGGCAATAGCTCAGGCGAATCCATCCAAAGGCCTTGGATGGCAGATGCACGAATGCTGTCGATAGTGTTTAGCAGCTTCTTGTTATCACGCGGCCTGCCACTGCTGTCAGTACGCTCAGCCAGGTAATCAGTGATCAGGCGTTCAAAATGCTGAAGCTGCCCATCCGGCACAAAGACGTTCGCAAGAACAGCTCTGCCGTCAGATTCCTGAACACTTAAGAGTTCGATGCCTTTTCCCTTACCTTCGGCGGCTAATTTCTCAAATGCCAAATCAGCATCGGGACGTGATACAAATTGAATCTGGATGCCTAGTCCGGCCTCTAGACCAATCTCCTGCTGGCGTTCTTTCGCCGTTTCCGCCAAGGGGCGCAATGACTCCAACTGCTGTCGCAGGCTGCCGCCATGATTGGCTCGATCCAATACAGGGATTATCGGCGCTGTTCCTCCTTTGGGCGAGTGAGCCGTAAAAGGCTTGGCCTCGGAGGTATTCTGAAGAACGAGGTGACGTCGCTTATCGTTGGTTTGTTCCGGCATTCTTTGACGTGTGCTTGTTGTTTTGGACGAGCTTTGAACTAATGAGGCGGCGCTCCTCTAATGCACGTCCCAGTTCAGTCCGTTGCACTTTGCTTTGATCATGCATAATCGCGTCCTTCATGGACTCGTCCACGGCACGGCAAATCTCAGCATAGCTCAACCCCTCTGCCTGCTCTGCCAAGCCATCCTTCTTAAACGGCTTCGGTGCAAAAGCGCCCAGACGCGAGCGGATCAGATCAAGCGTTTGCGCAGATGTAGGTAGGTGATACTCCAGCACGTCATCGAAGCGCCGGAACAGCGCGTAGTCGAGAACCTCGGGGTGGTTGGTTGCGGCGATGATCAAACTGTTGGATTGATCATGCTCGATCATTTGCAGAAAACTATTCAGGACTCGGCGAATTTCACCCACATCGTTGGCGGCCCCACGCTGCGACCCGATAGCATCGAATTCGTCGAAGAAGTAGACGCCGCGAATGTCTGCTATGGCATCAAAGACCTGCCGCAACTTAGCTGCCGTCTCGCCCATAAACTTCGTAATCAGTGAATCAAGGCGTACTAAAAATAGAGGGATGCCCAATTCTCCAGCCAAGGCCGATGCTGTCATCGTCTTGCCAGTGCCTGGAGGTCCAACCAGTAACAGTTTGCGGCGTGGAGAGAGCCCGTGCTCCTTAATACGAGACAGCAGGCGTTGCTCTTTAATGATTCGCTGCAACTGGCTGGAGGCCAGCTCGTCGAGCACCATATCGCCCAACCTGTTTGCCGGGTAAGTCACTGTCAGTAAATTGGCAAGCTCGCCACGCGGCTTGGCTGAACTGCCTATCGCACTAGCGATTGGCACCAATTTACCTGAGGCATCCTGACCTAGTCTGGTTTTTGCTGCGTCGATCATGTCGCGCAACTCCTCTGCTAGCTTGCCATGACCAAGTTTTGCCTCATGAGCTGCCACTTGCATAGCAACAGAATAAAAGTGCCCATCGTCGCGGGTTATGTGCGACTTAATGAGTGCCTTGAGCTGTTCTGAACTTGCCATGTTTCGTTATATTCCAATAGCAGACACAATCCGTATCGCATTTTCTCACAGTAACTACCTAACCGGAACGGTTATCTACCCAGCTCGTGAGGTGCTGCTCTTTGCCACACGGGAATAGTGATATTTTCAACATCAGTCCGCAGACGAAACTCGCACGGACTGTCAGATCCAGGCAATAGATCGGTTGCCCATGGAACTAGTTCATTCGGCTTCAAGGCGCTCAATCTGTTTCAAGTACAGTAAGGCCTTGGACACAATCGCAGCCTTGCGACGGATTTCAGCCAAGCCAGCCTCAACCTCTCTGACCATATCCAATTCCCACGGCTGCGAATGACTTTCCAGTTTGGCGAAGGTGTAGCTATGGCCAGCCTTGGGCTTGTGGATGAGTTTCTTGTTTATGCGGCGCGTGCCTGCTGCTTTGTTGCCATACCACTTCACTTCATACCAGTTGGCTGTCAGGCTATAACCACGCACTCGGGCGATTGCGTACAACGTGCTCTTGTTCGCCCAATCTTTTATTTTGTTCTCTGCCATGACCAAATCAAAGTGTCTCTTGCACAATTGCTCAGCAGCCGTACCAAGCGCTTCTATCTTGGCTGCCATGATCTCTATAGCTCTAGTGGTACCTTCCATACTTTCCTCCATAACTGTCAAATTGCCACCGCGCGAAAGTCACTTGTTTGGCGCAAATTTACATCTGCGCGACGAATGCCTTTTCGCGCGGCAAATCGAAACGGATACCCCCTCTTGTTTTGGGCAGCAGCGGAAAAATAGTCCAGTGTAATTTCAAAAGGTTGCGTGCGAATATGACCCTTCATCCGTGTGTGGAAAATTCGTCCGACTGCGGAATTTCCCTCCGCCTCATCGCAAAAATCATGCTGCACGGAATTTCCGTCCGCCCTGAGCGGAAAACTAATCACATTAATATTCATTGTGTTGTGTGCGGAAAATTTGTCCACGAAGCCACCCATCCTCACCCGATTAGAATGAAAGACAAATTTTCCGCACCCTCATTTTTTTCGGAGGAGAGTTCCGGCAGTGGCTTGGCCACCAGTTCATCAATGACCGGCAGAAACTTGCGCAGTGGGGAGGTTGAGCCTGTTACAGCGTGCAGTTTTGAGTACGGCACCAACAGTTTCTCTTCGCCACCACAGAACTGCATGAGGAACAAATAGATCAGTCGGCGAGCGGCCGATAGCGTGAAATAGTCCGGGTGGATTGGGCCAAAATATTCGTTATGCGCCAGGCAATAGATGGTGTGCGGAATCTTGATTTTGACCGATTTCAAACGCCCACTTTCATCCTGTTCCAGCTGATAGTTCTCAACGAAATTGAAGGATTGGTTGTCTAGCCCAATAGGCTTCGTGTTGGTCGTAAGGGTGCTGCCGGCAAGCCGATCCAGCCCCTGTATGAAAAGGCTTTCTCGCTCACCGTTTCTCGGACGCCCTGAAAACCTGTAGAAGTCCTCTACCTCGAACTCATAGGTTGACCCAACATC
>Ga0066637_10002600_pt1 | contig 12057 bp, 12 predicted proteins | sample CryGeyCG2014_020_FD_62737 | JGI IMG/M metagenome (GOLD analysis project Ga0066637, IMG submission 62737) | Groundwater microbial communities from aquifer - Crystal Geyser CG08_land_8/20/14_0.20 | ecosystem: Environmental > Aquatic > Deep subsurface > Groundwater | place: USA: Utah: Grand County...
ATGGATGCTCGATGGCGTCTTGGCATTCATCCCCGCACGAAGTGCGGGGTATTCTGCCAATTCACGATAAATATTGTGGTGGGATTATCGAGTGTGGTATCATGAATCTAAGATTTATATCATATTTGTTTTTGTTTGGCTCAGATAAACTGCAGCGCGCTTGGGAAAACCAGGAGCATTAGTGCAAGAAACAGGAGGAGCGCGCCCGCGAGCATATGGGCGAGCTTAACATTTTTCTCACCTGCCTGTGTCAACGCTGAAACGCCTGAAATTGAGATGGCAAATACGAGCAGGTAGCCGCTCATGGCTGCGAGCAGATAGAGAAAACGATAGAGCTGAGCCTCTAGGGGGGAACGGGTTTGGCTGGCAAGCACGCGCCCAAACAAATCCGGCAGCCCTGACGAGCAAATGTATTCGAGGATGGTTACGCTGAATGCAAAAACTATGAGGAGTAAAAGGAGGGATTGGATTACAACGGGGTTGGCTATACCGGTGGGTGAAGTGCCGTTTCTTAGTGAGAGTAGGCCATAAATGCCAGCTCCGAGCGCGCCAAGCCCAAGAATCCATCTGCTGATTGGCAGATAGCCAATGAGAGAAAGGGGATTGAGCCAGCCTGCAAGCACCAGATAATAAATGAGTCCATAGGTGAGGAGAAAGGCTGCTGCCAGCAGGGCGAGGCTCTTCTGTTCGCGCACGAGCACAAATAGGGCAAGGATATAGACAACCACCCAGGTGGTGCAGGGGTTGAGCGCATCAAGGAAGCCTATTGATAGGGAAATCAGCGCAAGGGGCGAGCCGTTCAGGTTGGCTGCGCCGATGAGGGGCAGGGAGAGCACGAGCTCCTCGGCACGGACTGCCAGGCTTCCATGGCTGGCGGCAGTGCCTGTGGTTATTTCCCATGAGTCTGGGCAGAAATTTTCATGGCAGAAGTTGATGAGCGTCTCAAGCCGTGCGCCGGCCATATCTGAGTCCCAGCCGATGATTGTCTGGCCGCCCAGGAACATGCCAGGCGTGCCCTTTTTGTCAACCCCATGGGCATTGGAGAAATTCACAAAAAGCAAGGCATTCTCAGGGAAATGCCAGACTTCGAACTTTTCAATGGTGAGAAATGGATATTTTTGCCCGAGACCAGAGATGAACGGCTCGGCCGCAGCGCAATGGGGGCAGCCGTCGCCCCAGAAATAGTAGAGGGTGACATTATAGCTGGCAGCTGCAAATGCCGCACTGGCAAAGATTGCTAAAAGAAATATAAAAAAAAGTTTCAGTTTCATGTTACCATCCAGTTCATTTCATATATGCCTTTTTGATGGTTATATCCTGTACTGGCCAGTCGCTGTTAGGCCCGCGGTTCCCAGTCTGTGATTTGGCAATGACATTCATCACATCTATGCCAGTGGTTACCTTGCCGAATACCGCATAGCCGGGGTTATTGGGCGCATAGTTCAGGAAAGTGTTGTCAGCCACGTTTATGAAAAACTGGCAGGTGGCGCTGTTCGGGTCATTGGTGCGGGCCATGGCAACCGTGCCAATCTCATTTTTCAGGCCATTGCTGGATTCGAGCTTGATAGGCGCATTGGTGGGCTTCTGGGTGCCGTCTGCAGTGAACCCGCCGCCCTGAATCATAAAGCCTGGGATGACGCGGTGGAATACGGTGCCGTCATACTGCCCGGATTTTACATAGCTGATGAAATTTGCCACGGTGGCAGGCGCCTTCTCCCGGTTCAGTTCGATTTCAATGTTTCCCTTTGAGGTTTCAAGGATTGCAATATCTTTCATGGGCTCAACTCCGGTAGAAGTGTTTTTTTTGATTGAGGTGTTGATTGATGCTGCTGGCTGGCTGTTGCCGGCACATCCGAACAGCAAAAATAAAATGGCAAATAAGCTAACAAATTTCAAGCCATCCATTCCCATCACACCTCAATTCAACTGGCTGTTATATTCAGCCTCACCACATTGTTATTTTCATTCGATTCGGTTATGTTGTTCCAGAAATCAATCCACGCCTCAAACCTGTAGAGCCCGGCGCGTGAAGCCGTGAACGGAATTATATTATGACCCTGGTTGCCTGCGCGGGTGATAACTACATTTGATGTGTTCAGGAGCGCCCATTGGCTCTCGCCTGGCTGCATCCACAGTATCCAGTTCGTGTGCCTGCCTGCCTCAAGCGTGCCGATATTGTTGGTCGCCACGTCTATGTAATAGCGATTGCCTGTCCTTAGGGTCAGCTCCCTGTAGGAGCCGCGGGTGGAATTGAGTAGGGATATCACGATGGGATGCAGGTCTGGAAGGCCGGATTGCCTGGTGGTCAGAGATGCTTCGAGCGCGTTGTTGTTTTCGTTTGTTTCTGCGAATATGTTGCGCTCATCAATCACCACTCTGAACTCATATCTGCCAGCTTCTGCAGGCATGAAGGTCCAGCCGACATCAACTGCGCGGCCATTGCCGGAAGAGGGGAAGCGGCCGTAGAGTGCCCTGTCAGTGAGCACGTCCCAGGATTGGCTTCTGGGTCCTTTCCAATAGATGGTGGGCTCGATGGGCGCAGAATCCGGTTGGCTGTTGACAACTGAGGCGTTCACCCAATAGCGCAGGCCAGTGGTTGCAGGGGACGGCGCAGCAGTGCCATCTGAATCCAGGAAGCGTATGCTCCTGACAGCAAAATCAACCCTTGGCTGGTTAACTACACTGATCGAGGCAGTGCGCACGTTGTTGCTCTCATTGGTTTCGCAGATGGCGTTTTCCTCATCAAGAGCCACCTTTAATTCGTACCTGCCTGGCGTGGTGGGGGTGAACTCCTTCCTGAGCTGGTATACCTGGTTGTCTGACATGGAGCTATGCATCTGGCGTTCACCCAGGGGCTGCCAGCTTCCGCCCGGCGCTTTGGTATAGAATCGGATGGAATATTGCTTGCCGCGGGCATCAGGCCCCTTATGCATGAAATGGGCTGTGATGTTATAGGACTTGTTTATGGTAATGTTGCGTGCCCAGGCGTTTGCAATTATTGGCAGGTCAACCTCCAGGATATAGGGATAATAGTCAAGGGTTTCGGCACAGGCAGGAGTGGTTGGAGTGATGATGGTCAAATTAACCCTGGGTATTATGATTGGGCTGATGGGGGTTGGAATGGAGCTTTTTTTGGAGCTTGGGTAGAATGCGCTGACGCTCAGGATGTCTGTGCTCCTGCAGGCGCCCGTGGATGAGATGCAGGATTCAGTGCCGTCCTCGGAAACCAGTAATACATTGGTGAGGGATTGGTCGACGTAGGCTTTGCCGCGCCAGAGTGTGCCATTATAGGTTATGGTGCCGTTCAAGGAGCAGAGCGGCTTGTTGGTGCCTGCGGTCTGGCCAACTACCTCCAGGTCAGCACTGACATTGTCTCCGTAACCTGCCTGCTGCAAATAGGTGTTTATGATGGGGTTCACGACCTGCTTGGTGCACCAGAGGGAATTGACCTGCTCTGAGGTGCAACCGAATAGCAGAAGCGCAGTAAACAAAAGAAACATAATTTGCCAGGGATTGTGGTTCAAGGAGAGCATAGTTAGTTATTTCATGAAAAGGTTAATAATTTCACCTTCATCACAGGCCGACCCCCAATTCTCTGGACTGCAGGTAGAATATAACAACAATGTATAGCACGTATATCAAAAGGAAACCCAGGCCGCCGCGCCTGTCCAGCTTCGGCATCACTGCAGTAACATAAAACAGAATCATGTTCGCCACTATTGCAAACAGGAGGGCGGCAATGAATATGGGCAGGATAACCGTGACCGGGTTTAGTACGGCTGCCATGCCAAGCACGAGGGTCAGGTTTATGGCATTGCTTCCCACGGCATCGCCCAATGCAAGGCCGTACTGCTTCTTCCTGATGGCTGCCATGCCGATGGATAATTCAGGTAATGAGGTGCCGATGGCAATGATGGTTGCGCCGATGAAGCTTTCCGCGATATTGAATATCCGGGCAAGCTTGATGGCATTGTCAACCACAAAGCTCGAGCTGATGAGCACCAGGATAATGGCTGCTGTGAATATCAGGAATGCATGGAGCGCCTGGCTTCGGTTGATATCGCAGTTTGCCTTACCAATCCTGGGCTTGCGCCTGAGGGAATAAAATGCATACCATAGGAAAATTCCAAGAAGGATTATGCCCTCCACGAAGCCGAGCGCCTTTGCGCCGAGGATGGTGTTGAAGATGATGTAGGCGGAAATGACTGTGGTGAACAGAATGACCAGTGCAATCTCCTTCATGTAATCCCGCTCTATCTTTATACCATAAAGGAATATACCAAGCCCGAGTATCAGGAGGGTATTGGCGATGTTCGAGCCGAATACCGTGCCGGCGGCAACAGCACCCTCTCCGTGCACGGATGATATCACTGAAACCGAAAGCTCAGGCAGGGAAGTGAGGACAGCTATGAGCAGGAAGCCTATGGCCAGCTTGCTTATGCCAAAGAAGTTGGAGAGCCTGACCGCATTCTCGATCACCAGGTCGGCAGCCTTTGCCAGGACAGCAATGGAAACCAGGAGGCTCAGGAGTTCAAGCACTGCCATGGCATCTAACATTCAGGCAAATTTATTAAATGTATTCAATAATTTTCTGGAGGTCGCACTGTTCGATTAGTATGTTTGCGCTCTGCCTCACGCATTCCGCCTTTGGGGAAAATGCAACGCCAATGCCGGCATGCTTCAGCATGCAGCAATCAGGCTCATTGTCGCCAACCGCCAGGCAGTCATTAAGGGTGATGCCGGCTTTCTTGGCGAGCGCCTGGATGACATTCAGTTTGCAGATTTTGTGCTCGGTGCAAAAAGACTCTATCCAGATCGACGGGATTGTAACCTCTCCGGTCAGCACGCCGTTCATAACCCCTAGGTTATTCGCTATCGCGAAATCCAAACCCAGTTTCTCCTTCAGCCGCCCGGCAGCCAAATCGTAGCTGCCGCTTACTATCCCAATGGTGTAGCCAAGCCTTTTCAGCTCTGCGATGAGATATTTGGCTCCGCGCATGAGGGGGATTGCATCTATTACCTCCAAAAATTCTGCGCTGCTCCTTCCCCTGAGCATTGATGCTAGCTTCATCATTCTTACACCCAGGTCATGTTCATTAGACATGATTTCCTCTGCTTGCCCCAAAAAACCGAACTTGTTAGCCAATGCCATAATGGTTCTGCCCTCAAGAAGCGTGCCGTCCATATCAAAAATCGCCAGCTTTTTAGCCGCTGCCATCGTGTTTTCCAATGCATTGAAAAGCTCCTGCTCTATTTGTTCGATTTCGGTCAGGTCAATAAGCGAGATTTTGTTCAGTTTCTGGGCGCGCTTTATTATCGCCTTTGAAACCTGGAATGACATGCCGCGCAGTTTGCGCCAGCTTTTCATCTTATGTTCTATGCGCCCGATGTGAACCTCCATGATACTTGCCCCAGCGCTTAGCATGTCCAGCAGGATGCCTACATCCACTCCGTAATCCGGCTCAAACTTAACTTTGGAGAAGAATTCCCGTTTTCCGGCGATCATGCCGCTCAGGGGCTGCTGGAAGCCAGTTGCTTCCGGGAAAAAGAGTTCAAGCAATGGCTTTGCAACGAGCTCGGTGATGCGGCCGGCTTTCCGGCCGAAGCTTGATTTGACAAAATCAGCCTCCCCGGAAAGAATCGGTTTGGCAAGCGATTCAATCACTTGGGAACTCATGTTCTTAAGATCGGCATCAAGGTAAATCAGTATGTCACCGCTTGCGGCCTGGAATCCGTCTGCCATCGATGTTCCTTTTCCGAGCATCTTGCTTTCAATGACTATGGCTCCGACCCTCTTCGCCTCTGCAACCGTCTTATCAACCGATTTGTCGTCCACGACAATGACTTCGTGAACGTTTGGAGACGATTTCGCGGTTTCAACAATCTTTGCAATTGTCTTTTCCTCATTCAGGGCAGGGATTATCACAGATATTTGCGCCATGCAATAGATAGCTGCATGAGCTCATAAAAAACAGCAAGTTCCACAATTGTGGAATGTTTCATGAAAAAAGTTTAAGCGCCCCCGCCGGGATTTGAACCCAGATATCAAGCTCCGCAAGCTCGCGTTCTGTCCAGGTTAGACTACGGGGGCAGCATTCAAATTATAGTTGTGAAGATTTATAAGAAAGGTTGAAGGGGCGCAAGAGGAAGAACTATGTCTGTACGAGGGCGACAGCCGCTTGCGTAAATTTACGAAGTAAGCAGGTTTGAAAGGGCTGCAAGCCATTTCGGAGGGGTTATAGGGGAACCGCAAAGCAGGTTCCCCATCTGTCCAGGTTAGACTACGGGGGCATCTCTGTGTTAATCAGATATAGATTTAAATATTCAGTCAATATAAACTTATACATTAAACGTATAGACAGCTTGCTGTTTAATTTATGTTTTTGAGGTGTTTAGCTTGAAATGCATATCATGCGGAAGAAATACTACGAATTATACGGTTTTTCCATGCCCTGGCTGCGGAAAAGAGAAGATTGCCAGGTGCAGGGACTGCAGACGGGATGTAACGGCCTATAAGTGCCTGGCCTGCGGCCAGGATGGGCCGTGATAGGGTATAAAGTTTAAGGTTTACTATTTGAGTTGTGATTTTGATGGCAGATGTTGCGATAACGTTCAAGGTGCTCCCGCAGGGGATTGAGGAATTTGAAAGCGTGAAAAGTGAAATAGCCAAGATGAACCCCCATTCAATAGGCGAGGAGCCGATTGCCTTTGGGTTTAAGGCAGTGAGAGTAACCTTTGTCATGGGAGACGAGGGCGGGGTTGACGAGCTCGAGCAGAAATTGGGTGCGATAACCGGAGTTAGCTCGGTTGACACGGTTTCGGTTGGCAGGATAAATTAGGTAGATTGAATTTCGCCTGATGGCTTTTCGCCAGTTGGCAAAAATCTCGGCGGCTGTTGCCGCCGATCGCCTGATGGCAAAAGCGAAAGCTTACGAAACCTTTATATCTTTTTTTAGTTCATATCCCACCATGGCAGACGAACCGCAGCCGGAAAAAAAATCAAATATCATGACCATAGCCTTAATTCTCCTCGTGCTTCTTATTGCAGCAGGCATAGGATGCGCGATTGTAGCGGTCATCCTGATTGCACTATTTGGCATGGGCAGAGCCAGTGCGTAAATGTTTTGGTGAAAATATGGTCGAATTAACTATTTTAGGCACTGGCGCATGGATAGCCGATGCAAAAAAGAAAAGATTTGGCCCGAGCGTTCTTCTTAAAAATGAGGGGAAAAACATACTTATTGATGCACCTGGCGGCATAAACTACCAACTCGCGCATGCTGGCTTGGTGGCAAATGACATTGACTATATTTTCCTTACCCACCACCATCCTGACCATACCTCCGGGCTGATACAGCTTATCGGCGAAATGTATATCACGAGGAGGAGCGCCAAATCGCAGCTTACAATCGTTTCGCCCGAGCCTCAAAAGCTTGTGAGGCGCATCCTCAAGCCCTACAAATCCACATTCGACTCGATTGAGAAACTTAGTCAGTTCAAAATCAATTTCAAAAAGATAAAAAACGGCGCGCAAATAACCGGCATCGGCTTGAAAGAAACAGGAATTACCCCATGCAAATTAAATCATTCAAAAACAAACGAGGATTACGGCTACAGATTTGAGTGCGAAGGAAAGAAGATTGCAATCACCGGAGACACTGCCTATTGCGAGGAGTTGGTTACGCTCCTGAGCGGCACGGATGTGGCAATCTGCGAATGCTCCCATGTGCAGAAGCTGCCAGGCCATCTCACTGCCTATGAGGCAAAGACAATGAGCCTGTTCACGAAAAAGCTAATTCCCTATCATATCTATCCGGGATGGGATGTGAAAAAAGAGTTTAAAGGATTTGGGAACATCCATGTGGCGAAGGATTTGGAGCGGATTAAATTTTGATTAAATATTATTGCATAGCTCGATAAACTCTGCCCTTGATAGTTCACTGTCTCTTAGAATTTTATGCAGGACGCCTATGCTTACTGGTCGTTTTTTGTGTATTGGAACCGTAATAAGAATCCCATTAGCATTTTTCAGTTGTATATGGCTTCCTCTTTGTCTGACAGATACAAATCCCTTAAATGAGAGAATTTTCAATAATTTCTGCCCGGATATAAGCGGCAATTTCATCGGGAAACCTCAATTTTCTGAATCCCGACCAATTCATATTTGGGGATATCTTTCTGCTCTTCAAGGCACATCTCTATGACTTCGCGTATGTTTTTCATTGCCTCATCTAATGTACCGCCCTGGGTATAACATCCCCTAAGGCTTGGAACTTCCACGATATAGATTCCATTCTCATCCTTCTCTATGATTGCGGTGAAAACCTGTTTCATGATCCTCTTTCTGCAGATTCAAGTTTATAATCCTGTCTAAGGTTTCAAGAACATCCATCTGGCACAAGATTTGGAGAGCATTACTAAGGTTAGCTGATGGGAAGCCCAGCTATCGACAATTCCACTGCGGACAGGTGAAACCCTCCGGTATATATGAGAATATCTCCGCCCTTAAGTATTGCATTTGCAAGCAATTCCGAAACCTGGACTTTTAGTGGTTCATGGGCTGCGTAAACCTCTAATGTATTAAAGTGATTACTAAGTGTAGAGTAGGCCATTTGAGTTTGAGGTTGGCATGCTAACTTGACTGCGTTAACTGCCATTGAGTAGTTAAATACTTGTAATCCTTTCGTGAAAAAGTGTGGTTTAAATTCTTGGAATATGCGGTTTATGTCAATGGCGACAGGGCCTGCAGAGGCCGCAGAAGCGACCCAATAAACTAGCTCGGAAACAGCCATGAGTTCCATGATTTCTTCTTTAGATATGTTAGCTTTCTGACTAACAGCATTGACAACCAGATTGGTTGCGTCGGTTCTAGCCTTCTCTCCAAGAATTTCAGCGTATTCAAAATCGTATCTGCCTCCGATGGCATCAAAAGCTACGCAATCATCACAACCTTCCTGAAAACACTGGCGCGCAATGCTGGATATTTCCGCTTTGGCATTGCCATCGAGTGATTTGCTGTCCGCTGCGGTTTTCATCAACTTTAGGATGGCGCTGTGTATCAGAGCAGTTTTCTTAAACGTCACATCCCTAGCTGGGCCGCCTTTCCTTTCTTGTTTAACCTTTTTTGTTCGCTCCCAGTCTTCCACTAGCACAGTTGTCCTATCTTTTTTGGTTGTAAGCGACAACGCAACCCCATTGAGAACTGCTGTAATTGACTTTAAAGAGTTATGCGTAACTGGGGCGATAACGTAGATATTAATGGGCCCTACGCTATGAACGTTCAGCCAGTCATCCTTTGGCTTGCCAAAATTTGAGCCAACCATGGGAGATTGCAACTGAAACTGCCTGATTAAGCTGACTAATGGCTGTTGAAGTTTTGTAATAGACTGGGATAGAGGCCGGGATAGCATGAATGGCTGCATGGATACTCACCTTTTTTGATAACACTATATCTTGTTGTAATTAATTATAAAACTATGTCACGATATCGTCTTATTTCGTATCTAAATATTTAAATATGTGTCGTTTCCCTGATGAAAATGTAAGGGATATATTGGATATATAATTCATGCGTGAGTAATGCTTTCCATGATTACCTCTTTACGCTTAATCAATTGGAAATCCCACCATGATTCCTCGTTCAAATTCACGAAAGGAATTAACCTGCTGGTGGGCATCATGGGCTCAGGGAAGAGCAGCGTGCTGGATGCTATTTGTTTCGCGCTGTTCGGCACGTTTCCAGCCCTTGAAAGGGGAAAGGTGAAGATTGCCGACCTGGTTAATTTCAGGAATAGGGATGCCGGATCAGTGATTGAGCTGGAGCTGGAGATTGGGGCAGATAAATATGGCATCAAGAGAGTGATTAAGGGAATCGGGGACACCAAGAAAAGCGATGCATTTTTCTACAAAAACGGAAGTCTGGTGGACAAGGGCGTGGCAGGAGTCAATGCGCTTGTGGAGAAGCATTTTGGCATTGATTATGATTTGTACACGCGGGCGATTTACTCGGCGCAAAACGAGATTGATTATTTCCTCAACCTGCCCCCCAGGAAAAGAAAGGAGGAGATTGACAGGCTGCTGGGGCTTGACAGGTTTGAATTGGCGCGCGGCAACCTGGTGGCCGTAACGAATAGGGTAAAATATATACTCACAACCATGCAGGAAGAGAGCGGGCTGAGGAAGCCTGAGGAATTGAAAGCGTCAATAGCCGGGCACGAGGCGAAACACGGCAAAATCTCAGGCGAGCTGGCCAGGCTCAGGCAGGAATCCGATGGACTGTCAAAGAGGGCAGGCGGGCTGAAATTGCAATACGACTCGCTCGCACAAAACAAAAAGCAATATGAGCAGATGTCCCAGCAGCAATCCAGGGCAACGATGATTGTGGAAAGGCTGGAGAGCGAGCTTAGGGATGCCGACACAGGCAAATTGGCAAAAGATTATGAAGAGCAAACGAATATCGTTGAAAGTTACAGGGTGCGGCTGGCGGATATACGTGCCAGCCTGAAAACCAGCCAGCAGGAGATGGGCAGGTATGAAAAGGAGGCAGGCGGGCTGGAGCGCGAGCTCAGCCAGATGGATGGAAAACGGGCGGAGGTTGAATTACTGCAGAGAAGCGTAAAAATAATCCTGGGCGATGCCGATTCAAAGCAATTTCTTGCGCTCCTCGAGCAGGAGACGAACAAGATGATTGGGCTGAAAAACCAGTTGGCAGCGGAAAATGCGCGGGCAGGGGAGCTGAGAAAGCTCGAGGGGCTGCCTGATGCCGCGGGAACCTGCCCGGTGTGCAAGAAACCTTTGAGCGGCCATGAGGCATTGGTGCTCAAGAAAGAGCGGGAATTTGCAATCCAGACTATTGTTGAGGGCATAAAATCAATGGAACATGAGCTGATGGTGCTTACCACCAGCTATAAGATAAAGAAGGACTGCTATGAGCGGGCACGCTCATCTGCCGTGGGGATTGAAAGGTTGCAAACTGAATTGCTGGCTGAGCAGGGAGTCAAGGCAACGCTCGAGAGCCTGAAGGGCAGGCTGGAGATGGCACGGAACAGCCGCGAACTCCTGGAAAAGGAGGCGGCCGATTTGGATTCCCATCTGCAGAAGAATGCCCTCAGGCTCGGGCAGTTTTCACAGGTGAAGGCAAAATTCGACGAGCTGGATGCCAGCAAACAGGCGCTCCTTGAGGCAGGCAAGGCGCTGGCAGCCATTGATTATTCTGAAAAGGAGTTTGAATCGGTTGCCAAGGAGCTTGGGGAGGCGAAATTATCCCAGAAGGAAATCGAGGGGAAGCTGGCAATGGCCGCAAGGGAGGCGCAGTTTGTCTCTGAGAGATTAGTGGAGCTTAGGGCTGAGATGGCACGCAGAGAGGACAAGGGCAGGAAAATCGAGGCCTATGTGAATGCTGGGGTGGAGCTCAACAGGTTCAAGGAAGCGCTTGGCAAGACACAAATGACAGTCAGGGGCGATTTGATTGGCGCATTTAACGAGATTGTGAACGAGCTGTGGCCGTTTATTTACCCCTACAGGGATTACACCCAAATCCGGCTGAATGTGACTGACATTGGCTATACATTCGAGGCGTTCAACGGCGAATGGAAATCATTCGAGGTGGTTGCCAGCGGCGGAGAAAAAGCCTGCCTGGCAATGGTGATGAGGGTGGCGTTTGCCATTGTGCTGGCGCCTGCTGCGGGCTGGCTAATCCTGGATGAGCCGACACACAATCTCGACAAGGAGGCAATTTTCATGTTCTCGGAAGCGCTTCAAAATAAAATACCCGGGATTGTGAACCAGACGTTTGTGATTACCCATGAAACATCGCTCCTGAATCTCACGGTGAACAAATACAGATTGGCAAGGGAGAAGGAATTGAATGAAGATACGGCTGTGGAAGTTGTTGCTTAGTTCATGGAAAATTACTCAGCCAGGGTATAAACATTAAAAATCAGATTTTCCGAAGAGCCCATGACACTTTGGAGCGACCCGGGCCATGTGCGATTTCATGGGCACTCGGGCGTCGGGTTTGCCACTCAGCATTGCCGTATGGCAAACCTCGCTCCGAAG
>Ga0066637_10002603_pt1 | contig 12051 bp, 17 predicted proteins | sample CryGeyCG2014_020_FD_62737 | JGI IMG/M metagenome (GOLD analysis project Ga0066637, IMG submission 62737) | Groundwater microbial communities from aquifer - Crystal Geyser CG08_land_8/20/14_0.20 | ecosystem: Environmental > Aquatic > Deep subsurface > Groundwater | place: USA: Utah: Grand County...
CAATTGACTTTTACGGCAACAGGAGTGATTGATGGACCTCTTTTGGGCGGGGTTGTTTTTCATAAAAATTGCATTGTCACCCATTCTATGGTTTTGCGCGGGATATCGGGAACTTTGCGTTTCATAGAAACCCATCATGATATATTCGGAATTAAAAAATAATTTTATGAATGAAGAAACACTACAATCAATCGCCAAAAAAATTGTCGCGGATTACAAGGGAATACTAGCCGCTGACGAGAGCATGCCGACAGCAAAAAAGAGGTTAGAGTCAATTGGGTTGGAATCAACTAAAGAAAGTCGCCGGCAGTGCAGAGAATTATTTTTGGCTACAGAAGGAATAGAAAATTATATCAGCGGAGTTATTCTTTTTGATGAAACTGTTTATCAGAAAGATTCAACGGGAAAATTGTTTGTTGATTTGTTAAAAGAAAAAGGAATTATTCCCGGCATTAAAGTTGATAAGGGCACTATTGACATGCCCATTCATCCGGAAGAAAAAATTACAGAAGGTCTGGGCGGTCTTTGGGAAAGTCTAGAAAAATATTATGAACTGGGATTGCGTTTTTCAAAATGGCGCGCGGTAATAAAAATCGGTAAAAATTTGCCGACAGACGATTGTATTTTGGAAAACGCTCGGATTCTTGCCGAATACGCTTTTTTGAGCCAAAAAGCGGGAATCGTGCCGATAGTTGAGCCGGAAGTACTTTTGGATGGAGATCATGATTTGGAAAAAAGCGAAGAAATAACCACAAAAGTTTTAAAAATAGTTTTTGAGAAATTGCGCGAGAAGAAAGTTCAGTTGGATGGCTTAATTTTGAAATCAAGCATGGTTATTTCGGGAAAAGATTGTCAGGTACAAGCAAATCCGGAAGAAATAGCCGCGGCAACGATAAGATGTTTTAAGAATTCTGTGCCCGCGGAAGTGCCTGGAATTGTATTTTTATCCGGAGGACAAACGGCAATTCAAGCAACAACCAATTTAAATGCGGTTAATAAATTAAATCCTTCTCCCTGGAAAATAAGCTTTTCCTTTGGCCGAGCATTGCAGAGACCGTCTTTGGAAATTTGGGCGGGCAAAAGCGAAAATATCTCAAAGGCTCAAAAAGAATTTACGAAGAGGATGGAAGCCAATAGGGCGGCAAACAAGGGTGAATATATTCCGGAAATGGAGCAATAATTTATGGAGAAAAAAATAATTTGTCGGGATAAAGACGATAGTAAGTATGAAGTTAGCGAAGAAGAATTGAAATTCAGGCCATCTATTTATGGAATATTGATTGAAGATCAAAAAATATTATTGTCAAAACAATGGGACGGATATGATTTTCCGGGCGGAGGAATAAAAATTTATGAGACCGTAGAAGAAGCGTTGCAAAGAGAATTTTTTGAAGAAACCGGCCTCAAAGTAGAGCCGCTGAAAGTGATTTGCATCAAAACAGACTTTTTTCATCCGATACATTCATTAAAACATAAACATGAATACTGGAATTGCCAGCTGATTTATTTTTTAGTGAAAAGAGTTGGCGGAAAAATTTCCAAAGATAATTTCAGCGCCGAAGAAAAAGAATATGCAGATCTCGCGGAATGGATTGATTTTAAAAAAGTAGATAAAATAAAGATTTATAGCGGTATAGCGGATAGTAAGGGGCTTATAAAAGAGGCGGCAAATTTAAGCGATTGATTTTAAAATTATGGAGTCAGATAGTGACATTATTTCCCTAATCTTTTTTTCAATATTTATTTTTATTATCTTATTCAATATTTTTGTAGCTAAAAAATATAAGAACAAGATAGTAGCCGGAAAGGTGCGGAGAAAATTATCGGAAGCTTTTGATCCGCAAAAAATCAATGACATGTTTGCGGAATTAGGCAAGATTGCGAAGATATTGGGCAAAGTTTTTTTCTTTTTCGCTTTTATGTTTGCCTTTTTTTATATTTATAAATTAATTTTTAAACTATGACACCAAAAACCAAAAAAATTATTTTGATTTCGGGAATAGTTGTTGGAGTATTGATTGTTTTACCAATCATTGCGGTAATTATTGCCAGTGTGGCCGGCTTAAAGTATTTGCAAACAGGAGATATGCTGACGCAGAGAGCTTCTAATGGTTATGAAGAAGCTTCGTTTGGTGTTGTTTCTCCGAAAGCCTATGATATGGCGACGGGAGCTCCTAGCCCCAGTGAAAGTTTTGCAGGAGAAAGACAAAATGCATTAATGCTTGCCCCAGAAGGACAAACAGCAGTTTCTTCAGGATCTAATTCTCTAGAAGAGCAGAGAGTAATAAAATCAGCCAGGTTGAATTTGGTCGTTAAAAAAATCAGCGAAACCATTGATCGAATATCCTTGATGCTTGGTGATAAAAAAGGTTTTATTTCCAGCTCTGATATAAGGACACGAGACGACGAAACGCAATATGGCACGGTTACGATTCGCGTTCCGGTAAAAGATTTTGAAAAAAGCGTAAATGAGCTTAAAAAAATAGCAGAAGTTGTCCAATCCGAAAGCCTATCGGGGGTTGATGTGACGGAAGAATTTGTTGATATGGAAGCCCGACTGAAAAATTTACGAATAGAAGAAGGACAATATCAGGAAATTTTAAAAACCGCGAAGAAGATAGAGGATATTTTGAAAGTCAATGAATATTTATTTAATATCAGGGGACAGATTGAGGGGATTGAAGGAAGAATTAAATATCTGTCCAACTTGACCGATTTGGCAACGATAGAGATTACTTTATCCGAAGAGCCGACAATCAGGATTCCTACTTCCGAATGGAGACCGCTGGATACAATTAAAATAGCTTTTTCGGCAATGGTGAGAATGTTGCAAGGATTTATGAATATTCTAATCTGGCTAGCCTTTATTTGTTTACCGATTGCGTTGGTTGTTTGGGCTATCATTATGGCTATTAGATTTTTTAGAAAAAGAAGAAATAATAAGTAATTGCCATATAAAATATGCTTAAAGATTTCTTAGCGTTTATTAAAGAGTACAATGTAGTTGGAATTGCCATTGCCTTTGTGATGGGCGCGGCTTCAAATAGTTTAGCTAAGTCATTGGTTGATGATATCGTAATGCCCTTGCTCAATCCGCTATTGTCGGGAATCGCTTGGCAGGAAGCAGTTCTTCAGATTGGCCCCATAAGTCTCCGCTGGGGCGCGTTCCTCGGAGAGCTGTTGCATTTCTTGATCTTGGCTTTTGTTGTTTATATTGTTGTGAGAAAGATTGTTAAGAAAAAAGAGCAGGGCAAAAAATAAAGTAATTTTTTGCAAATATTCCTAAAAAATGCCATTATATACAGTATAAGTAGTAGTGGAATTTTTGCTTATGTCTCAATATTACAGCTCAAAACGAACAAAGGGGCTTTTTGACCCAAAATCAAAGGAACCCTTTAAACTAAGCAGAACAAAGATAGAGTTATTTATAGATTGCCCCAGATGCTTTTATTTAGACCGAAAGTTGGGAGTAGGAAGGCCTCCGGGGTACCCATTTTCTCTAAATTCTGCTGTTGACGCCCTTTTAAAGAAAGAATTTGATATTCATCGAGCTAAGAATGAAAAACACCCCCTAATTGAGAAATACGGGGTTGATGCTGTGCCCGTGGGTCACAAAAAGCTTGCCGAATGGAGGCATAATTTCACGGGAGTACAATATCTTCATAAATCAACCAATTTATTGATTTTTGGCGCGATTGACGATCTTTGGCAGAATAAAAAAGGGGAGTATATTGTTGTGGACTATAAAGCGACGAGCAAGGCGGAAAAAATAGATTCTTTAAATAAAGATTGGCAGGGTGGGTATAAGCGACAGATGGAAATATATCAATGGCTTTTAAGAAAAAACGATCTTAAGGTTTCCGATACGGGCTATTTTGTTTATTGCAACGGGCAGACAGATAGAGAGGCTTTTGACGCGAAATTGGAATTTGATATATCCCTGATTCCTTACAAGGGTAATGACAGCTGGGTAGAGGGAAAAATTTTAGAAGCCCATAAATGTTTATCCGAAGCAAAAATTCCGTCGGCCAGCCATAATTGCGATTATTGCGCTTACATAAAATCGGTTAAGGAAAATGAAAAATAAATTAATTATGTTAAAAACAATCTTGAAATTTTTCTTCACAATCGTTATCGCGCTAATTGTAATTTTCGGTTTTGTTCGACTGTTCAGCGGAGAAGATGATTGGATTTGCCAAAACGGAGAGTGGATAAAGCATGGCGCGCCGTCTGCCGGACCCCCGAACAAAAAATGCGCACAGCTCCCGCCGGACAGTAATTCAGAAAAAGAAAATAATTCAGATGAAGATCTGGCGACAATCAAACTATTTTTTACCAATACAAGGCTTGATCCCGAAGTTATGGATTGTAATAAGACTTTTCTAACGGAAAGAAAAATTTTAAAGACAGAAAATTTAATCAAAGACACGGTGGAAGCCTTATTGCTCGGACCAACTGACGAAGAAAAGGAGAATGGTTTTTTAACAAGTATCCCCGTCGGAGTAAAAATACAAAGTCTTGAAATAAAAGATGGTGTGGCAAGGATTGATTTTGACGAAACTCTTGAATTTCAAGTCGGCGGATCTTGTCGTGTTACCGCTATAAGTTCCGAAATCAGAGAAACGATAAAACAATTTCCCGAAGCTAATGAAGTTATAATTTCTATAAATGGAAGAACAGAGGATATTCTTCAACCATAGAATGCTAAGCTTAAAAACACTGGAAAAAATATTAAAAGACGAACCGCCCTTTAAATTAAAACAAGCCAAAGAGGCGCTTTTCAAGCATCTAATCGGAGATTGGAATGAAGCGACAAGCTTATCAATCAATCTCCGAGAACAGCTTAACAAAGAATACCCGCTTTTTATAAAGTCGGAGATTTTTGACGCGAAAGAAGAAATGGTTACAAGATTTCTTGTTACTTTGGATGATGGCCTGGAAACGGAAACGGTGTTGATGCGTCACGCTGATGGGAGAAATACAGTTTGCGTTTCTTCGGCTGTCGGTTGTCCGGTCGGATGCCTTTTTTGCGCCACGGGGAAAATCGGTTTTAAAAGAAATCTTGAAGCTATGGAGATAGTCAGCCAGGTCCTCTTGGTAGCCAGATTCTTAAAAAAAGAAAATGAAAGAGTTGACGGCGTTGTTTTTATGGGGATGGGTGAGCCTTTTTTAAATTATGATAATGTCATTGGCGCGGTTTATATTATAAACAGTAACGACGGATTAAATATCGGCGCCAGACACATTTCCATTTCCACAGTTGGCATTATTGAGGGCATCAAGAAAATAATAAAAGAGCCGTTGCAAATAAATTTAGCCATTTCCTTGCACGCGCCAAACGATCGCCTGCGTTCGGAAATAATCCCTGCCAATAAAAAAAATTATTTAAAGAATATTATGGAGTCGGTTGACAGATATATTGAGGCAACCAACAGAAGAGTGATGTTTGAATATTTAATGATTGATAAAATAAACGATTCATTGAAAGACGCGCGGGAGCTGGTTGAATTATTTAATAAAATGGACAATCAATTATTCTTTGTCAATCTTATTTCCTATAATCCCACCGGCGTATTCAGACCATCAGCAACAGAACAAGTTAAAAAGTTTAAGGATTATTTAACAAAAGCGGGAATAACCGTGACGGAGAGACAGCGTTTTGGAAGGGGTATTAAAGGAGCCTGCGGTCAATTGGCCGGAAGAAATATTTTTAGCGCAAAACAAAAATGAGATTGCATCGTTTTATTAGAAATTTTGATTTTAGCGATGATTCCTTTGTCATTTCCGATAAAGAAATTTTTAATCAAATAAAAAATGTTTTGCGTCTGGACGCGGGCGATAAGATTATTTTGGGAGACGGCAAGGAAAATGAGGCGCTGGCTTTGATAAATAAATTTGAAAAGAACAAACTGGAAGTAAAAATTTTGGAAAAGAGTAAGAATAAGAATGAGCCGGAGACAAGAGCGACTTTGTATTGCGCGGTTTTGAAAAAAGAAAATCTTGAACTTGTGGCGGAAAAGGCCACGGAAATAGGCATTGCCGCGATAGTTCCCATTATTACCAAAAGAACAGTAAAGTTTTCTTTCAAGCGAAATCGTTTGGAAAAAATAATTCATGAAGCCGCGGAACAGTCAGGAAGAGGAGCAGTTCCGATTCTCGGCGAACCGAAAGAATTTAAAAAAGCTATTTTACAGGCGGCGAGCAATGATCTTAATGTTATTTTTGATCCGCGAGGAAATAATTTTTACGATGTTTTCGGTCCGAAAAAAACCAAACAATTAATAGGCGTTATGATTGGTCCGGAGGGGGGATGGGATGAATCGGAAATAATTTTTGCCAAAGAAAATAATTTTAAAATAATAAGCATGGGGAGCCTGATTCTTCGAGCGGAAACGGCAGCCATCATAGCTTCGCATTTGATTTTAAACTAAAATGAAAATTTTTGTCCAAGCAAAACCAAGCGCCAGAGAAGAAAAAATTGAAAAGATGGATGAAAGCCATTATACAGTTTCAGTCAAAGAGCCACCGATAAAAGGATTGGCCAATGAAGCGATAATAAAAGCTGTCGCTGGTTTTTTCAACATTTCGCGCGCTTCAGTCAGGATTGTTTCGGGATATGCCTCAAGACAGAAGATAATAGAAATAATAAAATCCTAAATCCTAAGCACTAAATTCTAAACAATATCTTATGAAAAAAAATCTTTTATTGGCAGTTCTTTTTTTGGCCTTGATTGGAGTAGGATTATTTTTGCTTTTTAAGTCGGGAGGCATTAATTTTTTAAGAGGAGGTAATGAAGAAAAAGTGAGTATTAAAAACTTTGAAGAATGTGTTGCGGCCAACAATATTGTTATGGAAATTTATCCGAGACAATGCCGGGATTCTGGCGGTAATATTTTTATTGAATATATAGGCAATGAGCTGGAAAAAACAGATTTGATTATTATTGATTCCCCGAGGCCAAATGCCGTAATTGGCAGTCCTCTCAAAATAACCGGACGGGCTCGCGGATACTGGTTTTTTGAAGCATCCTTTCCGATTAAATTAATTGGCAGAGAGGGGGAATTGCTATCTTCCGGAATAGCTACGGCGGAAGGCGAGTGGATGACCGAAGATTTTGTCCCATTTAGCGCGGAGTTGGAGTTTGACAGTGAAAATACGCAAACCGGAGATCTGATTCTTGAAAAGGATAATCCTTCCGGTTTGCCCGAACACGACGACTTTCTTACCGTTCCTGTTAATTTTCGCTAAAATAGACTATGGATAATAAAGGTTTCTAGTGATATAATATAAAAATTAGCAGTCTAATTAATAGGTCTAATAAAACAAAAGTTATGAAAACATCATTTTTCTTTAAGAATTTTTCCCAGACCGAAAAGAAAATATTTGAGGAATATATCGGGGAAAAAATTGAGCAAATAAATAAATTTTCCGGAAAATATGGGGAAAATGAGATTTTTTTGAAAATTAAAGCGGAAAGATTCGCTACCAAAAGCGCTTATAAAGTTTCTATGGAATTAAAATTGCCCAAAGAGACATTACTCGTAAGCGAGGATGACCACACTATAGTTGAAGCTGTTGATCTCGCTAAAGATAAATTGGTGGCCCAATTGAAAAAAATAAAAAGGTAATAGTGTCCGATAGCTATGAAAAAAATAAATAAAGTCTTAGTTATTGGTGGCGCGACAATTGATATAACTTTTAATATTGAAGAAGGAAAAGTTGTCGCGAATCCGTCAGATCCGCTTCGACAAAAATTAATCGGTTTTGAGTACGGAGCGAAAATCAGCTCCGAAGAAACTAATTTTGGTTTTGGCGGTGGCGCGGCTAATGTTGCCGTGGCTTTGTCGCGACTGGGAATATCAGCCAGTGTCGCCGTTCGGATTGGAGATGATGATAACGGTCGACAGGTTATCACTAATTTTAAAAAGAATAAGGTGAATACAAGTTTTGTTCAGGTTGGGAAAAAAGAAAAAACCGGAATTTCTTTTATTATTTCTCCCGGCAAGACGGAAGATCACATCGCTTTTTTGGAAAGAGGAGCCAATGATAATTTTTTACTGAATAAATCATTGGTAAATTTAGGCTTTGACTGGATTTACCTGGCTTCTATTCCTGATAAAAATTGGCAAACGACAATAAATAAAATAACAAGTTCATTAGGATCGCAAACTCTTTTTGCCTGGAATCCGGGGTCAAGGCAGGTAGAGTCGGGTTTAAATATTCTTAAAAAATATCTGGAGAAAACGGAGATCTTGTTTTTAAATAAAGATGAGGCGATTGAGCTTGTTGCGACCGAAGAAGAGAATAGAAGTATGGGCGTAAAATGGTTGAACGAGGTGAAGAACTTATTTGATGTTTTGGGTAAATACGGCCCCAAAATAATTGTAATAACCGACGGAAAAAACGGCGCTTGGGCGTGGGAAAAAGAAAATATTTATCATGTAGAAGCTTTTAATAAAGATAAAGTTATTCGCGATACAACCGGAGCGGGAGATTCTTTTTGCGCCAGCTTTTTGGTCGGCTATATTTTTTATAATGACATAGATAAAGCGCTTAGACTCGGGGCGATCAATAGCGCTCACAATGTAACCGGAGTAGGCGCGCAAAATCCACTTTTGACGAGAAGCGAGGTGGAGAAGTTGATGGAATAATAGAAAATTGTAATAATTCGTCATCCCGAGCTTGTCGAGGGATCTCACACTGTGGTTAAAGAAGTATTATGGGATTTCTCGACAAGCTCGAAATGACAGTAGTGAAACTATGAATCCCAAAATCCCAATAGAAATTTCCGCACGGCATATCCATTTGAGTCAAAATGACTTAGATAAACTTTTTGGCGCGGACTATGAATTAAAAATAAAAAAAGACCTTTCGCAAAAAGGCGAGTTTGCCTCGGAAGAAACTGTCGCTTTGATCGGCTCTAAAAATACAATAGAGAAATTAAGAGTAGTCGGTCCGGTTCGCGAAAAAACGCAAGTGGAATTATCTTATTCGGATTGCTTTTTTGCCGGAATTGACGCGCCTCTTCGCCTTTCGGGAGATGTCGTCGGGTCAGCCGGGGCAAAAATCGTGGGACCGATGGGAGAAATTGAATTAAAAGAAGGGGTAATTGTTGCCAAAAGGCATCTTCACCTAAACCCAAAGGAAGCGGACGAATTAAATTTAAAGAATAATGATTTAGTTAAAGTAAAAATTGTTGGTGAGAGGGGATTGGTTTTTGATAATATCACAGTTCGAGTCAAACCAAACTTCAAAAAATCAGCGCACATTGACACCGACGAAGCCAACGCCGCCGGACTGGGAAAAGTTTGCGGAAAAGGGGAATTGATTTTGGGATAAAAAATGACCCGCCATCTATCGCTACTTTTTTGAAGTATTGACAAATAGCGGGCTGGTGGAATTTTGAGGGGGGGGTGGTATGTTAAGGGGTGGGTTCAGTCAATGAGCCAGTGGATTAATTTTTTCCCCAAACACCATGCGAGTGGGGCGAGAAGGAATGATGTCGCCAGGAAGAACGCCGCCAAGGTGGCGAGTCCTGGACGGGAATGCCAAGGACCGCCGTATCCGAAGAGGTAACTAGAAACAGAGAAAGCCATCACTCCGAGTATATTTATTCCCCAGAGGATAAGACATCTTCGCCCCCCTTGTTGTACGCGGTCTTCTACCTCCTCCCTACTGATTACGATCTCGGTCTTTGTGCGTACTGTCGCCACCAATCTCACAATCAAGGCGACTGACAGAAACATCGAAATGATAGCGACTACCAACAGAAACAAAATCTGCCACTCCATGTCTTGCCTCCTTCTCCTATAAATGAGGAGATTTCCACTTGCATAAAAGCATATATATATCTTTGTCAATGGTTATTGACATTTTTAAAAGAATTAAGAATATGGCTACAGTCAAAGTTTTATTGGTCGGTTACTTCAAATGGATAAAAAAAGACATTTGTCGCGCCTCGTCCACGGTTACTTTTATTGAAGACGGAAAAGAAAAAATTATTGTTGACTCCGGGAATGCTTGCGATGCGAAAAAGATTATTACAGCGTTAAGAAAAATAAAAGTCAGGCCGGAGGAAATTACAACAGTTATAAATACGCATTCTCATTCAGATCATGTTGGCTCTAATTTTATATTTAGAAATGCAAGGTTTGTAGATGGCGAAGGGATGTACAAAGATGATGAATTTAATTTGGGAGATATTGATAATTTCGCTTTAACAGAAAACATAAAAATAATAAAAACTCCAGGACATACTCCGCATGATTGCTCTTTACTCGTCAAAACCAAAGAGGGGATAGTTGCGGTTGTTGGTGATTTGTTTTGGAAAGAGGTGAATGAAAAGTCGTCGTTTATAATCGATAAAAATTATATTAAGAAAAGCCAAGAAAAAGTATTAAAAAATGCCCAGTGGATAGTTCCCGGGCATGGAGAAATTTTTAAGATAAAGTAATTTGAAATAAAAAAAGACCCTCGCACACATTTGACTACACCTCCTTGAAATTGTGCATGCGAGAGTCGATTGTGAGGTTTTTCTCACTTCCCCTTAGGTTCAGTTTTTTCTTTTTTTTCGGCCTTCCCCTCTTTTAACTCCTTTTCGGAGAAAGGCCTGCCACAGTTGACACAATATACAAAACCGGGCTTCTTATTTTTTGTGTCGCAACGAGGACACCACAAGATCGGTTCAGACCACATCCAGCACCTCTTTTTTGCCCACCGAAAATGATGGGATAATTTATCTAACCATATATATATGGTTGTCAATATTTTAAAAAATTAAATTATGCAATACATCCTAGTTATAAATTCCGGTAGCGCGACCTTAAAGTTTAAAGTTTTTAATTCTGAAAATCTAAAAGAAATATGCTTCGGAATTGTGGAGCGGATTGGTTTGGAAAAAAGTTTTATTGAAATAAGCAACAAAGGGATCAAGGCGAAGCGGTATGATGATATAAAAAATCATAATGAAGCGATTCAAGTTGTTTTGGCCGAATTGGAGGATATTTTGTCTTTGAAAAAAGAAAATAAAAGTTTGGAAGAAGCACTTGTGGCGGTTGGCCATAGAGTAGTGCACGGCGGAGAAGAATTCACAGAACCGATTATCGTTACGCCGGCTATTTTAAAAAAATTAGAGAAATATAATAAATTGGCGCCACTCCATAATCCGGCGAATATGGCGGGGATCGCGGCCATACAAAATTTACTGCCAAAAGTTAAAAATATCGCGGTTTTTGACACGGCATTTTATAAAACTATTCCGGATTACGCGTATATTTACGCTTTACCTTACGAACTATACGCGAAAGAGGGGATAAGGCGTTACGGATTTCATGGAATTTCCCATGGTTATGTTGCCGAAGAGACCGCGCTGAAACTTAAAAAATCATTGAATAAATTAAACTTGATTACTTGCCATCTCGGTAGCGGTTCTAGCATTACGGCAATTAGAAATGGAAAAGCGATTGATACGAGTATGGGCTTTACTCCGCTTCCCGGTCTCATGATGTCAACAAGATGCGGAGATATTGATCCGTCCATTATATTTTTTTTGATGCAAGAATTGAACATGAAGCCGGAGGAGGTAAATAAAATGTTAAATTCAAAATCAGGGCTTTTTGGCGTTTCCGGATTAGCCGATATGAGAGAAATTTTACAATTATCAGGATATAAAGTGGAAGGATTTATTGGAGGGGAAAAGGCCAGTCCGCAAAAAAAGAAATTAGCGGCTTTGGCGCTTCAAATGTTTGTTTATAGCGCGCAAAAATATATTAGTGCTTATTTGGGAATTTTGGGTAAAGTTGATGCAGTTGTTTTTACTGGCGGAATTGGGGAAAGAAGTTCTATTGTGAGAAATTTAATTATAAAGGGAATAAAGGCGGGAGAAAAATTAAAAGTTTTAGCAATATTGACGAATGAGGAACTGGCGATTGCGAAGGAAGTTGAAAAAATTTTTAATTTTGTAATTTTTAATTTTATAAATAATTTTTAATGTCTTAAACTTTAACGGACTGACACGCTTTAGTGTGTTATCAAATCTATTACCCATAATA
>Ga0066637_10002607_pt1 | contig 12043 bp, 12 predicted proteins | sample CryGeyCG2014_020_FD_62737 | JGI IMG/M metagenome (GOLD analysis project Ga0066637, IMG submission 62737) | Groundwater microbial communities from aquifer - Crystal Geyser CG08_land_8/20/14_0.20 | ecosystem: Environmental > Aquatic > Deep subsurface > Groundwater | place: USA: Utah: Grand County...
AGAACCTCTAAATCACTTCAGTCGCGTTCCGTGGCCTTAACCAGAACTAAATTTAGCATTACTTGCAACAACAAAAAGATTAACAATTTTCAACATAATTAATTCACACATCCCTTATATTTATTTAACTCCTCAACCAAAAGATGAACGGTCGTCGAGGGACTATTGTTAAATGGGTCTGTATTAGAGTAACTATCTAAAAGTTTTTTCGCATTTCTTATCGCAACTTCTTGGTATGGCAACAATTTTTCATAAATTGACCTATCATTTTTGTCATATCTTCCTCCATACAATTTTTCTAGATAATCGCCCAGTCTACTTAAATAATCGCTTCTGGGGACAGCAGTATTTTGATAACAAAAATGTAATAAAAACCAAAGCTCAAATGATTCGTTGGAATAAGCCACTTTAAAATTCTTATATTTTTTAGCTTTTGCTATGGCGTCATTAAAATCTTTTATACTAAAATTATCTTTATCAAAAACGCACCAGACCTCATCAAATATTTCTTTTTGATATTTAGCCTCATCATAAATCTCTTTTGCATATTCTACTAAACCTATAGTATTTCTAGCGACTCCCTTGGCTATAACCTTGGCCGATTTAACTCTAAAAGAATTAAAATAATTAGGCTCAGTTTCTGTCCCCTCGCAAACAATTAATATAGCCTTATTATAAAATCTTGTTTTATCAGAGGTTCTCTTAAAATATAAATTTTTATCTATTTTTCACGACTTCATTTATATGATTTATTAAAATTTATAAAAGGAATCGCACCATATTTGCCCATTACATAATCTTTTTCATAGGAGGCATCATTTCTCGGTTTGGCCTTATAATCAATCAAAGAATACAAATCAGAAGATTTAAATTTATCTTTTTCCGTAAACCAAATCTGATCCCTTCTAAGAAATCTCTTGTCTAGCAAATTTGTATCGTGAGTGGCAAAGATTAACTGAGCGCTTTTATTATCCGAAGAATTAAATAGACTAATAATATATTTGGTTAAAAGAGGGTGGAGACGAGCGTCCATTTCATCTATAATTAACGTTTTCCCCTCAAAAAGAGTGTCCAAAATTGGCCCGGAAATTCCAAAAGCCTTTTTTGTCCCCTCTGACTCCGAACTCTCAAAATCAAAATTTTTCATACCTAAAAAATTTCCATTTTTATCAAATTTCTTATGTTGAGACGTTATGTTGATCATCTCAAAATCCTTATTGCCAGAATTATTAGCGGCTTCTAATATTATTTTTTTAATTTGTTCTGGGACTGCATTATCTTTCAACAAATCATCTTTTTTCTTAATATTAATTATTAAATCTTCAATATCAGAGTCAATATTTTTTAAGAATTCCATGATATTTTTCTTGAAATCAATGTCTTGCATTTTATCGATTGTAAATTTTTCATGAATATCTTGGAGCCCAGAAATGACATTAAAAGTTGAAAACCATTTTAATATTTCCGCTGATATATCTCCACCGTCTTTGGCCACATGGGATAAAAACAAAGCATTGTTTCTAAATTGTTTTTTAGACTTATTGCCTTCGCGAAAAGATGTGCCAATTTTTATCTCCTTATTGTTTCGTGAAAATAATTCCGATTCCCTCATTACTTTACCAGCTAAATCTATTCTAAAAAGCCACTCTTTATAAACTTGGCTCTGATCTACCTCAAAGCCATATCTATATTCAAAATTATTCCAAACAAAAATAAACTCAAAAAATGAAGGCTTACTTTCCGTTTCCGAACTAAGTTTAAAGTTTGATATATTTATTTTTTCATTCGCTTGTGTATCCTTGGCAGAATTCAATAAAAAATGTTTAGCAAAAGACATTGCTTTAATTAAATTAGTTTTTCCACTAGCATTAGCTCCATAAATCCCAGCACTTTTTAAAAGACTTATTTTGCCATTAATAGAAAAAACATTAGAGTCTTTATGTTCCTTTATGTTTGAGGCCAACATACTAAAATTTACCCTCTCTTTAAAAGATAAAAAATTGCCTACCGAGAATTGAATTAACATATAATTAAATTTAAATTATAACTTATATGATTTATGTTATAATTATATGTCATTTAAGAAAATAAGTCAAGTATTTGAGAATTTATCTCAAAATATCAACCTTAATCAAGTATTATTAAAATATAAAGATATTTTTTGAGATAAAATCGTTAATGCCTGAATTTGGCCCAAACAAAAAATCCCGACCCTATCCCTTGCGGGAACGCGGCGATAAACGCCACAATTTGGATCGGAATCAATTCCACTATTATATTAGCACATAAAACAAATAAGAGCCAAAAACACTTGTCCTAAAAACTTTGCTCCGGGCGATTTTTTATAATCCTATTTAATCACAATATTAATCAATTTATCCGGCACGAAAATTTTCTTGATAATAGTTTTTCCATCCAACCACTTTTTGATAATGTCATTCTCCAGAGCGACGGTCATTGCTGCCTCCTCGGAAATCCCGGCCGGCAAATTTAGGTTGGCCCGAACTTTACCATTGACGGAAACCACCACAGTCACCATAGAGTCCTTCATCAGTTCTGGATTATAGGCCGGGTAAATTGTCGCGAAAATACTGCCTTTAGCGCCAATATTAGCCCATAATTCTTCAGTGAGGTGAGGTGCAAACGGAGCCAAAATTTGTAACAATAAAGCATAATTGGCTTTATTCATTTTCCCACCCTGTTCGTAAACGGTGTTAACTAAAATCATCATGGCCGAAACGGCCGTGTTGAATTTGAAGTCCAAAATATCATCGGCCACTTTTTTGATAGTCTTATGAAGAACATTAACCACTGCCGGCGAATCAATTTCTTCTGAAACAGAAATATTATAAACCCGATCTAAAAATTTTCGCACTCCAATCAAGCCATTAGTATTCCAAGCGCTCGCATCGCTAAAAGGGCTCATAAACATTTCATACAAACGCAAAGCATCGGCACCATATTTGGCCACCACCTCATCAGGATTGATAACATTGCCCCAACGTTTGGACATCTTGCGACCGTCCTCTCCTATAATCAGACCGACGGCTTTCAATTTTTGAAAAGGCTCTTCATAATTAACCACTCCGATATCAAATAAGAATTTATGCCAAAAACGGGCATAAATCAGATGCCGAGTGGCATGTTCGGCACCACCGACATAGAAATCAACCGGCGACCAATATTTTTCCTTTTGTTTATTAACTAAAGCCTCGTTATTTTTAGGATCAATGTAGCGTAAATAATACCAGGATGATCCGGCCCATTGGGGCATAGTGTTAGTTTCCCTCTTCGCTGGTCCGCCACATTTTGGACAAGTGGTATTCACCCAATCAGAAATAGTGGCTAGCGGCGACTCGCCCGTCCCACTCGGCTCATAACTTTTGACGTCTGGTAAAGTTAACGGCAATTGTTCATATGGCACCGGAACCGCCCCACATTTGTTACAATGAATAATCGGAATCGGTTCGCCCCAATAACGTTGACGAGAAAAAACCCAATCCTGTAATTTATAATTAATTTTTCCATTGCCACAATTATTTTTTTTCAACCACTCCACCATCTTAGTCCGAGCCGAAGCTGAGTCCAGACCAGTAAATTCGCCAGAGTCAATTAAAAATCCTTCCTGCCCGTGAAGTATTATTTTATCATTCAACTCTGCGTGTCGTGCTAATTCTTTACTAAAACCATTGGGGACACTATATATAAACCCTTTTTTCTCTTTTGATTCTATTACAAACTTTATTTCTATATTATACTTTTTGGCAAATTCAAAATCCCTCTCATCGTGAGCCGGGACCGCCATCACTGCGCCGGTGCCATAAGAATTTAAGACATAGTCGGCAATGAAGACGTCAACCTCGGTTCCGTTAAAAGGATTAATAACTTTAAGTCCTTCCAACTTAACGCCGGTCTTGTCTTTATTTAAATCCGTTCGCTCTAAATTAGTTTTATTTTTGACCGCCGCGATATATTCTGCTACTTGAGACCAATTGGTAATTTTGGTTTTAAATTCTTCCACCAATTTATTTTCCGGAGCCAGCACCACATAGGTACAACCAAAAATCGTATCCACCCGAGTGGTAAAAACTTTAATTTTTAATTCGCTATCCTTAACAGAAAAGTTTATTTCCGCGCCCTCGCTCTTGCCGATCCAATTGCGTTGCATTTCTTTAATCGATTCCTCCCAGTCAGGCAATTTATCCAGATCGTTAAGTAACCGGTCGGCATAATCCGTAATCTTAATCACCCATTGGCGCATCGGTTTTTGCTCAATTAAAGTGCCACAACGCTCACATTTGCCATCTTCTAAATCTTCATTGGCCAGTCCCGTTTTACAAGATGAGCACCAGTTAATTGGCTCGTATGATTCAAACACCAAGCCGGCTTCAAACATTTTCAAAAAAGCCCATTGGGTCCATTTATAATATTCCGGGTCAGTGGTATTTATTTCCCGCTCCCAATCATAGGTAAAACCCAAAATCTCTAACTGTCGTTTGTAGGTGACAATATTGGCGTCAGTCGCCGTCTTAGGATGCATTTTATTTTGGAGCGCATAATTTTCCGCCGGTAAACCGAAAGCATCAAAACCTATCGGGTGCAAGACATTAAATCCCTGCATCATTTTCAAGCGAGCAAAAATATCAGTCGCGATATAGCCCTTGGGATGTCCCACATGGAGACCGGTGCCGGAGGGATAAGGAAACATGTCCAAAATATAATATTTTGGTTTGGTCTGATCTTCACCGACGCGATATAAATGACTGTCTCGCCACTCCTTCTGCCATTTGGTTTCAATCCTCTGATGATCGTACATATATTTATGGTTTAATTTTAACTAATTTCTAAGCCGACCGGACAATGGTCCGAACCCTTAACTTTGTCTAAAATATAAGCTTTTTTGAGGTATTTCTTCATTCTACTGGAAACCAGGAAATAGTCAATTCTCCAGCCGACATTTCTAATTCGGGCATTCATCCTAAAGCTCCACCAAGAATATTGAACCTTATCACCGTTTAAAAATCGGAAGGTGTCCGTTAAATCAGAGGCCAAAAACTTACTCATCCAATATCTCTCTTCCTTGGTGTAGCCGGCATTACCCTCATTTTCTTTCGGACGAGCCAAATCAATCGGCTCATGAGCAACATTGAAATCGCCGGTGATAATCACCGGTTTTTTTTGATCTAATTTCTGATAATATTTTAATATCGCGGCATTAAATTTTTCTTTGTACTTTAAACGACTAAGTTCATGATTGGAATTGGGGAAATAAATATTCAAAAGAAACCATTTGTCCAATTCCAGAATTTGAATCCGGCCCTCATGGTCAAACTCGTCAATCCCAATACCATTTTTAATATCCAAGTTTTCAATCTTCTTAACCAAATAATTTTTGACAATCAATGCTGTCCCGCTATAACCCTCACGGTGCGCCCCGTTGCCGAACAAAGTATAATCGGCCAAAGAAATATTCTCTTTTAACAATTTAGCTTCCGATATTTTGATTTCTTGCAAGCAAACAATATCCGGCGTGTATTCCGTCAGAAAATCAACTAAAGAGCCCTTTTTGATTATGGCCCTTAAACCATTTACGTTCCAAGAAATTATTTTCATAATAAAAATTAAATGAATATTTTGACTATGTTATTTAGATATCTTCATTTCCGCCAGATATTACTAATATGGTTTAGGTGTATTTTCGCTGTATACCATATTAATAATATTAAACCCTTCGGATGCTCAAAAACAAAACTTTATAAAGTTTGCCAAAACAATAAATTTTTATAAAGTTTCAATATCAAAAAATTAATTAGAGCTTTTTGTATCTGGCCCCACGACCTAATCCTATTCGATCTATCTTTTTAAGGCGTAAGAGAATATCTAGCGCCTGTTTGACTGTCGGTCGGGCAATTTTAGTGTTGGCTACAATTTCACCGGTACTAATATCGGAATTATTTTTAATAAAATAATCCCAAACCAATAATTGCTTAGGAGATAAAAGTTTCTCTATATTTTCTTTGGACAATAATTCGACCGCCAGCTGTGATTGTTTTAAAACAATATCTAGCCAAAAATTTAACCAAGCGGAAATATCAGGCTTATTGGCATTAATCATTTTTTGGCTTCGGCGCAAGGCAATATAATATTCTGGCTTATTATCTTCAATTAATTTCTCATGAGAAACATAAGGTGCGTATAAATAGCCCTGTTGTAACAGAAGTAAATTGGTAATAATTCGGGATAAACGACCGTTGCCGTCAACAAAAGGATGAATTTTAAGAAATTCAACTAAAAAATTACCGACGACAAACAGCGGATGAAACTTTTTATTGGCTAATTCTTCGGCCGTCCACTCTACCAATTCCTGCATGGCTTTGGGGGTAAGATAGGCCGGGGTAGTATCAAATAAAATTCCGATTGACTGCCCTGCCTCGTCAACCATATGAACTTTATTCTCCTGTTTTTTATAATCCCCGCAATGAGTTTTATCCTTATCGGCATACTTAAGCAATTCTTGATGAAAATGTTTAATAGAATTTTCGGTGAGTTTAATTGTCGGCCAAGAATTAAAAATATTAGTTAAAAGTTCATAATAACCTTGAGCTTCTTGCTGATCGCGATTGGTAAACTTCTGGATATTAATTCCTCGCATTAACTTTTCAATATCTTCGTCGGATAATTTTGCCCCCTCAATTCGAGTTGAAGCTCCGGTAGACGTGATTAAAACGGAACGTTTTAGACGACCTAAAACCTGAGGGCTGAGCTTCGCCCCGCTAATCCATTGACCTTTTAATTCGTCAATCTGAGAAATTTTAGATATAATTTCCGGTGAAATACCCTCTAACCTCTGGGAAAATTTATCTAATCTCATTTTTTGGCCATTTTTCATAAATTTAATTGGATATATTAACTATGTCCAATTATATCCAATTATCTATGCTTAGTCAATATTCAGACCTAAAACCAGAGTCTATCAATAAACCTTAACCTCCGTTCCCACTTCCGCCCAATCATATAATTTCTTGGCCGGACCCACGCCCAAACGAATACAACCGTGAGACACCGCCTTGCCTAAATCAGCCGCACTTTCTTTTTTTCCTTTGCCCCATTCCGGCAGTTCATGGATTCCAATTCCAGCCGCCGACAGACCCAGCCAATAGGGCATCCATAAACCATAAGCTTGGGATTTGGGACGAGGTAATTTATTTTTAACAACAAAAGAACCTTTGGGGGTCGGAGTACTCTTTTTGCCGGTAGAAATGACATATTCACCCATGCTAACATTTCCCAAAAAATATTGCAGTTTCTGCGTTTTAACATTAATCTCAATTCGCTTCTTTAGTTTTATTCCCCGACCTTGAAGCGGATCATAACCATTATTAACTTCCAAACCGTCGGGATAACCATCGCTGTCTGAATCCGGATTCACAATATCCGTCTTAAATTTAGCCTCTAAAAGGTCGCTCAAACCATCAGCATCGGCATCTAAACCAGCCGCCCGACTGAGGCTGGGGCCCAAAAGGAATAGCATCAAAGTTAGAACTAAAACAAAACGCCTCATAATAGTGTTTTTTATAAGAAAATGATATAATAAAATTATAATTTAATAAGCTTATTTTAGCAATGGCCCTCTCCGACAGAATAGCCGAATTACGGCAAAAATTGGAGCATCCGACCCCAACCAGGTGGTACAAAAGATGGTGGGGAGTTTTAATTTTGTTTTGCCTGTTTCTCCTGATCAGTTTTGTCGCCGCCAGTGTCATTTACATCATTAAAACCGCCCGAGATATCAAAAATGAGAAGGCTTCAATCAATACCGCTCAAAAAATTCAAGCCAATAAAACTCTAATTGAAGGCCAAAATAACTATTGGTTGGGAACCAGCACTCCCAAAATTACCATCGTGGAATTCTCTGATTTCGCCTGCCCTTTTTGCCAAGATAATTTCTCGGTAGTGCGAGAATTGGGCTTAAAATACCAAAATGATATTAAGATAATCTACCGCGATTATTTGGGCCATACCGATTCTTTAGACTTGGCTCTGGCGGCCCGCTGTGCTGGAGAACAAAACAAGTTTTGGCCCATGCATGACAAATTATTTACCAACCAAGGACAAATAGCTCTGACTGATTTACCGATTTTAGCTCAACAATTAGGCCTGGATGTCAAAACCTTCAATACTTGTCTTAGTACTAAAAAATATCTCAGTTATATTCGAGAGGATATTACTGCGGCTGAGACCATCGGCATTACTAAGACTCCCAGTTGGATAATCAATGACCAGGCCCGAGGAGAGGCCTATTTGCAGGAAGGGGCAATCAACCGAAGTGATTTTATAAACATTATTGAAGCTTTTCTGAAAAAATAATATGATTCAAATTCGCATTCACGGTCGGGGCGGCCAAGGCGTAGTCACCGCCGCCGAATTAATTGCTATCGCCGGCTTTAAAGAGGGCCTCTATTCTCAAGCCCTACCTTCTTTTGGCGTCGAAAGAAGCGGCGCCCCCATCCAGGCCTTCGCCCGATTAGATCAAGAAGCCATTATTGTGCGCGAACACATCTATCAACCTAATTTTATTATCATCCAGGACGCCAGCTTGCTCGCTTCAGTCGACGTTCTGTTTGGTGCCGACAAAAAAACTATAGTGATGGTTAACACCGGCAAAAGTCCAACCGAAATTTTTAAGACAATCAAAGCCCAAAAAATTCAAAGTTTTGTCCCTAACGCTTCTAACATCAAAACTATTGATGCCACCAAAATCGCTCTCCAAATTTTCGGCAAGAACCTGATGAATACCGTAATTTTAGGAGCGTTTGCTAAAATCAGCGGACATATTAGTTTGAAATCATTGCACCTGGCTATCGCCGAAAAATTTTCCAGTAAAGGAAAAGATATAATTTCTAAAAATCAAACTGCGGCCGAACAAGCCTATAGGTCAATAATCTAAAAACCATGAAAAAAACTTTAATCGTTCAACCTAATACCTCATTAAGAAACAAAACCGGTTCTTGGCGAACTTTCCGTCCGGAAATTGATACCAGTATTTGCATCGGTTGCACTATTTGCACCAAGGTCTGCCCCGAGGGCACAATCAAGATGGTTAATCAAAATAATAAACCAAAAGCTAAAATTAATTATGATTATTGCAAGGGTTGCGGCGTTTGCGCCGCAGAATGTCCGGTCAAAGCCATCGTTATGAAACCCGAATCAAAATAAAATAATATATGCCTAAAACTAAACCACTCCAAATATTAGAAGGCTCTCATGCCATCGCTTTAACCGTCAAAAATATTGCTCCGGCCGTTATTTCCGCCTACCCTATTACTCCCCAAACCCACATTGTGGAAGACTTGGCCAAATTTAAAGCAGACGGCGAAGCTGACTATGAATATGTCAGAGCCGAAAGCGAATTTGCCGCCGCCTCTATTGTTCTCGGCGCCAGCGCTACCGGAGTCCGAACTTATAGCGCTACCAGCTCTCAAGGATTATTATTGATGACCGAGGTTATTTTCAATATCGCCGGGTTGCGTCTGCCGCTAGTGATGACTTGCGCCAATCGGGCCGTGTCGGCGCCCATTAACATTTGGAACGACCATAGTGACGTGATGGTCATCAGAGACAGCGGTTGGGTTCTGCTCTTTGCCGAAAATCACCAAGAAGCTATTAGCCAGCATATTATGGCTTACAAAATTGCCGAAACGACTAAAATACCCGTAATGGTTAACGTTGATGGCTATGTCCTGACTCACTCTTACGAACCGGCTTGGATTCCAGACAAAAAAATCATTCAAAAATATCTAGGCGAATATCAACCGACTAAGGGCGAATATTTAGACCCTAACAATCCCGTGACTATCGGCTCTTTTGCCACTCCCAACGATTATATGGAAATTCGCCAAGAATTGCACGAAGACTTGCTGTCCAGTCAAAAGATTATTGACAAGGAATATTTTAATTATCAAAAATTATTTGAGACTGAAACCGGAAATAACAAAATAGAAGATAACGGTTTGATAGAATACGTTGGCCCCAAAAATCCTCAAGCTATTTTGGTGGCCATGGGTTCAATTTTAGGAACTATTCGCGCGACCGTTAAGGCTAATAAACTGGAGAAGAAAATCGGTATTCTAAAAATCAGAACCTATCGTCCTTTCCCTAAAGAAGCTATTACCAAGATAATTATGAAGACGAAAAACATCGCCGTCATTGAGAAGGCTTTAAGTCTAGGAAGCGAAGGACCATTAACCTTAGATATCAAGGCGCTGTTATTGAACCGAGCCGTTAAAACCAAGCTCCAAAACTACATTGTGGGACTGGGCGGTCGGGATGTCACCACTCAGATGATAAAAAAGATAATAAGTGATATAATAAAGACAAAACCAAGCCTAAAAAGTAAATTCGTAAATAAATAAAAATATGCCCAAAACTCATTTTAAACTTAAAACCAGACAAGAACTAAAAACTGCCGATCGACCGATTATTTTAAAAGGTTGGCCGGAATTTTTTGTGATCCTATTTATCCTGACTTTTGCCATCCAACTGATTCTATTAATTATTCTAAATTGGAGTCTTTAAAAAAATATATTAAATACTATGAATAGATTTTTAGGTTTGAATAAAAAATTGAAGTTAAATTTTTTATTATTTGCAATTATTACAATAATTGGGATTGGTTGGGCAACAAAAAATGTTAGGGCTCTTAATGAATCACCGATTGTTTTTACGCCTCAAGTCACTATACCCGGATCAAATTTTATAAGTGAAACCTCTATTAACCTAGAGGCTAACACATCTCCCATCGCTAAGTATATAAGTGCCATTTATAATTATGGGGTTGGAATTGTGGGTATTTTGGGAGCCCTGATGTTAATGATTGGTGGTATTATTTGGTTAACTGCAGCCGGATCCAGCTCTAAAATTGAACAAGCCAAATCTTTTATTGGCAGCAGTTTAACTGGCCTGGTGCTAGTATTAACGGCTGTTATTCTGCTTCAAACTGTTAACCCGGATTTAATTTCCTTTAAACCAATTTCGGTTAAAAATATCGCGGACATACCACTAGAAGTGGACAATCCATTTTTTGCCTCAAAAGACTCTCTGCCTAAAGACACACAATTAGGATCAACGTGTGTAGATTCTGAGGGCGGTTGTAGCCTCACCGACCCGCCAACCATAACCGTAGAGGAAACAGCCTGTATAGAAAAATTTGGGGAAACAGAATGGGGTAATAGAAAACTAGCCTGTTGTGGTTCGAGCATACTATGCGTCGCGCCTAAGCTCTGGTGTTGTGGCTCAAGTGCTACTGACAAAACTAAAAATGACGATTGGTGTAAAGGCAGGGAAAATGGATTAGCTTGCCGTCCCACCATGACCAGTAGCATTGGCATGGGCTATTGTTCTAATGGCAAATGCCAAAAATGTACATATTCTGCCGGAGTTGATTCTTCAGGCGCGGGTAAAAAATGTACAGATAGCTGGGAATGTGCAAATATCGCCGGATATTGCGGTCTAGATGCCGATAAAATGTATTTAGCGGAAGATGCCGACTGCCTAAAAATAGTTGGGGCAAATAACATTGGTTATTGTGCTGGAGAAGTTAGCCCTGGCACCAACTGTGATAACGTCGTTGGCGATTTATGCGGAATAGATACTTGTTGTCCCGGATTATGTTGTTCACATGAAGGAATCTTTGCCGTGTGTGTCCCAGGCGCTCAAAAAGGCGGGGATGGCGGGGATGGTGATAGTCCCGATAGTTGTAAATATTAAATTATGACCAACAAAAAAATAGAAAATATTTGTCCCGGACACAATGCTTGTGCTGGTTGCGGCCAATTAATTGCCGTACGCGCCACCATGAAAGCTTTGGACAAAAATACCATTCTGACTAATGCCACCGGTTGTTTGGAGGTAACTACCACCGCCTACCCCACCAGTTCTTGGGGTTTGCCGTGGATTCATTCCCTCTTTGAAAATTCCAGCGCCGTCGCTTCCGGTATTCGAGCCGCTCTGGACTACAAAGGCAAAAAGAATATAAAAATAGTAG
>Ga0066637_10002610_pt1 | contig 12033 bp, 8 predicted proteins | sample CryGeyCG2014_020_FD_62737 | JGI IMG/M metagenome (GOLD analysis project Ga0066637, IMG submission 62737) | Groundwater microbial communities from aquifer - Crystal Geyser CG08_land_8/20/14_0.20 | ecosystem: Environmental > Aquatic > Deep subsurface > Groundwater | place: USA: Utah: Grand County...
CTCTAACACTGCTTTAATGCGCCGAACGCCTGATGATGATGATTCTTCTTTGATTATCTTGAAATTTCCCAAAAGGCCGGTGCGCGCCACATGAGGCCCGGCGCAAATTTCTTTTGAACAAACATTTGCCTGTGCTGAGCCCACCGAGGGCTTGCCAATGGTATAGACCTTTACCTTGTCAGCGTATTTATGGCCAAAAACGCCAACCGCACCTTTTTCAAATGCCTGGTCAGTTTCCATTTCCTCGCAAATCACCGGCAAATCCGCTTTTATTTTTTCATTAATCAAGTCCTCAACTTTTTTGATTTCTTCGGCTGTCATTTTTCGGCCGAAATTAAAATCAAACCTGATTCTTTCAGCAGTAATATTGCTTCCTTTTTGCTGAACCTCCTTGCCTAAAATTTCTCGCAAAGCCGCCAACAACAAATGAGTGGCAGTATGATATTTGGTTGTTTGCTCGGAATTGTCAGCCAGTCCCGATTTGAACTGCCCAACCGCTGCGGTGCGGGATAAATCCTGATGTTCTTTCAAGTCCTCATAAAAAACTTTTTCTATTTCCTCCCATACTTTCAAAACAATAATCTCTAAACCTTTATTAAATAGCAATGCATTTGCATAAGTAGTGAACTCTTCTTTTATTAGTTCAATTGGGAAACCAAAGGTCTGATAAAAATAAAATGCATTAAATATAACACTGGATTCTATTCCTTGTTTTACTTTTACAAAATCAGTTTCCCACGGATGTTTTTCAATTGCTTTCTTTAATTCTTTCAACCCCCTTTCCAATGTTCTCCCAAAATTTTTTTCTTCTTTTTCCAATTCGTCAAAGATAAAATCTTGGTTTTCTTTCAATTCCGGATAAATATCGTCATAAATTTTTATAACTTCTTTTGTCAAGCCCGCGCAAAACTCTTTTTCAATGCCCAATAATTTTCCATATCGCACCGTCCTCCTTATAAGCCGCCGCAAAACATACCCTCGCCCCACATTAGACGGCGCCAGTCCTTCGGCCAAAATAAAAGTTGATGTTTTAATATGGTCAGCAATAATTCTTAATGCCTTTATTTTCTCCTCATTTGACATTTTGTCATTTGGATTTGATTTGACATTAGTCATTAGGATTTTGACATTTTCAATAATCGGCTGGAATAACTCTGTCTCATAAACATTACCTTTGCCTTGCAAAATCGCCGCCACTCTCTCCAACCCCATTCCCGTGTCAACATTCTTCTGCCCCAATGCCACAAACTCATACTCTTCTTCCCCAACTTTTAACTTTGAACTTTTAACTTTTAACTGTTTATTGTATTGCATAAAAACATTATTCCAAATCTCCACCCATCGTTTATCTGTTGGCTCAAAAACCGCTGGAGCGGAAATATCGCCTGTCCAATAAAACATCTCGGTATCGGGTCCGCAGGGCCCGGTTTTGCCAGCCGGACCCCACCAATTATCTTCCCGGCCAAGATATTTTATTTTTTTTTCGGAAACGCCCAAGCACTGCCAAATCTCATAAGATTCAGTGTCTTTTGGTATTCCCTCCTCTCCATCCTTCGCTCCTTCAGAGCTTCGGCCTGGCAAGCCTTCAAAAACCGTGAAAGCCAATTTTCCCAGCGGAATGTTTAACTCCTTGGTTAAAAATTCAAAGCTCCACTCAATTGCTTCACGCTTAAAGTAGTCACCTAAGCTCCAGTTGCCTAACATCTCAAAAAAAGTTAAATGCGTCGCGTCGCCCACATCGTCAATGTCGTTGGTTCTTATACATTTTTGCGAATTAACCAATCGCCTGCCCAAAGGGTGTGTTTCACCCAAAAGATACGGCACCAATGGGTGCATACCGGCCGTAGTAAAAAGCACGGTTGGGTCGTTTTCTGGAATCAAAGGAGCCGAAGGTATAATCTTATGCCCCTTTTTCTCAAAAAATTTCAAGTATTTTTCTCTTAATTCTTTAGCGGTTAAGTCGCTTAACATTGTTTTTTGATTTTCTTGTCCAAAAAATCAGATTCCTTTAATCGGGATTGAAGTAAAATGGACTGAAAAGTTCCATGAGGGATTTGTTTTTTAGTCATCTTAACAATAACTGTTCTAATTGAAGAACCAGATTTGCGAAACTTTGCATGCGAACCTTTTTGTGAAATAAAAAAGAAGCCCTGCTATTTGAGGACTCTGATAACTATTTTCAAATCAACAGGTTTAGGCATATTGGAATTCAGACGCAACTATGTCTGGTCGTTCCACTTTAACTGCTTTGGAGAGAGGCATGTCCTCAAAATATAATTCTAAAGCTTCCTGCAAACTCTTCAGGGCTTCTTTTTTTGTGTCGCCAAAGCTGGAAACCCCGGTATTGAGATTCCACGAAACATAGTCCTTACCCTCTTTCCAAACAATATTTTTTAAAGCAATTTTGTTCATATAGCGAAAAATTAACTTACATCATGAGAGTGTAGAAAAACCTATTTTTGTCATTCTGAACACATTCACTTCGTTCAGTGTAAACTCCGTGAAGAATCTCGTTCTGACGCGGTTTTTACCTTGCCGGAGATTTCTCGCTAACGTTCGGAATGACATTTTCAGGGGTTTTTCTACGCTCTCATCATTATTGTATAGATAGAGAAAAAATAAGTCAAATTGGATTGCATTATTGCTTACGAAGGGGAAGATGTTGTTTTACTTAATAATGCCAACTTCTTTTTTTAGCGCTTGAATTTTAACAAACGAATTATTGATGCTATCCTCGGAAATTGCCTTGTTTCTTATGGCTTCCAAGATTGCATCTCGGCCGCGATAAGGGGCTGTTTCGTCGTAGGTCTGCACATTATTGGAAATTATCAATAAATCGCAGCCAGCCGACACCATTTTCACAGCAGATTGCTCCAGAGTGTAGTTTTGCGAAATAGCGGCCATTTGCAAATCATCGCAGACAACCAAGCCCTGAAAGCCCAGGTTCTGCTTTAAAATTTGCCCAATGAAAATATTTGAAAAAGTTGCCGGAAATTCAGGGTCAATGTTTTTATTAACAAGGTGCCCCACCATCACGGTTTTAGCCAAACCGCTTTTGAACAACTCCTGAAAAGGCCAAAGCTCCGGGGACTTATAGCTTTCGGTTATATCCGTAACGCCATTGTGGCTGTCAGCTTGAGAACTGCCGTGGCCGGGAAAATGCTTGATTGAGGTTATGATTTTGTATTGTTCCAAACCCTTAATAAAAGCAGCGGCCTGCTCAATAACTTTTTGGGGCTGGCTGGAAAAAGAGCGACCGAGTTTGGCGATAATTGGATTTTGCGGGTTGACATTAACATCAACTACTGGCGCAAAATCAAAATTAAATCCCAAGTCAAAAAGCTCTTGCCCGAGATTGCGGGCGATTTCTTCGGTTTGTTGGATTGATTGTTTGCCCATCTGCTGCGCCGAAGGAATGGCCATAAACCCGTATTCGGGCTTTAAGCGATTAACCATTCCGCCCTCAACATCAACAGCTACGAAAAGCGGAATATCCGAATGGCTTTGCAAATCAACAATAAGCTTTTTTGTCTGAGCCGCATTAACTATGTTTCTGGGAAATGCCTGCGAAGGAACATCAAAATCAAACAAAACAATGCCACCGGGCTTCAAGTCAGCCAATGCCTTGCCAATAAAGGACTGTTCTGAAAAATCAACCCCCCTGAATCCAACAATAAGCATCTGGCCGATTTTTTCTTTTAACTGCACATCAGCCGAGCTGTTTTCATCGGGCACTTGAGAATCGCCCACAACAGCCAAAGGCAACTGGTTGGTTTGTGGCGGCTTTTCTTTGTTATTCAAAACCGGCGACAAAAAATAACCAGCCGCCGCCACCACAACAAAGGCTGAAACCGTCAAAACATTCCTAAAATTTTTTTTGAGGAACAGCTTGAAATTCATCGTATTTTTTATTTTATTAGGACTTACGGGTTTGGGCAAAGCTTTCTTAACGGCAGGGGTCAGATTTGCAGGGGTCAGACCCCTTTTAATCTTGCATGCAGTTTTTGAGGGGTCTGACCCCTGCAAATCTGACCCCTGCCTAACTGCCCAAACCCGTAAGTCCTATTTATAATGGTTGGGGTATAAGAGAATTGTAAACTTCAAGATATTTTTGCGTCATTGCTTCGGCTTTAAACATTTTTGCGGTTTCTATGGCGGCGGCAGCCATTACCGCTCTTTTTTCTTTATCTTGAACCAGCTTGTTAATCTTAAAAGACATCTGGCGTACGTTGTTTACCAAATAACCGTTCTGGTTATTTTTAATAATCTCGGGCGCCACGCCAACAGGAAAACTAACAGGTATTAAACCCTGCGACATCGCCTCAATCAGCGATAAACAAAAACCCTCATAGCGGCTTGGATTGATGAAAATGTCGCCATAATGCTTTTTCAAAACTTTGGGTATGTGACGCCGTTTTAAATTAGGGTGAAAAATTGTTTTAGGTATTTCTTTAAAAACCTGGCTGTAAATGTCGGCCTTTTCCGTTAAACCAATAATTGTCTTATCTAATTGAGGAAAAGCCCTCATAATATAAATCATTCTGGTGACGCCTTTTAGCTTCACAGTGAAAGCATCCTCACCTATTCGGCCCAAATAGACAAGCCCGGCTTGCTTTTTAATTCTTTTTCTGGGCCTTATTTTAAACCAAAAATTTTCTATGCCATTCCAGATAACCGCTATTTTTTCAACTGGTACGTCATTTTTAATCAATTCCTTTTTGACATTTTCAGAGGTGGCTATAACCTTTCGGCTATTTTTAGCCACATGAAATTCAATCCGACTGACATCGCGAATTGGCTGGATGAGAGGATTTAAACAATCAACAATTCCTTTATCTTTTAATTCGCTGAAAATTTTTGCTAACTCGGAGTGCTCTTTAGCCAAACCCTTCAGGGTAGGCACATACTTTAAAAAACCATAAGCGGTTGAGCCAAACATTGAAATTACAGGAACATTGCTGTGCAAGAAGGCCAAAGCCGTATAAGTAGTGCCCTGAATAATATCGTAAGAAGAAATATCCTTTTTGCGCTCAATCAAAGAGAAAAAGAACAGAATATTTCTAATGCCCTTGAGTAAAGGGTGGAAATAACCTAAATCCTCCTCGGGGTAAACATTGTTCACCTCAACGGCTGCCCGTTTCAAACCCTTAATAGTGATGTTGTTGATATAATGGGCGCCGGTTTTGAGCTTGCGGGCCTGATGTATGTAAAGAATTTTCATAGCGCCAAGGAAGTATATAATAAAAAGCGCCCGGACAGCGCTTGTTCCTTTTGAAATATCTGAAATTATTTAAGTATAGCACAAAAATTATATTTTTTCCAGACCCTGTGGTTAAAAAACTAAATTTTGCGAGCGAAAACTAATTTTTTTGAAATGCTTATCAAGATAACTTCAGCTAATGCAAAAGCTAAAATCATAAGCCACTCAACAAGATTCAAGGGCCGGGTGGCTAATAGTTTTTGCAAAGGCGGCAAGTAAACAGCGGCTAACAATAAAATAAAACTTATGATAACCCCTCCGGTTAGATAGCGATTAGAAAAAATGTCCTTTCTAAAAATTGTTCGTTTAAACGAGCGCACGCTGAAAGCAAAAGTCAAAGAATCAAGGCACATCAAAGCAAAAACCATGGTGCGCGCCTTAGCAATGTCGCCAAAAAAATCCCAGAAGAATAAAAACGACAAAAAAGCCGCAAAGCCGGTGATAACAAAAACAGAAAACATCCATTGCCACAAATCCTTATTTAAAATCGGCTCTTGGGGGCTTCTTGGCTTCTCTTCCATAATGCCTTCGGTTTCCTGCTCCGTGGTTAAAGCAATATCGGGCAGGCCGTCTTCCACTAAATTTATCCAAAGAACTTGCGCGGCTAAAAGAGGCAAGGGCAGGCCCATAGCCATGCTGGCTAAAAACAAAAGAAGTTCGGAAAAATCATCAGCCACCAAATACGCGAAGACCTTGCGAATGTTTTCAAAAATCACTCTTCCTTGTTCAATCGCTTTAACAATGGTTTTGAAATTATCGTCCAACAAAACCAAGTCCGCCACTTCTTTAGCCACATCCGTGCCCGAACCAACTGCCACGCCAATGTCAGCGGCTTTAAGCGCCGGAGCATCATTGACGCCGTCGCCAAGCATTGCTACCACCTCGTTATTTGCTTGCAAAGCGCTAATGATGCGCAATTTATGATTAGGCGAAACCCGAGCGTAAATGGAGATATGCTTGGATTTTTCCTGTAAGTCAGCGGCAGTGAGCGCTTCAATTTCTTTGCCATCTAATATATTGTGGTCTTGGGCTGATAAACCGATTTCCTGAGCAATAGCTTGAGCAGTAAGTTTATGGTCGCCAGTAACAATAATTGTGCGAATGCCGGCTTTTTTAGTAATTAAAATTGATTCCTTGGCATCAGGCCGAAGCGGGTCTTTTAGAGCGATAAAACCAACGAGTGAAAGTTTTTTTACCAAATCATTCAGATTTTGATATTTTGCCGCAACATCGCAATCCCTATGGCCGCAAGCAAGCACCCGCAGACCTCTTTGCGTGAGCGCTTCCATTTTTTTGAGCAATTGCAACGATTGTTCGTTGCCGAGTTTTTCTTTTCGGCCGTCAATGTCTAAATCAATTGAACGCGCGATAATTTCTTCAGGAGCGCCTATAACATAAAGCGCGCTTTTGTTGTTATTAACATAATGCAAACTAGCCGCATATTTAAGGTCTGAATCAAAACTTAGCCGGTCAAGCAAGGGGTATTGTTCTTCTAAGTCCTTTTTATTTAAGCCCGCTTGCATTCCCGCTAAAAGCAAGGCCTGTTCAGTTGGTTTTCCCCGCACCACCCATTCTTGCAATTCTGCTTCCGGGTTTTCCACAAAGGCCTCGTTGGCTAAAACCGCGATTTTTAACGCGGAAATATGCGATTCTAACCCATTAACATTTTCTTCTTTAGCCAGACCGATTAAAAAATTATTGTTATTATTGACATCTCTATTGGCGCCCGATATTTTCATATTTAGCCCAAGTGACGTCTCTTTCATTTCTTGGCTGAATAATTCTCTGGTGCTTGTCAAAATATGACTCACCTGCATTTTACCTTCAGTTAAAGTGCCTGTTTTATCAGTGCAAACAACAGTTATTCTGCCTAATGTTTCGGTGGCAACAAGTTTTCTAACTAAACCATTTTGTTTAAAAATTTGCCGCATTCCCAAAACCAATATAACAGTAATGGCCGGAAGCAGGCCTGAAGGCGTGGCTGAAACCGCCAAAGCCAACGAAGCGACAAAAATATCGGCAAAAGATTTCTGCGTGAAATAGCCGATAACAACAATGACAAGAATAACAGAAAGAATAAAAGCGCCGACAAGTTTGGAAAGCGATAAAATTTTCCGCTGCAGCGGGGTTTTGCGCTCTTTTGTTTTTTGCAGAAGCGAGACAACTTCGCCAATCTCCGTATTTATGCCTGTTGAAACAACAATTATTACTGCTTGGCCCTCCTCAACGATTGTGCCCATAAAAACCATATTGCTTCGTTCCGGAAGCGGCGTTTGTTCGCTGAGAGTATCAACAAACCTCTTCTCAACCGCTTGCGATTCGCCGGTTAAACCTGCTTCGTTTATTTTCAAGCCCCTTGATTGAATAATCCGCCCGTCAGCCGGCGCTTTGTCGCCGGCTCGCAAAAACACCACATCGCCCATCACTAAATCATCGCTGTCAATTTCTTTTTCATTGCCGTCTCTTTTCACCCTGGCTTTAATCTTGACCATTCTTTTCAAAACCAACAATGACTGATTGGCTTTGTTTTCTTGATAAAAACCAACTAAGATATTGATTAACAAAACAACAACAATAAAAACACCGTCAGAGTAATGCTTTAGTAAAAAAGAAATAACAACCGTTGTCAAAAGAATATACATTAAAGGATTGTTGAATTGGCTAAAAAAAAGTCGGAGTTTAGAAAGCGGCCTTTCGGAAGGCAAAACATTTTTGCCGTTTTTTTCCAATCGCCAAGCGGCCTCCTGGCTTGTTAAGCCATTTGGCGAACTTTTGGTTTGCGCAAAAACCTCAGTTAAAGAAATTGTCTGCCAATTTTTTTGCATATAGTTTGAGAGTGTAGAAAAACCCCTAAAAATGTCATTCCGAGCATTAGCGAGGAATCTCCGGCAAGGTAAAAACCGCGTCAGAAAGAGATTCTTCACGGAGTTTACACTGAACGAAGTGAATGTGTTCAGAATGACAAAAATAAGTTTTTCTACACTCTCAGTTTTTCTATTTTACCAAAAAACCGCCTAAACATAAATGTTTAGGACGGTTTTTTTAACTACCATCTTACAGATTTCAAAATCCTTTCTTTATCAAGTCCGGCAGTTAAAAAATTTTGCTCGGTGGCTCCACCAGTTAAAACTGCAAAAAATTCTATACCAGCTAATTCGGCGGCCTCTAAATCCAATAGGGTGTCTCCTATGTAAACTGCTCTTGATTTGGGAATACCCCGCTCAGCCATCAGCGATAGCACTCTATTGAATACCCGAGGATCGGGCTTAGAGAATTGAGAACCATAAAAGGATTGAACATAATCAAAAAACTTAAATCCTATCCCGGCCTGCTCCATTATTTCCTTTAAAGATTCCCCATCTCTACTGCTGATTACAGCAGTAAAATTCCCCTTCCTCTTCAATTTCTTTAGTGCTTTTTTTACCCCAGGAACCGGCGACATTCTTTCTTTCTTTAATGCATCGTGTGTCGCGTTAAAAAGCGGCACATTCACCTCGGGCAAAAGCTTGCTTAAAATCTCTTCCCAAGGATACCCCCAAACTTTTAAAAATTCTTCACGCGTTGGTGTACGCAAGCCCAAATTTCGGGCCGCTTGGAAAAAATTTATCCAACACTCTTCGCGCGAATCCACTAATGTTCCATCTAAGTCAAACAAATACGCCCATATCTCTGCCTCTTTTTTCCTTCTAAAAATAATCACTTTTATCACCCCTTTCTTTAGGTAATTCCAAGATTTAATTTACTGCACTTATCTTAAACAAATTTTCTAAAAAATCAAACAAAAATCGCTCGGCGCGACAACGTATAGAGCGATTTTTTGCTAAAGGTTATGTTCTAAATTGAATTTATCAATAATTCCTATTTCTATTTTGAGATACTTTGAAAAAATTCCCACATAGCGTCCAGCGCTTTAATGTCTTTAGTTGTTTTTCCAACTCCTCTGCCTTGGCCCAAAGCGCAATCATCGTCCCACTTGGGAATTAGTTGTTGAAACACTTTTCCTCCAGGATAGGTATGGCCGCCTCCTTTAATTGTGCAAAAAGTAATTTTAGAATCTTCTTGACAATTATATGTCTCACAGCTCGCCTCTCCTTTTTGATAAGTTATGTTTGAAACAGCTGAACAGCCGTTAATTTCAATCCATTTCTGAATCGTTTCTTTAATCGGCTGTCTATATGTATCAGTCCAACAACCATTTCCTCCATAATAAGGCCAGCCAGGGTCGCTCGTTCCATGAAAATGAATAATGGGAATCGGCCGTTTTGGATTACAATTCTCCAAAATTAAACCCCCGGAAATCGGAGCAATGGCCGTGATTCTATCTGACAGCTCGCAAGCGACTCTATAAGTCATCCAAGCGCCGTTTGAAATCCCGGTCGCATAAACTTTTTTCGTGTCTATTGAAAATTTTCCTTCTAATTCATCTAACATTTTTGAGATAAAACCAACATCGTCAATTGATGGGTCAACTTCCTCAATTTGCACTAATGTCCCGGCGTTCCAATACTGGCTTTTTCCCGGTTGGCCGACACTACTGACGCCGCTCGGATATGCTCCAATAAAGCAAGCTTCATCGGCCTTATTATTCATGTCGCCAATCCCTTGCTCGGCTTTTTCCGCTGTTGAATTACCTCCGTGGAAGTTTATTATTAAGGGAATTGCCTTGCCTTTGCTATAACACAGCGGCACATGAACTGAATAAAAGCGCGTTCTATTTTGATGTTTAGTTGCGAAATTATAATCACCAGAGCCATATTCATTAGATTTGGTTCCGCATACTCCCTTAGAAACAACTTTAACTTTTTGGCAATTAGCAAAACATTCGTTAGAATAGGTCTGATTGTCAGCCCCGCAAACTGGCGCATAAAGGTCCGCGCAGACGCAAGATGTTCCGGATTTGTCGTCAGATGGCTTTGTGCCAGTTACTTTTGACAATTTCTTAAGAATATTTTTCTTATATTGCTCAATAACCAACTTGACGCGAGAGAAAAACGATTTAGTTCCTTGCGTTAAATTTTTAAATTGATTAAAAATACTGCCAAGCGAAAACTTCGCCTGTTTTACCTCCAAGTTCTGAACAGCAGCATTTTTATCCGCCTCAACCGCCTGACAGGTTTTGTTTTGAACTAAAGCGGTCAGGCCAAGCCCGAAAATAAAAAATGAACTTAATAAAACTAACAAAATAATTTTTGTTTTCATAACTTTTTCTTTAATAATACCAAATTCAAATTGTAAAAGCAACTGAGTGGCTTAAAAAATTTGTTATCTGTAAAAATTCTTTAATAAAGGATAAAAAATATCTTCTTTTAGCGGAATTAATAAATCCTTGTATGTTTCTTTGTTGGTGAACTCAACAAAATCCGCGCCGCGGATAATTGCCATTGGCCTTTTTTCATTTCCCTCGCCCATAGCTAAAACCCCTATCACCGCCAAAGCATCAGCAACATTGGCTTGAGTTATTCTTAGAACCCGGCCAAAAATATCTTTCTTGCCCCGATAATCCTTAAGGGGCTTTAATCCGTAAAAGCCGATTGATATGCCCATTGTGCCATATCGCAAAGGAATGCAGTGGCTGTCAGTTATGACAACCGCTAATCTTTTCAGCGAAAATTTTTTCTTAAGGTACTGGCAAATTGTCTTGGCTAATTTTTCTGGCTCTTTGGGCCAAAGAATATAATGGCCGTTTGCATTGCTTTCATCTACGCCGGCTGAAGGAACTAAAGTATGTTTTTTAATTGCTAAAATCGCATGCTCTCCCGGACATTCTTTTCTTGGAATAAAAAGATCGGCCTCTTTCTTAATCAAATCATCTTTGTTTTTAATTTTAGCAATAGGAATGCATTGGCCCTGATGGATAGCCAAAACCTTTGAAGTGATAACGAAAATATCCTTTTCTTTAAGTTTGGGGCAGAAATCGTCAATCACCGAATAAATATCGTCTTGCGGGGGTTTTATTGTTCTTGTTTTAATTGCAATGACTTTCATACGTTAAATATGTTATCAAAAAGGGAGGTGGATTTTTAAAAATAATAAGAAGTCACAATGTTTTTATCACAATGAAAACGCAAACTAACAGGGGTCAGACCCCTGCTGAATGAGCAGGGGTCTGACCCCTGTCAACTTGTATACAGGATAATAAAGACACTGCGACCCCTCAAGAATCTACCTCCCTTCCATCTGCTTGCAAAATTTTTAAACACTCTTTATTTCTCTTGCTCGCGCCGCTTCCACTCCTCGGCAACAGATGGCTCAATGTCGCTTAACTCGCCAAGAATCTTTCCTCGTATCTCTGTTGTTGCCATTTCTTCTTTGCCCGCCGCGAACAAAAGAGCTGCATTTAAAACCCGCTCCACTACTTCGTTCTTTCGTTCTTCTGGAAGTTCGGTTCTCTGAGCCGCGCCGGCAATTGCCCTTCTAATTTTTCCCGCGTCAAAGGGTTCTTTGGTGCCGTCTTTTTTTATAACAAAATTAGCCATAATTGATAAAAATAATTATTAAAAAATAAGCTCTCTCGACCTTGCTTGCTATTTCTTTTATTTTAACACAAGACAACCCAAGTTTAAATAGTGCTGTTTAAACTTGGGTTGTAAACAGCTTCAGTAAAACAATAATAAGGCAAACAACAGTGAGTTATTTGCCTTATTTTAAAAAGGAACTATTTTAAAATTCATTCTAGAAAGGAGTTTAACTCCTTTCTAGGGCTTTGTGTCCAATATCACAACGATAATGGACTTTGTCAAAAAATATTTTTCCGACTGCCGCGTAGGCTCTGT
>Ga0066637_10002615_pt1 | contig 12021 bp, 14 predicted proteins | sample CryGeyCG2014_020_FD_62737 | JGI IMG/M metagenome (GOLD analysis project Ga0066637, IMG submission 62737) | Groundwater microbial communities from aquifer - Crystal Geyser CG08_land_8/20/14_0.20 | ecosystem: Environmental > Aquatic > Deep subsurface > Groundwater | place: USA: Utah: Grand County...
ATGTCCCAACACCTCCAAAAACCTCCCCCCCCTTGGGGGATTTCTTTTATCAGTAACCACCATGCGAAAATCAGAACTATGTTTTTTTCCAATCCGAATTAAACGAATAGTTAACATTAATTTCAATTTAATACAAATAAAGGAGCTTGTCAAAAATAGAGTGGGAAGAGAATCTCTCTCTTACTATATTATCGGTTCGCTCGGTCGAAATGTCCAAATAAATTTGTCCATTTCTCCCTCGCTACCGATAATAAAAAGCCACTCTGAATTGAGTGGCTTTTGACTCTCTATTTAATTGCCTCATCAATTTCTTCATCATTTAATGTTTCTTTTTCCAAAAGAGCCTTAACCAGAGATTCCACTTTTTCCTGATTTTCAGAAAGAATGCTCCTGGCCTTGTCGTAGCTTTCCTGAATAATTCTGCCTACCTCTGCGTCAATCGCTTTAAGAGTTTCCGGACCAACGTCCTCTTTTCTGGTTATTTCACGACCCAAAAAAATCTCTTCTTCTTTTACCCCAAAAACCCTTGGACCAAGCCTTGACATGCCCCAAGAACAAACCATTTTTTGAGCCATTTCGGTTGCCTTTCTCAAGTCATCTTCAGCACCAGTTGATTTTGTCTTGAGAAAAATTTCCTCAGCCAGTCTGCCGCCCAAACAAATTGATATCCAGTTTAACAGATATGGCTCATTGGTTATATATCTATCTTTTTCAGGCATAGTTAATGTCTGGCCCAAAGACCTTTCTCTGGCAGTTATTGAAATTTTCCTTACCGGATCAGTGCCTGGTAAAAATTTGGAAACTATAGCATGTCCAGATTCGTGGTAAGCAATAAGTTTCTTTTCATTCTCATCCATCACCAACTTTTTTTCTTTGCCCATTAAGATTTTGTCCATTGCCTCAATAAAATGAGATTGGGTAATTTCAAGTTCGTTTTTCTTGGCAGTAATAATAGCCGCTTCGTTGGTTAAATTCTCTAGATGGGCGCCTGTCACGCCGGGAATGGATTTGGCTATTTTTTCCAAATCAACATCTTTTGCCAATGGCTTATTTCGAGTGTGAACTTTGAGAATTGCTTCCCTACCCTTAGCATCTGGCTTGTCTACAGTCACGGTTCTATCAAATCTCTTTGGTCTCATAAGAGCTGGGTCCAAAATATCTGGCCGGTTGGTAGCAGCCAAGACGATTACGCTGGTTCTCTCATCAAAACCATCCATTTCAACAAAAATCTGATTCAAGGTTTGTTCTCTCTCATCATGACTGTGACCGAGACCTGAACCGCGATGGCGGCCGACAGCATCAATCTCATCAATAAAAACTATTGAAGGAGCATTCTTTTTGGCTTTGCTAAATAAATCTCTTACTCGGGCCGCTCCCACCCCTACAAACATTTCAACAAATTCGGAAGCAGACATAACAAAAAATGGCACATCAGCCTCGCCAGCTATTGCCCGAGCCACTAAAGTTTTGCCTGTGCCCGGCGCGCCAGAAAGGAGTACGCCCCTGGGGATTCTGGCTCCAACCTTCTGATATTTCTCGGGATTTCGCAAAAAATCAACAATGTCTTCGACTTCTTCCTTAACCTCGTCAATCCCCGCCACATCGGAAAATCTTTCTTTTACCTTATCGGCCAACTTAGCTTGACTTGAGCCAAAAAGTTTTGCTTCGCCAGCTTGCTTTCCCGCCGCCTTACGCATCTGCCATATAAAAAGAAAAAGTATGCCCCCCATTAAAAGAATAGGCAGCATATTATCACCGCATTGGGGAACGGGTCTAAAATCCATCTTTGCGTTATTTTGTTCTAGTTTCTCTAAAAGAGCAGGGTAAACAGGAAAGTTAGCTTTAAATTGCTTAAGATCTTTACCGTCCCTAAACTCTCCCCCAATAAGGTTCCCGAAATCTTTACTGGCATTTTCCTGAATAACAACCGAAACAATTTCATTATTTTCAAGCTTGACTAAAAAATCATTATAACTTAACTCTTCTACCTGTTTTTTATTTAGACAGGAACCGGGTATGAAAAATTGCAGCAAAATGAAACCCAGTAAAATCAAAAAAATCCACAACAGGTCTTTTTTCCTAAAATTCTGAAACATTGCCTTCTCCTCAAAATATATTTTTAAAGGACTCTCGCGCTTAATCGTTTTAGCTTAACAGAAAATCCTTGTTTTGTAAATACATACTGGACTGGACTCTATTTTTTAAATATTTGATGTTTAATTTTTGCCGCCCAACTTTGTTGGGCGAGCCTCGCTCGCCTCGCTTCGCGGGCGAAGCGGGCCCCTTCGAGGCGGGATTTTTAATTTTGTTTTAAGCCCAACCTTTTATTTCTAAAGCTTTGGCTGCCGCATCCTGTTCGCCTATCTGCTTTGAAGAACCCTCGCCCTCGGCAATTAAATCTCCCCCCAAATAAACCCCGATAATGAAATGCCTGGCATGGTCCGGTCCCCATTCTTTTAGCACTTTATAACTTGGGGTGATTCTTGCTCTTTCCTGGGCTTCCTCCTGAAATCGGCTTTTCGAATCATGATATAATTTTTTCTCTATTATTTCCGGCAGCTTTTTCAAAAGGTAAGTATTAATAAAATCGGCGGCCTTTTCATATCCAAGGTCAAGATAAACGGCTCCGATAAAGGCCTCGAGAGCGTTTGCTAAAATATACTGACGGGCCTTCCCGGTGTCTTTTGCCTCGCCCTGGGAAAGCAAAAGATAGTCATTGAAATCAAGGTCTTTTGCTAACTGACTTAAGCTCTGAGCGTTAACCAGGGCTGCCCGCCAACTGGTTAGTTCTCCTTCGGGATTTTCATATTTGCGATAAATATATTCGGTAACTGCCAACTCCAATACGGCATCTCCCAAAAACTCCAGTCTCTCATTGTGAAATAAATTAATTTTAGGATTTTCGTTCAGATATGAACGATGAATAAAGGCCTCTGTCAAAAGGTCTTTGTTTTTAAAATTAAGGTTTAATTTTTTTTCAAGAGTTGAGAAATCCTTCATCAAGTACCTACAAATTACCAATCAATACGAATATACGAATAATCTATTTGTATATTCGTAAAAATTTGTAAATTCGTAGGATTATTTATTATCTTCTTTTTTGGGCTTTTCTTTCGTGGTCTCCGCTTCGTTCCCAGATTCTTTTTTCTCGGGGACTTCCTCTTTTTTGTGGTCCTTGCCCGGTTCTCCTATTTCCCGATAAATTGTGCCCAAAACCCCATTGACAAACTTCCCTGAATTCTCGCCGCCGAAATTTTTTGCGAGTTCTATTGCCTCGTTAATCGCCACTTTTGGAGGGACTTCTTCGCGATTCGCATAAAGCAATTCGTAAATACCAACTCTTAAAACATTGCGATCCACTATCGCAATTTGAGAAAGAGGCCATTCGGGCGCGCATTTTTCAATGATTTTATCAATCTCCGCAAGATGCCCTATCACCCCGTTAACCAATTCCCGCACAAATTTATCATCCTCTATCCCGGGACCGAACTCCCTGACGTTCCTTTCTACAACTTCCTCCAATTTGTCCATTTTTTGGCCATTAAAATCCCACTCATAAAGAGCCTGCATAGCTATACTTCTTGATAAATGTCTTGAAGCCACGGCTTTAAGCTGGTAAGCTTACTAAGCTCGTAAGCTGATAAGTAAATGCTTAGTTAGCTTAGTTAGCTTAGTTAGCTCTTTTTTGATAGTTCTTCCATGCTCATTGGTTTCTCTTGCCCCTCTTCTTTCTCCTTTTCCTTAATCTCCTTTTCTCTCTTTTTCCTTTCTTTCTTTTCTAATTTTGCCAAAACATCAATAACTTCCCGTCCCTTATAATATCCGCAATTAAAACAAACCATGTGGGGCAAAACCGGCTTGCCGCATTTTGGACAATTCGAAAACCGCTTCTTTTTCAAAAAAAGATGCATCCGGCGTTTATTTCTATGAGATTTTGTGTGACGTTGCTTTGGAACGGCCATAATAAAAATTCAAAATTTAAAAATCAAAATGAAAAATCAAAACATTAAAACCATTAAAACTAAAATTTATATTAGCAGAAATTATGTATTTTTGCAAATCGCTACTGGCGCAAATGACTTTCGGTGAATTTTGCAGGGACCGTATTTTCTTAACATTCGCAGATGCAATTGCGTGCCATAACCTTTATGCGAATTAAATCTATATTCCGGATATTTTTTATGGTATCCCATCATTATTCTGTCGCGGGTCACTTTGGCGATTATTGAAGCGGCGGCGCAGGAAAAAACTTTCTCATCGGCCCTAACAATCAGTTTGTGGTTTATGGTTTTTAGTTTATAGTTTTTAAGGTATTTTCCGTCAATTATTAAAAAATCGGGCTCTCTCTTTAATTTTGAAACCGCTTTTTCCATTGCCAGCTCCGTCGCATTTTTAATATTGATTTTATCTATAACTTTTTCCGAAACCACTCCTATCCCCCATTCAATCTTTGGATTTTTTGTTAAAATTTTATAAAATTCTTCTCTTTTCTTTGCCGCAAGCTTCTTTGAATCCTTAATTTCACTTAAAATATTTTTGATTTTTGATATTTGCCGCCCAACTTTGCTGGGCGAGCCTCGCCCCTTCGGGGCGGGATTTTTGATTTTAGCAGTTGTGATAACAACTGCGCTTGCGACTACCGGCCCGGCTAACGGCCCGCACCCTGCTTCATCCAACCCCGCCACTCTTTTATATCCTCGTTTCCATAATTTCTTTTCCTCCTTAAAATTTGGCATTTGAGTATATCCGCGTAAATCCGCGTTGATAGGCCACACCACCCTTTTTGCCTTCGGCAAAAGCCTAACCGCGTTAATCCGCTTCTATTTTTAACATCTTTTCAAATAGTCTTTTCAATACTTCGGGGTTCGCCCTTCCGCGGGTTGCGGCCATCGCCTGGCCAATCAAAAACTGAAGAACATTCTCCTTGCCTTTTTTGTAATCTTCAACCGCTTTTGGATTATTTTCAATAATTTTTTTAACAATGCCGTCCAACTCTTCGCCTTCGCTAACCTGCTTAAGATTTTTTTCTTTAATAATATGCGACGGGTCGCTTCCCTTACTGAACATTTCGGCCAAAATCATTTTTGCCGCCCGACTGGAAATTTCTCCTTTGTAAATTAAGATTATAAACTCGGCAAAATTTTCCGGCGTTATTAAAAAATCTTCTCCCACAACGGAAGCGTCCCTAAGCAGTCCCTGAAGGTCGGTAATAATATAATTTACGGCGAGTTTTAAAATATCTTTAAATTTTTCTTCTCCAATTTTATTATCCTTCATCCACGGAATAAGCTCAGAACCAACTTTCTCAAAAAAATCGCCCAAATCTCTGTTTTTAATAAAAATTTCAATTTCCTTATCGCCAAGTTCATATTCTTTTTTAAAACGTTCACGTCTTGACTGAGGAAGTTCAACAATTTCACTTCTAATTTTTTCAATCTCGTCCCTGGAAAAGCTAAGCGGCGGCAAATCCGGTTCTGGAAAATAACGGTAATCATGGGCCGCTTCTTTTTGACGCTGGCTGACCGTTTTCTGTTTGCTGTCGTCCCAGCCCCTTGTTTCCTGAACGATATTTTTGCCTTCTTTCAAAAATTCGGTTTGCCTTTCAATCTCAAATTCAATCGCCCCTTCCACCGCCCTGAAAGAATTCAGATTCTTTATTTCCACCTTTATGCCGAGTTCGCCCGAATTTCCATTCGGGCGCAACGATACGTTGACTTCAACGCGCATTTCGCCTTTTTCCATATCGGCGTCAGAAATTCCAAGGTGCCGCAAAATCAATTGAAATTCTTCAGCAAATCTTTTGGCCTCTCTGGCCGATTGAATATCCGGCTCGGTTACCAATTCCATGAGAGGAATGCCCGCCCTGTTCAAATCAACCAGGCTATAATCAACTCCTTCCGGGTGGACAAGTCTTCCCGTGTCTTCTTCCAAATGAACTCGGGTTATTCGTATTTTTTTTCCATCAATTTCCAAAAAGCCATTTAGACACAATGGTTTATCATATTGGGAAATTTGATAGCCCTTTGGCAAATCCGGGTAAAAATAATTTTTTCGGTCAAATTTTGAAAATTCCCGAACCTGGCAATTCAAGGCAAGACCGGTTTTTATAACCTTTTCAACCGCCTCTTCATTTATCACCGGCAAAACTCCCGGCTGGCCCGTACAAACAGGACAAATATTAATATTTGGATGCCGCTCATTTGGGTCATTTGGACAGGAACAAAACATCTTTGAATTAGTCTTCAATTCAACATGTATTTCTAACCCTATAACTGGTTGATATTGCATTTTAGTAGAAGCCGCTTTTACGCCAGCGAAACTACGCCAGTTTACGCCATAAAGGCGTTTTGGGGCGCAATTTTAAGGCATGTTTGGACCTCTATAGTTTATCCTATCATTTTTTGCTATTTACTCCAAAATATGCTATATTTTAATTAATGTTATTAATAGTTACTGCCATTTCCGGTTCGGGCCGGAAGCAACACCTTCACGAATTTGAAGAATATGCCAGGGCCCACAAAAAGAAAGTTAAAGTCTACTATGTCGGGGACATGCTTTTTGAACAGGCAAAAAAAATCGGCGTGCCAATTACCGCCGAGAATGTTTTAAACACTAATCCCTCTGTTTTAAACTCTTTAAGAAGCGCAGTTTTTGAGAGCATATTAATGACGCTCCCAAAAGACCTCAAAAAAAATGATGCCGTAATATTAAACGTCCACAGCTTCTTTTACTGGAAAAAAATATTTACCCGGGCTTACGACCGATTTTATCTTGGCCATTTTAATGCTGATTTATTTGTTACCTTTATAGATGACGCCCCGGACATAAAATTTAGACTTGACGCCAAAGAACAATGGAAGCCGGAAAAATTAACGATTCAGGAAATTTTACTCTGGCAGAACGTTGAAGTGGAGGTAACTTCTTCCTGGGCTGATATGTATTTGAAGCCGTTCTACGCTCTCCCGGTAAAACAGCCGATTTCAACTCTTTATAAAATTCTCTTCTATCCGGAGCGAGAGTCGGTTTATCTCTGCACGCCGATGTCCGACCTTCAGAACAAAAAAGCCCAGCAAAGAGTTGACAAATTCGTTGAAGAATTAAATAAATATTTTACCGTCATTGACCCGAGAACTATAGAAAGAAGTCTGAAATCCGGCAAAGCCACTTTTAAAGTTGTCAAAACTGGAGCCAAAGGAAATCCGATAATTTTCAATCAAGTAGTCAACCGTGACCTGTATTGGCTTGTCAGACAAAGTAAAAAAATTATCGCCTTCTTTCCCAAAGTTGTTTCCTCGCCCGGGGTCATTAACGAACTTCGGGAAGCTCATGAAACCAATAAAAATGTCTGGGTGATATATCCCGGAAAAACCAGCAGTCCATTTTTAAGTTATTTTTCCGACCGAGTTTTTCCAAATGAAAAAGAGTTTTTCAAGTTTTTAAAAAAGGAGTACAAACCCTTTAAAGAACGCCTGGAGTAAAAAAAATAAAAATCCCAACCTATAAAATGAATCAGTCGGAGGCTTAGCCTCCGACTGATTTTAATTTCCATTAATTTCCAATCGGTTTCCATTAATTTCTATAAGTTTCCGCTTGTTTAATTATTTCCACCCCAGCGCTTGCGCCGATAATATTGGCCCCCGCCTCAATCAATCTTTTTATATCCTCCTCTGTTTTAATTCCGCCAGCGGCTTTTATTTGAAAAACCACCCCTCTGCTTTCTCTTCCAATTGCCTCCTTCATTAATTTAATGTGCTCGATTTTTTTATCCAATTCGATATTTGCCATAAAACCGGTTGAAGTTTTTACGCAAAAAGCTCCTGATTCTTTCACAATTTCTGATGCTTTTTTTATTTCTTCATCGGTTAGCAGGCCTGTTTCAATAATCACTTTGACCGGCAAGCCAACTCCAACAACCGCCTTCAAATCGTCTAAAACTGCCTGGTAATTACCTGACTTAAAAAGGCCGGACGGCATCACAATATCAATTTCGCTCGCTCCCAATTCTTTGGCAATTTTTACCTGATTTAACCTGTTTTGAGTCCCGCCGGCGCCCAAAGGGAAATCAATTGTCGGTGCGATTTTTACATCGGTTCCCTGAAGCTCTCTGACGCAAAGCGAAACCCAATTTAAATTAACGCAAACCGCCCGAAAACCATATTCCTTTGCCTCCTGACAAAGTTTTTTAATATCGGCCTCGGTAGCTTCCGGCTTTAAAATCGTATGGTCAATGATTTTAGCGATATTATTCATAAATTTTTAAAAAATAAAGAGCCTAAAAACAGGGTCTTTATTTTTTACTTAAAAGAACTGTTTTTTTTAATTTTTTAAATTCTTCTCTCACTTCTTTTGTCTTGCCACAGCACATTTTTTTTTCAGGACATGGGCCTTGCAGGCAAGACGGCCCGGCGTTTTTAAAAAGATTGGGGGCTGCCTTAAAGGCGAGTTTTAACATCTCATTTGCCATGCTTCTTATTTCCCATTGAGCCCTGTGGCACGTTCTTAACTTAAAAAAACTGTCAATTAATTCCCTGGCATTCATCGTAATGATAATTTTTGTCTCGGCGGCGTTTGGCAAAACATAGCGGGCGTCTTCAGCCGCAGTTTTTTCACCTTCAATCTTTTTCTCTTTTATTGCCTGATAAAACTCATCATACGCTCCCTGGATATCTCTCATCAGTTTTTCAAATTTTTCTTTTAGCCCGCACTCAACAATGCTTGACGGAATAATATAATCAAAAACTCCGCCGTGCTTTTCGCTGTGTTCGTCCACATATCTTTGGCTTTGCTGGGAATAAGAAGCAATTCTATGCCTTACCAACTGATGAGAACAGGCCCGGGAAATTCCCTCAACCCCAAAAGTAAAATAAACGTGTTCCAAAGGCGAATGATGCCCCATTTCAGCTAATTTTTCAATAAATTTTTTCTGGTCATTTTGCTCAATTTTTTTCTTCAAATCTTCAATGGTTGCCGGGCTATAACAAAGCTTGGCGGCCATAGCCACCAATTCCTCGGGATTGGACGTATATCTAATAAACATCACTTTTATTTTTTTTTCCGCCATGTTTTTCTATCTTAAAAACTTGATCCCCCGTTTAAATTTAGCTTCTCGTGAATTATTTTTTTAATTTCTTCAAAAATTTCATCAATTTCCCTTTCTCCATCCACAATATAAATATTTTCATATTCCTTAACTATCCTTTCATATCCTTCCCAGATTTTAGCCAAGGCCTCTTCTTTTTCAAAAAGCTCCATCTCAAAACGATTTCCTTTTATCCTCTCAATGCAGACTTTTGGCGAAACTTTAAGGAAAATAGACAAATCGGGCACAAGAAAGTGCTTGTTAATATCTTTCAACCACTGCCAATCGGGAATTTCCAAAGAACCATAAGCGATGGTTGAAAAGAAATAACGGTCGGAAATAACCACTCCGCCTTTTTCCAAAATCGGAATTACTTCTTTTTCCAAATGATGGGCGCGGTCTGCCGCAAAAAGAAGCTGCAAACATTCGGGTCCGGTTTTCCAGTTATTGGTTAACTGGCCCCGGATAAGTCCGCCGATTAAATTATTGGTCGGCTCTTTTGTCAAGTGGGCTTCGGGCCCAGAACCAGAAGCTGCGCTTCGGTTCTGGACTAGTCCCGTACCGAGCTTCGCTCTGGTACGGGGCCTGCCAAACTCCAGTTTTTTTTGATGCCTATTCAAATATTCAACCAGCTTTGCCGCCTGGGTTGATTGGCCCGAACCATCAAGGCCTTCAAAAACTATGAATTTTCCAAGAAAAGAATTGGATATCATAAGCAAGACCATCTTAACACATCCAAAATAAAAATAAAAACGGCGAGGTTGTTTCGCCGTTTTAGACTAATCTTAATAAGAGATCCCCATTTTTTGAAATCTTTCTTTTACTACTTTTACATGAATATAAGACGGCAAGGCAACGCCATCCACGACATTGAGGCGGGCAACTGCATCTTCCAAGGTCTTGATTGATGGTTCAAGTTCTTCAAAAATTTTGACACATTCTTTTGCATAAAATCGGCTTTTTTCCGTCTCTCCATTTCTGTGGGCTTTTATCGCCAACACATAAGCCAATTCTCCCGCCAATCTCTTGTCTTTGCTCCTTGAAGTTGAAAAAGCGGTTTCCAGAGCGATCAAACTTTCCATTTTTCCTCCTTTTTCTGTTTTTTTATTTATTCTTTTGTAAAAGGTCTTTATTCCCTAAACCTTACCATATTGATATCTGTCGTCAAGGATGTCTTTTTTCTGCCAATCTTTTGTCCAGTTTTGAACTTTAAATATTCTCATTCCGCCTTTTTTGGCGGAACAGACAACCCTGTTGAGCCCCGCATTAATTATTATTTTTTTGCAGATAAAACAGGGAAGGGCATCAACATCTTCGCCCGAAGGCCTCTCGCCATAAAGAAACATGTCTCCCCCCAGAAGCGAAACCCCGGCCCGGGCCGCATTAATTACGGCATTCTGTTCGGCGTGAACCGACCTGCAAAGCTCGTACCTCTGGCCATGAAGAATTTTCATTTTATCTCTTAAGCAATTATCGTGCTCAAAACAATCTTTTGTTTTTCTTGGCGCGCCTATGTAGCCAGTGGAAATAATTTGGTCGTCCCTGACGATTATCGCGCCTGCCCTGAATCTAAAACAGGTGGACCTTAAGGCCACCTCTTTGGCAATATTCAAATAATATTTATCCTTTGAAGGCCTCATGAACGCTTCGCCAAGTCAGACCAAGTCTGATTTGGTCAGACTTGGCTTCGCTAAAATCAAAAATTAAATATTAAAAATCAAAAATTAAATATTAAAAATCAAAAATAGAATAAGGTTTTTAAAATTTATTAATTTAAAATTTTGATTTGTCATTTTGCATTTTGATTTTTGCATTTTGATTTTACTCTACCTCAATTCCCATTGACCTTGCCGTTCCCTCAATTATCTTTATCGCCTGTTCAAGACTGCCAGCATTCAAATCCTCCATTTTCTTTTGGGCAATTTCTTTTATTTGTTCCTTTGTCACTTTCCCGACTTTTTTCTTATGAGGCTCTCCTGACCCCTTTTCAATTCCAGCCGCCTTCTTTAATAACGCGGAGGCTAAAGGAGTTTTAAGCTTAAAATCATAACTCCTATCCTCATAAACCGTAATCTCAACAGGAATAACATTACCCTCCTGTCCTTTTGAGGCCTCGTTGAATTTAGAACAAAATTCGCCGATGTTTAAACCGTGCTGACCCAAGGCAGGTCCGATTGGCGGAGCCGGAGTTGCCTGACCCGCGGGAATATTGAGCTTGATTAATGTTTTTATTTTTTTTGCCATGCTTTTAAATTTTCTTTATTTGCAAAAAATCTAATTCCACCGGCGTTTCTCTGCCGAACATAGAAACTAACACCTTTATTTTTCCTTTTTCGGTGTCAATTTCGGAAACCTTGCCTTCAAAATCTTTAAACGGACCGTCAGTAATTTTAACCGCCTCGCCTGCCTCAAGCTCAATTTTATATTCCGGCTCCTCAACCCCCATTCTTTTTTGGAGATTATCAATTTCTTCTTTCGCCAAAGGAACCGGAGTCGTACCGGAACCGATAAACCCCGTGACTCTTGGAGTATTTCTTACAACATACCAGGAATCGTCAGTAACAATCATCTCAACCAAAACATAACCCGGATAAATCTTTTCTTCTATCACCTCTCTTTTCCCTCTCTTCATTTTAATTTTCTTTTCTTTGGGAACAATAACATTGAAAATTTTATTTTCCATTCCCAAAGACTCAATACGCTGTTTCAAGTTTCTTGCAACAGCATCCTCATAACCGGAATAAGTATGGATAGCATACCAATTTCTTCCTTGTTCTATTACTTGTTTTGGCACGGAAATTTGCTAATCAATCACGAATTTAATTCGCGAACCCCAGTACTACAAATCCTTCGGATTTGAGTACGGGGCAAGTATTCCTAACTCCAACTTCAGAGTTGTTGATGCTCGCCCCGTACCCCCAGCACTTTTTGCGAAAAGTGCT
>Ga0066637_10002621_pt1 | contig 11997 bp, 9 predicted proteins | sample CryGeyCG2014_020_FD_62737 | JGI IMG/M metagenome (GOLD analysis project Ga0066637, IMG submission 62737) | Groundwater microbial communities from aquifer - Crystal Geyser CG08_land_8/20/14_0.20 | ecosystem: Environmental > Aquatic > Deep subsurface > Groundwater | place: USA: Utah: Grand County...
AATAACCGGGGAGATGCATTTTATAGGAAAGAGGATTTTCACTCAGCAATTAAGGATTATGATAAGGCAATTAGTTTGAACCCCGAGTATTTGAAAGCATATTATAACCGGGGACTTTCGTATGCCTCTTTAGAAGATTATGAAAAGGCAATTGCAGATTTCACAAAGGTTGTGGAACTAAAAACTGATTTTGCTGAGGCATATCATCTAAGAGGACTAGCTTATGAATATAATGGAAATTTGGATAAGGCAGTAAAGGACTATGAAAAGGCAATTGAAATAAACCCTGAATTAGAGGATGCAAAAACACACATGGATGCAGCAAAAGGAAAAATGGAGCAGGGTGGAGGAGGCACAGGAGAAGGCGGAGGAGAGGGAAAGAGCGACATAAAAATGCTCGAAAAACCCAAAACAAGCTTCAAGGATGTTGCTGGATTGGAATCTACAAAAGAAGAGATTAGGGACTCAATTGTTTATCCTATGATGAACCCGGAATTAGCAAGGAAATATGGAAAATTAGGAGGGGGAGGAGTGCTTATGTACGGTCCTCCTGGGTGCGGGAAATGTGTAAGCGGAGATACTCCAGTATTACTTGCAAATGGAGAAATAAAATCAATAGAGGATATTTATGAGTCAAAGAAAAATTTAGGAGAAAAAAACCTTAACGAAAATGAAACTTTAATTGAAGAACCAGGAACAGAGGTTCTTTCTCTTAACAAAAAAACGCTAAAAATAGAAAAAAAGAAAGTTAATTATATTTATAAACAAAGATACAAGGGAAAAATGTATGAGATTACAACCCATTCAGGAAGAAAAATTTCTGTTACTCCAGAGCATCCATTTATTTCGATTCTTAATGGTGCTAGAAAGGCCAAGGCATCTGAATTGAAAGAGGGGGAGTATATTGCAATACCTAGGGAAATTAGAACAATCAAAGAAACTAGAGAGAGAGCTGAACTTGGAGAATTTAGAACAATAAATAAGGACAATAAAGAAATGCTCCAGTATATTTCTTTCAAACATCCACAAACCAGAGGCATAACCCCTGTTTATGAAGTGGATGAAGAGATGGCTTATTATTTTGGTTCCCTGCTTTCTGAAGGTGCAGTTATTCCTGGAACTATGTTCTTTTCAAACTCAGATCAAAAATTAATAGACTCTGTAGCTGAAACAACCAGAAAATTATTTGGAATAGAACCTAGAATAAAGCCAGATACTTCGGAAGGGGTCCAAAAAGTAGAAATAGACTCTGTGAGCTTGATGAAGTTTTTGGAAAAGGAGCACGATTTCAAGTTAGGGGGATCAAAAAATACAAAAGTACCTTCATCTATTATGAGCTCAGATAATAAAATAGTTTCCAGATTCCTTTCTGCAGTTTTTGAATGTGAGGCTAGTGTACGTAAAGATGTTCCTGAAATAGAATTTTCAACAGCAAGCAGTGAATTTGCAAATGGAATAGCGTATTTATTACTGAGGTTTGGAATTGTTGGGAGAATAAACCCAAAAAGAATTAGGGGAAGAGAACATACTTATTGGAGAATTTATATCTCGGGTCAGGAGCATCTGAAAAGATTTGAAAAAATAATAGGTTTTGGGAGTGAAAGGAAGATTTCCAAACTAAGAAAATGGACTTCCAGAGATACAAGAGGAATAACAAATGTAGATGTTATTCCAAATATACAAGAACTTCTGAGAAATAGCAGGAAAGAGTTAGAGATGAATAAATCAGAATTCTATGGATCTAAAAATGGTTATAGGTATGAGCTTGAAAAAATTATGAGCAAAGATTATCTTAAAAAAATAATTGAGGAGAAGGATCCTGAAAAAATAAATGAACTGAGAATACTTGCAGATTCAGAAGTATTATGGGACAAAGTCGTAGAAGTTAAGGTAAACGAATTTGATGGATATGTATATGACCTTACAATAGCAGAGAACCATACTTTTATAGCTGGATTCGGAGGTTTGATTGTACACAATACTTACGTGGTTAAAGCATCTGCAGGAGAATGTGCCTCAGGTTTCATTAATGCAAAATTATCAGACTTATTAGATATGTACGTAGGTAATACGGAAAAGAATATACATAAGGTATTTGAACTTGGAAGAAAGAATGTTCCTTGTATTTTATTCTTTGATGAAGTAGATGCAATTGGAGGAAGAAGAGACCAGCAACAGGGGCAACAGTATATGAGAATGGCTGTAAACCAATTGCTTACAGAAATGGATGGAATTGAATCAAATAATGAAAATATTTTAGTGGTTGCAGCTACAAACGCTCCTTGGGATGTTGATCCTGCATTAAGAAGAAGTGGAAGATTCAGCAAATCATTGTTCCTTCCTGAACCAGATTTTGTTTCAAGAAGAGAAATCCTAAAACTACATGCGAAAAAAAGACCAATTGCAAAAGGAATTCCTTTCACTAGATTAGCAATGGCTACAGAAGGATATGCCTCTTCAGACTTAAAGGCAGTAGTTGAACAAGCAGCTTCTTATCCATGGAAAGAGGCATTTAGGGAAATTGAAAAGAAAAAGGTAGCGTATACTGCACAAGGAATGTCTCCAGAAGAAGCAAAAGAAAAGGCAACAAAAGAAACAAGACAAAGGGACATACATGGAGGGGACTTTTTGAATGCAATAAAGAAACAAAAATCTTCCTTGCCTCCCTGGTATGAACAGGCAAAGAAACAAATCGGAAAACAAGAGGAAATAACTATAATTGATGGAAAGGAGCATAAGAAGGTTAATGATAGTAAGATGGGCCCAGGAGAGAGGCAAATGTTCAAGAAATTATTGGATATAATTGATACGAGAAATAAATGGTATAATAAAATATGGATTAGCATTATGAGATATACTGGAATATATCTGCCTATACCGGTCTAAAATTAACCTTTCACATAAATTCAGATGGTTGGATGATTATTGGAAATGCTAAAGTGTATTATAAGGGAAAAATAGTTTCTAAATATATTCAAGTAAATGAGGAAGAAGGGAAAATATCTGGAATTCTAAACAGTACTCAGAGAAATGAGCAAATTATGAATGCTGGGGGGCTTCTTGTTATTCCAGGTTTGATTGATCCACATGTGCATTTAAGAGAGCCTGGAGCAACGCACAAAGAAGATTTTTACACTGGAACAAGGGCAGCAGTTGCTGGAGGATTTACAACTGTACTGGACATGCCAAATAATCCACAGCCTACAGTTACTTTAGAAAGGTTGAAAGAGAAAATACAACTTGCAAAGGAAAAGGCAATTTGTGATGTGGGATTTCATTTTGGGGCAACCAATGATAATTTTCAAGAAATAAATAGGGCGAATCCTAACTCATTGAAACTAATTCTTGGGCAAACCACAGGACCATTATTGATTAGAGGAGAGGAGATTATACTTATGCATTTTGAAAACTTTCCTAAGGAAAAACCAATTGTAATTCATGCAGAAGATCAGGAATATATAGAAAAAACTGGAGATGATGGACCTGAGGCAGCAAGAAGAGCAGTTGAGAGTGTAACTAATTTAGCAAAAAAAACAAATAGGAGAATTCATATTGCTCATGCAGGAACTAAAAAGGAAGTGGAGATTGCAAAAGCATGGGAGAAAGCAACTGTGGAAACTGCACCCCATTACTTATTCCTCTCAAAAAAAGATTTCGGAACTCTAGGAAATAGAAGATTTGTGAAACCGCCTCTAAGGGAGGAATCATTTAGAAGAGAATTATGGGAAGCACTGGAGAAAATTGATTGCATGGGAAGTGATCATGCCCCGCACACACTTGAGGAAAAAGAAAAAGGTGCGTTTGGATTTCCTGGATTAGAGACTTCCCTTGGATTATTCCTAAACGCATATCATAAGGGGCTAGTTTCAGTTGAGTGGATTGTAACTAGAATGGCTGAAAGGCCTGCTGAGATTTTTGGGTTGAAAGGAAAGGGAAAAATTGAAAAAGGAAATTTTGCAGATTTTACATTTGTGGATTTGAGAAAAGAATGGACAGTTGAGGGGGAGGAATTGGAAACTAAGTGCAAGTGGAGCCCGTTTGAAGGGAAAAAACTAAAGGGAAAGGTAGTGAAGGTAATTTTTAGGGGAAGGGAACTCTACAATGAAGGGGAATTTTACTGATCTATTGGGAGATATGGAGCAATTGAAACCTTTCCTTCATTGGTGGAAAGAATTTCAAACCTATAGTATCCTCCGCTCTCAATTATAAGAGAATCAAGATTAAATGCAGAAAAGCCAACAATCTCATTATCTCCCATAAGAGAAGGCACAAATACAACTATTTCTCCATGCTCAGTAAAGGAAACCTTTGCAACTGCAGGAAGATAAATATCCAAAATCATTGAGGAGCCAGTTCCCATATAGCCGATTGAATTTACTGTGCTTGCAATTCTTGAGGCAGCTGTTTGTGCCTGCAAGGTTACAAGCTCTTGGTTAAGTTCCCGAACTTTTCCCTGGGAAATTAGAAGAAGAGGGATAAAGAATATTAGCACAAATCCCAGGAGCACTACAAGTTCCATGCTTATTTGGCCTTTCTTCATAACCATTTTAGCCCCTTGCAAATTAAAAACTTAAGTATTTTCTAGTACTCTGCCGTTTCGGTTGCAAACCGAAACCAAAGCAACGAGTTTAAGTATTTTTTAGTCAGTTGCGGCCCAGATAGCTCCAGAGTCAATACTTATTTGCGTGTCTCACTTCTTTTTAATCTTTTTTGTCCGACCTTCCGTTCAGTGCGTATATTTTTTTGTTTTCTTAAGAGCTTATCAAGTTCACCAACTAATCCGCGAACTACAAACTCTAGTTTATATTGCTCATAAGAAATAATCAACGGAGAACCATTTACAGTAAGATGTAGTTTTCCTTCATAAACAGACTTCCCTTTCTTGAATATAAGCCTTACATTATCGATTGTAAAGTTCTTTGAGTATTTAGAAATTATGGAACCGAATTCACTAGTAATAATTGGATAGAAGAACATATTCTGTTCTCCAAGCCCGCTTATTGTGATTTCTTGTTTCTGATCATCCTTTACGCTTTCCCTTACATTCTTGAATAAATCAATGGAAGTAAGGACCCCGACTGGCTTATTATTCTGTTCAACCAATAAATCTGAAACATCGTGTTTGATCATCTGGGAAATTGCATCTGAAACCCTGCTTGAGGAATCAACTGAAATAATTCTTTCCCTAAGTATTTCAGAAACGTGCAGAGTATCTTGACTTTTGATGTCTGTAATCATTGAGGCTCTTGCCCTTCCTTTTGGCTTGATTAAAAATGCGGAAAGATCAAAAGTACCTACAATTCCCCTTGGTCGTCCCTTATCTACTACGAGAAGTTTGTGGATATTTTTTTCTTTGAGCAGTCTCCTTGCAGAGGCAACATTTTCTCCGTATTCAATTGTATAGACAGGAGATTTCATAAATTCAGAAACACTGGCTTGTTTGAGCAAACCAGAGGAAAGTAAGTCTTTCAAAACCTCAACTTTTGTTACTGCACCAATTATTTTTTCAGTATTTCTATCTAATACAGGAATGGATTTGAAATGTCCAGTAAGAAAAGCATCAACTGCAACAAAAACATTTGAATCGGGATAAACAGTTGCAGAGCGTATTGCACAGGTTCCACATTTTATACTGGTTGGGTCAGAAATATTTTGTCTGATGTTTCGATCATCTATAAGTCCTGCATACTTCCCATCTTTGGTTACAAAAACCGCAGTTCCTGTGCTTAAGATTACATCTAAAGCTTTTGAAAGAGGGTCATTCCAATCTAAAACATGTGCTTCTTTTACGTCCATACGGCCACCAAAAGTATATTAAAGATATACTTTAATAAATAAGATGGCGATCAGAGTGGAATTCCAGTTAGAGAGCATTGTCCAGAAACCAAGCTGGAGAGAAGTACTGACAGAACTAATTATAACTGAGCAAATTGATCCATGGAATGTTGATATTGTAAAAGTCTGCGAAGGATTTATAAAAAAAGTAAAAGAAATGGATAAAGTGGATTTGCATATTCCTGCAAATATTGTTCTTGCATCTGCGATTCTGCTTAAATTCAAGAGTGAAGCAATAAGATTTGAAGAAGAACAAGAAGCAATAGTCCAGGGAGAGGAAATTATTGGTGAAGAAACAATTCCAGAACTAAAATTAGCTGGGAGAATTCCTCCAAAAAGACAGATCACATTACAGGAATTATTATCTGAAATAGAAAATGTACTTAAATTTGAGCAGAAGAAGAGTGTAGTTCAAGAGAAAAAGATCCAGGAAATCATAAACCTGGAAGTAAGCGGATTTGATATTGAGAAAAAAATGGAAATGGTATATGAATTGATTATGTCTAGTATGAATGGAAGTGAGTACGTTTCATTCTCTAAATTGATTGTAAACAAGGAAAATAGGGAAATTATCGAAACATTTCTATCAATATTATACCTAAGCCAGAATAAAAGAATAAATATTGAACAGAAAAAATGGGATGGAGAAATAAATATAGCTGCAGTTAATCAATAAAACTAGTTTATTTTTCTTTAAAGAAATTGAGATAAATAAAAGAAAAATAAGATAAAAAATATTAAAAGAAAAATTATTTGCTTGGTAAAATTCCAGATGTTTTTTTAACTGCACCTTTTGATTTTACAATTTTTACATGTGATGGGGTTAAAATAATCATTTCTGGTGAAAGCAAAGCAATATCTCCATCTACTTTGTTTGCATATTCTTTTAATTTTAAGATCAAAGCCTTCAATCTGTTTGGTTGCTTTGCAAGAGGAAGAACATTTATTATTATTACATTTTTATCCGTCAACTCCTTAACAACAAGATCAACATCCCCTTCATTTCTGAGGTCGATTTTTTTCACATAAAAATCTGCTGGCGGACTTATTACGTCGCCTTCTCCTTCAATAATTTCAGAAAGGTCAACACTCTTATCTCCGCTTCCACTTCCTAATACTCTATCGAATAGTCCCATCAAATCACCTAAATTTTCTCAACGATTCTTTCTAATAAAGAGTTTGTTTTTTAAAGCTATACTTGAGTGCTTAAAAAGAAGTCTTGAACGGATTTATAAATATTTTCTCTCTTATTTTTATGGGCTAGGTTGGGGCTAGGGGTCCCAGCACCGTAAATCCCCTTCAGACGGACCGAATACCCAAGGCGTTATGTCTTATCAAAACGTCCTTTCTCTTAAGCGTCGAAGTCCTGCCTTTCAGGGTGGGATATTGTATGAAACTGGTGAGACCGAAAGGAGCAGCCATAAGTGCTTTGTCCTACGCTTGTAAGACACAGGATGGAGCAGCGGAGGATGGCTCCGGTTTGGTATTGATGTGGCAAATTGGGTGCCCACTTAAAATTAAGCATACCTGATTCTTTTCTCAACTTGTTCAAGCCTATTTGAAATCATGTATATTTAACAGGAACTAATGCAGGTATATCCAATAGAGAGAGAAAAACAGGAAGCGGTACTTTAAGATAGCGGCCTTTTTCAAATCCAACATCATTTTTAGTAAGGAGAATTCCTCTCCCAAACTTATAAAGCCCTCTCCACTCCTGCGACCCTATCTTTTCCGACCATTTTACTTCTAGGGGTATAAATTTATTATTATTCATTAGCATTATATCCACTTCGTATTTTCCATCATTATAGAACCCAATTCCCATTTTATTTACATACGCATGGCGGTAAACGTGTGATGCTGCAGTAGCTTCAATAACTGCCTCTTCGCTTGCCATTTTTGTTTCAGTCCATTGAGAAACTAAACTGTACATTAAAGGATCGACAAAATGATATTTTTTTTCTTTTTTGTAGTCAAGTTCTTTTTTTGAGATATCATATTTATATAAAGGCAGGAGCATCTGCATATCTTCAAAAACAGAGAGATACTCTTTTGCAGTTACTGGTGATGCGATTTCAGTAATTTTTGAGATTGAGTTGATGCTAACCTGAGAAGCGTTTTTTGAATTTACTGCTGAAAGAATTTGTTTTGCAAACCTGACATCCTTTCTAAAATAAGTTAAGTCGCCTTCTATCCAGCGTATATACGTCTCATATGGATAGGGAACATTTAACTGTTGGTTGTTTATTGCCAGAAGAAAGCCTCCTGTTTTAAGGTATATGTTGAATAATCGGCGGAGCTCTTTATCCAACGCAAGGGTATACAGCATTTTGATAAATTCTTTGTTGGCCTCTTTTTCCAGAAATTCATTCGCATTTATAGGTGCTGGTAATTTCTTCCCCATCAGCTTACAGAAAAGCCGGAAACATATTGGAAAATAAAAATACTCGTTGCCTTCTATGCCTCTCCCGGGAAGTTTCTCTGCACCCTGCTTTAGGTCAAGTGAATTTGAACCAGTAACCACAATAGCTGCGTCTCTGATTATGTTGCTATTTTTAATATATTTTATGGCCCTTGCCCAATCAGCTGCTGCAGTTATCTCATCTAGAAAAATAGTGTGGGGAGTTATACCTTGTGGTTCGCACCATTTAGCATATGTTTCGAGCATGTCACTAATCTGCTCTGGCCTCCTAAACAAATCGCACGAATAAAACATCAGGGATTTGGGTTCAATGCCCTTTTCAAGCAACTCCTTTATCTTTAATTTTAAAAATGTTGTTTTTCCTACCTGCCGCGGTCCTCGGATAACGTAAATATTTTTTGCTTTTATCTGTAATTCTGGATAAAACTTAATTGTTGCAGACTCAAACATAGATATTTTTTCATCTTCGTATATATATTTTTTATTCTGCCACCAGGGGTTTTTATCAGAAATTTTTATAATTTCCATGTTTAGTATACTGTACAGTTATATTTAAATACATTGTTACTACACTAAACACCTAAAAACGGCTCATTGCGGGATAGATTCAAATCCAGAGATTCCGCTGGAATCCCTATCTGTCAAAATGGCTGGTGGTGCCCGGGCATTTTGACATCTAAACAAGAAATAAGAAGAGTATTACGCATACCTAATTCTTTTCTCAACTTGTTCAAGCCTATTTGAAATCTTTTCTGGATCTTTTGAATGCTTGAGATAGGTTTTCAGGAAGAGTTCGGACTTTTCCTTTCCATGCAAGGAAAGAATCATTGTAAATACATCTATTGCCTTGTGCTCAATCTTATTTGAGAAAGAACCTAATCCAAAATCAATTACAAATAGTTTTTTTCCAGCAAGGATAAGGTTTGCAAAGGTAAAATCTCCGTGAATAATATCATTATTGTGCAAAGTTGCAAGAATTTCTGCAGATTTTTTTATATGATCAGAATCTTCTTCCGGCCTTTCTCCTTCAATGATTGAAAGCTTTATAGAAAATTCTTCAACTTCCAGAACTTCTGGGCATGGAATTCCTAAGGATTTTACTTTTTGAAGAAGTTTTGCTTCTCCTCTGGTTCTTCTTTTCCTAAGTGAAAGATCTAATTCATTTATTCTATAGGTTTTTGGAATCCTTTCTTTAACTAGGCAAGGTTTTCCTTCAAAGGAAGATTTTGTAAGAACTGCTTCTGCACCGCGCATAACTCTAATTATACTCGGGTATTATTTTAAATAGGGAAACTTCAGGGTCTCGAGTCTTGGTTTGTATTGCTTAGACAAATTAGATATAACTTAAGTGGTTTTGTGTCTATTTATTTCTTCCAAGACCCTAGACTCCTAGACCTCCAAGACACCTGAGAAAGCTCCGTATTTTCTTTGTAAAGCCTAAATCAGATCCAAAGCTAATTGGCTTCCAAAATCCAAGAATAAAAATCCTGAAACAATTACAAGCCCAAGCCATACAATAAAATTCCAGGCCATTATTTTTCCTCCATCTAACGGTCCAATTGGAAGGCAATTGAACAATGCAAGAAGCGCATTTATGTATGCACCTAAGAGCCAGGGATTAATTGGGAAAAAGGTATATGGAGAAAATGCATAGAAAAATGCGAATATAAGGGCAAGGAAAACATTCATCAACGGACCTGCAAGAGAAATTATTCCATTTTCTTCTTTTGTAATATTCTTGGCCATTATGTAAACTGCTCCTGGAGCTGCAAATATGAATCCAAATAAAGAGGTTACAAACATTAAAAGAAGGCCCTGGGGCCACATTACAAATCTTGCTTTTGCTCCATAGGCAATTGCTACAAGCTTATGGCCCATCTCATGCAATACAAAACCCATTCCAACTGCAACTGAGAATACAACCATTAAGAGAATTAATTTATTTGGAACAAAAAGCACGCCTAAACCATTTGTAGCAATTGCCAGGGCAACTGAAAGTGCAAGCACAGTAAGTAGAATGTCCCTTAATTCGATTTCGTCAACAGAAAATGCTCCTTTGATCATTCATGCATTACCTCATGTATCTCTTTAGCTTCATATAAAAGCCTTACTCTTGGAGGACTGATAATACCTTCGTAGCTCTCCACGATTCCTATTGCAATCCTTCTATTTGGCAATCTCAATTTTATTTCTTTATGTATGCGGGCGTTTTCCAATGCAGATGCATCCAATAAAATAGAAAGGAATTCTCCTCCTAATCCGCTTCCTGCAATCATTACCTTATCTCCTTTTCTTATTCCACGAATATGCGGATAGACATTAGAGAATAGTATTGATACTCCTAAGGAAAGGGCAACTAATTTCAAAAGAAGCATAAATGATGGGGATGGAAGAAAAAAGAAGGAAACTAGGGAAACAGCAAATAAAATAACAAAAGATTTTAGAAAAAGTAGGAGCTTCATCCGTACATGCCTCCAACCTTTGCCTTGAATTTATCAACGCTATCCAAATCTTCCTTTGTAAGTTTAGGCTTGATTAATTTAATTGCAGATTCAAACATATTCTGGGAAACCTTTATGGCATTTAATCGGATTGCAACCATGCCTGCTTCTCTGCATAAATTTTCTATATCTGCACCAGAATACTCTTCAGTCATTTTTGCAAGATCCTTTAGATCAATTCCTTTTTCTAGAGGCATATTTGCTGAATGAACTTTGAATATTTCATATCTCTCTGCCTCATTTGGAAGAGGAATTTCAATTATTCGATCAAATCTTCCTGGCCTCATTAATGCTGGATCAAGAATATCTGGCCTATTTGTTGCTGCAAGCACAACTACGCTTTTTAGATTCTTTAATCCATCCATTTCAGTTAGGATTGAATCAACTACTCGTTCCATTACTTGGTGGCCTTCTTCTCCTCCTCTTTTTGGAGCAACTGAATCAATTTCATCCAAGAAAATAATTGTTGGTGCTGCGGCACGGGCTTTTCTAAATAATTCCCGTATATTTTTCTCCGATTCTCCGACCCATTTACTTAGAACCTGAGTTCCGCTTATTCCAATAAAGTTTGCTTCACTTTCTGTTGCAACTGCCTTTGCAAGCATGGTTTTACCTGAACCTGGAGGACCATATAAAAGAATTCCCCTTACTGGCCTGATTCCCATTTTCTCAAATACTTCTGGTTTTTTAAGTGGAAGCTCAACTGCTTCTTTTAATTCTTTCTTTACTCCTTCCAACCCTCCAATGTCTGTCCATTTTATATTTGGTTTTTCAAAGAATACTTCTCTAAGTGCAGAAGGCTGGATCTCACGCATTGCATCTAAGAAATCCTCATTTTTAACCTTTAATTTATCAAGAATATCTGAAGGAATTTGGTCCTCATCCAAATTAATTATAGGAAGTATTCTCCTAATAGATTTCATTGCTGCTTCTTTTGCAAGCGAGGAAAGGTCTGCTCCAGTATACCCGTGTGTCATTGCTGCAAGCTTATTTGTATCAACATCCTTTGCAAGAGGCATATTCCTTGCGTGGATTGCAAGTATTTGCTCTCTGTCCCCTCTGCTTGGGACTCCGAGTTCAATTTCCCTATCAAATCTTCCTGGTCTTCTTAATGCAGGATCAATTGAGTCTACTCGATTGGTTGCTGCAATTACAATTATTTCTCCTCTTGCTTTTAGCCCGTCCATCAAAGTAAGCAGTTGGCTAACCATTCTTCTTTCCACTTCTCCAGTTACTTCA
>Ga0066637_10002625_pt1 | contig 11992 bp, 12 predicted proteins | sample CryGeyCG2014_020_FD_62737 | JGI IMG/M metagenome (GOLD analysis project Ga0066637, IMG submission 62737) | Groundwater microbial communities from aquifer - Crystal Geyser CG08_land_8/20/14_0.20 | ecosystem: Environmental > Aquatic > Deep subsurface > Groundwater | place: USA: Utah: Grand County...
ATTACTGACCATAATTCCACACAAGGCTGGGATGAATTCAAAAAAGAAAATCTGCAGCATAAAATCCCGCTTATTTATGGTGAGGAAATTAAAATTTACAGAAATGGCTCTTTGATGGGTGAACTTCTTGCTTATTTTTTGCAGGAAGAAATAAAATTTGGGGAAGTCGAAGAAGTTCTTGATGCCCTTAAAGCGCAGGGCGCTTTAATTTCAATAGCGCATCCCTTTGATTACACAAGGCCGCCATTATTGGCGCCAACAAAAGAGCTTGATTTATTAAAACAAAATGTGCATGCAGTAGAATGTTTTAATTCCAGGTGTTATACTGGCAGGCCAAATAAAAGAGCCAGGCATTTTGCTGAAGAAAATATGTTATCCGTGACAGCAGGATCAGATGCGCATTTTCCTGCAGAATTTGGCAATGCTTTGGTTGAAACAGAGGCAAATTCTCTGGAAGAATTCCGCAAGAAATTCTCAAAAAATAAAATTTCTTCATTATGCAAACTTTCCCCAAAAAAATTCCATATTTACACAAAATTAATAAAATCAGGCTTCTGGAAAAAAGAAAAATTTTTTGATGATATGCCATGATCGAGCGCATTTCTCTGCCTGGAAAGGAAATTATCCTTGTTGGAACAGCCCATATTAGCGAAGAGAGTGTTATTCTTGTTAAAGAAACTATTGAATTGGAAAAACCTGATGTAATCGGCGTTGAATTAGACAGTGAAAGACTGCTGCAATTAATGAATCCAGACCAATGGCAAAACCTTGATGTTGCAACAGCCATAAAAGAAGGCAAAACATATCTGCTTTTGTTCAACATTCTTTTGGCTTCAATGCAGCAGAAACTCGGCCAGGATATTGGAATTAAACCCGGGTCGGAGATGAAGGAAGCAATCCTTATTGCCTCTTCAATGAATATTCCAATTGCGCTTGTTGACCGCAATGTTAAAATCACATTGAAAAGAGCTATGTCAAAAATGTCCTTGATTGAAAAAGCCAAGCTTTTGTATGCAGTTATTGGCGGCATGTTTGGATTTTCCGGAGAAAAGATTGACAGGCAGAAAATTGAAGAAATGAAGAAGAAGGATGTTGTTTCAGAATTAATAAATGAATTAAGCAGGCAAATGCCTTCAGTAAAAGAAGTTTTGGTAGATGAACGTGACCATTATATTGCAAATAAAATCATCAACATAAATGCTAAAAAAATTGTCTGTGTTTTAGGGGCAGGGCATTTAGAAGGCATAAAAAATATTCTTACAGGCCATTCAAAAATAAATTATGATATTTCTTCTTTAGAAAAAACCCCGAAAAGCCCAAATTATATGAAAATTCTGAAATATTTCATTCCAGCGTTTTTTATTTTACTTGTTTTGTATGCCTTTTTCACAAAAGGTTTTGATGTTACATTAAATATTCTTTTGATTTGGTTTATTGCCCATGGTTTGCTGGCGGCAATCGGCGCTTTAATTGCAAAAGCGCATTGGAAATCAATTGCAGTTTCCTTTTTGGCTGCACCATTCACTGCATTGCACCCAGCATTAGCTGTTGGATGGTTTTCTGGCCTGATGGAAGCAAAAATAAAAGCTCCGCAGATAAAGGATTTTGAAACCCTGAAAAATATTTCTTCATATGCTGACCTTAATGATAACAGGATTACCCACATTCTTCTTGTAACAGCTTATGCAAATATCGGCGGAACAATTGGCACAATAATTGCATTGCCTTATGCGATGGCGCTGCTCGCATGATGGTACTATGAATAATAAATTATTAATTTCAATCATTATTTTATAATTTTTACAATTATCTTAATCAGTGGCTGCATTCACGAACCAAAACCAAATCCCCCCATCACTCAGCCAAAATCAGATTTAAACCAGTTACAAAAGCCAGACAACGAGCAGCCTAAAAATAAGGAGAAATTGGAAACATGCAAGGATCTGTGTGGGGATGGTATCTGCCAAGAAATTGTGTGCCAAGCAATTGGATGTCCTTGTGCTGAAACAGAAGAAAGTTGTCCACAAGATTGTGCGGTTGAAGAGAACATTCCCTTACTTGATAATATGCTGCAGGATTGTCCAACCCAAGAAGAGATTAGCAGGTTTGAACACGATTTCAATATCTCTTCAGATGAGGCATTTGTGGAATATTCTTGTGCGAATGGGATAAACCCTAATTATCCTTCAGGTAAATTGGATCCAAGATTAACACTTTACCAAATGTTGAGGCTGATGAATGCACTTGAATTTTCAAAGCCTTTGCCATGGACAGACAAATCACTTTATGATTGGTTTAAGGGAAACATAAAAGGGATTTACATAAATAATTCTTCAGAGTATAGTTTTTGCTGCGATCCTGAGCGAGTAATAAATCTAAAGGGTGAAGTTGTTGGAGCCTCTTATGATGCTAATTGGGTAATGGGAGCTGGTATGGCTTACCTTATTGTTTTGGCTATTCATGAAGCAAGGCATATTGATGTAGGTCATACCTGTGGTTCAAATGATAATAATCTTGATGAGCTGGGTGCTTGGGCAATTCAATACTACCTTGAGTACTGGCTTGTAAATTATTTGCCAAGTAATTATCAGACACAAAATGAAAAAGAAAATTTAGCAAGTGATGCCGAATATATTTTGCACACTAGGTTCTGCAATACTAATTAGAATTTATTTTTTTCCAGTGCAGGCCTTTACAAAATTCAAGAACATTTCATCTGGCAATAACGGCCTTGATGTGAATTCAGGATGGAACTGAGAGGCCATAAAGAATCTGTGCTTTGGCATTTCCAAAATCTGCATGATCGGCCTGTTTGGCGCTTTCCCGGAAAATACTATTCCAGATTTTTCAAATCTTTCAATATACGCTGGGTTGCATTCATACCTGTGCCTGAATCTTCTCCTTATTTTGTCTTTTTTACCATGTATTTCAAATGCAATTGTCCCTTTCTTTAATTCAACATCCTGCCCCCCTAACCTCATATTTCCGCCTAATCCCTCAATCTTTTTCTGCTCAGGCAAAGGATCTATAACTGGATTTTTTGTATTCGGGTCAAATTCTGTGCTATGCGCATCCTTCAATCCCAAAACATTCCTCGCATTTTCAATTAGCGCAATTTGGAAACCTAAACATAAACCCAAATAAGGAACATTATTTTCCCTGCAGTATTTAGCACAAGCTATTTTGCCTTCAATCCCTCTTTTCCCAAAACCGCCAGGAACAATAATTCCATCAAGTTTTTTCAATTTTGCCAATTCTTCATTGTCATTTTCTTCAAGCTTTGTGGTTTCAATCCATTCAACCTTTGTTTTAACATTTAACGGGCCTTGGCAATGCTCCAAGGCTTTCAAAATGCTAATGTAAGAATCCTTCAAACCAGTATATTTTCCAGCGATTCCAATTGTAACCTCTTTTGCATTGATATTTATTTTATTTTTAGAGGTCCATTCCGTCAATTTTTCATTCCCATTCTTTTTGAATCTGTTATCAAGTTTTAAAACCCTTAAAATTAATTCATCAACATTTCTTTCCCTTAAAAATAAAGGCAATTCATAAATTTCAGAAATATTTTCCGCGCCAATAACATATTCAACAGGGACATTTAAGCTTAGGCTTATTTTTTCCTTTATTTTTTCAGGAATTTTTGTTTCAGATCTGCAAATAAGCAGATTTGGCTGTATCCCCATTTCCATAACCAGGCGAATCCCTAATTGTGCTGCCTTGCTTTTATGCTCACCCAAAGAACTTGGCTCAATTATGTAAGTAACATTTATGAAGCAAACATTTTCCCTTCCTTCCTCATATATTAATTCACGAATAGCTTCCAAGGCAAACATATTTTCATAGTCGCCAACAGTCCCGCCAATTTCAATCAGAATAACATCAGGCTTTTTGTTTACTGCTAATTTTCTTAAAACATCCTTGATTTCACCGGTTACGTGAGGAACAAACTGAACATCCCTCCCCAAATATTCCCCAGCCCTTTCCTTCCTTATAATTTCCTGGTAAATTCTTCCAGATGTTACAAAATTATCCTTTCCCAGATTTTTATTCAAAAATCTTTCATATGAACCCAAATCCATGTCTGTTTCAGTGCCATCATCCAAAACAAAGACTTCCCCATGCCTATAAGGATTTAATGTGCCGGAATCAACATTCAAATAGGCTTCAAGTTTTATTGGCTCGACATTCATCCCCCTATCTGCTAGCAATTTGCAAAGGGAGGAAGTTAACATTCCCTTGCCAATCCCACTTATTACAGAACCAGTGACAACAACATACTTTGTTTTGCCTGGTTTATAACCTTCAGGAATCGGCGTGTAAAATTCGCCAGAACTAGTTTCAACAATCCGTTCTAATATGCTTTTTTCTGCCAATCTCCCAACCTACAAAAAGTATGCTGCAAATATATTTAACCTTATTGCTGCAAGATGCATAGTGTAAATGTCAATCGCACACTTTTTTGAGAATACTGATCTGCTAATTATTCTTTCAATCATCTTGGGAGTTTTATTTCCCTATTTTGGCGAATTCTTCAAACCATTAATACCGTTCTTTTTTGGTTATTTTAATGACACTTTCCACACTTGAAATTAGCAATTCACATTTAAATCCAAAATCACAGGCAAAGGATGTTTCGTTCCTTTTAATTATTAGTTATTTAATACAAGGAATATTGCTAATTGCAATTTCCTTCTTTTTTGTTTCCTCTCCTGATTATTTAAAAGGCCTGATTGTTTTAGCCGCAACCCCTGTTGGCATTTGGACTATTGCCTATGCATATATGCTGAAAGGCAATACTGAATTAGCTGCAATCGGGGTAATATTCAGCCATATTTTGGCAATTTTTATTTTGCCATTAACAATTTATTTTTTCTTCGCAACCTATGTGGATATTTTTACAGTTTTTTATAATGTTGCCTTGCTGATTTTAGTTCCATTAATCTTTTCAAGAATTCTAAAATACAAATTCAAGATTGAAGATTTTAAATTTAAGAGGCATATCATAAACCTTTGCATGTTTTTTATCAGCTATGCAATCATTGCTTTGAATTATAAGGTTTTAACTAACCCAGCAACTTTGCCATATGATGTTCTGCTTGTTCTCCTGATACGGGCATTTGTAATAGGCACTTTATTTTATTTGATAATCCGCAAGTTTGTTGAGTATGAACGCCTTGTTGTTTATACCTTTGTTTCCATATTCAAGAATGCAGGATTGGCAGCAACCATTACCTTGTTAGTTTTTCCAATTGAAGCAGCAATTCCAATTGCTTTGGCCCAGGTTTTAGGATCCTTTTCCGTTGTTTATTATTCAAAGCTTTTATCTTTAGGCAAAGCTAAACAATCTCAAAAGAAAAAATAGGTTTGGGGCTGCCGCGATTTGAACGCGGGTCGCAGGCTCCCGAAGCCTGAATCCTGCCAGACTAGACTACAACCCCACCACCTTTTTTCTTTCTCTTTGCGAAAGAGAAAGAAAAAATGTAGGTTTCCAAAAAAGAAAGAGAAACTTATGAAAAAAAGGATAAGACTGTAATAAAAATCTAATTGATTGTAACTAGCCTTATTGCATCCTTGTCTGGAACCAATTGTATCTCATCATTTGCCTTTATTTTGTATTTCTTCGTCAATTCTTTTGGGATTCTGATAGCTAGGCTTTCTCCCCATTTGCTAACTTTTGTTTGGTATCTTTTCATAGCCTCATATTTTCGCGATAATTCATGTAGTTGGCCCATATCTACCAATTCTTCGCCACATTTTGGGCAATAGTGATAGTTGAATGTTACTCCGTTAGGCATAGTATCTGCCTTTACTTGCATTTTTATTTTACACCTTACACAATCCATGTTAACCACCTTTTTTGACAACTGTCACAATTTTTATCCTATTTCCAACAATTTCATCCACACAGATTACCTCAAATTCCTTAAACCGTTTTCCTATCTTTACCCTGTTTTTTCCAAACTTTAACATATAACCTTCCTTGATTGCTTTTTCAATCAAGTCAGCACTGATTCCTTTTTCAATTGTTCTCCTTGCTGCATGTCTTGAGAATGTTACTTCATAGCCATTCTTGTATATTGGGTGTTTAATTATATTTGATATATTAAGATATTTAATAATATCTTTTGATATCCTGCGGATATCTCTTAGATTTTCTTGCATACTTCCAACCTCTTAGCATTATAATTTAATTGTTGCAAATAATTTATTTAAAAGTAGTTATGGAAGATATAAACTCTGCAGTTTGTTTTTCAGATCAATTAGTTCAGTAAAATACTTTTATTGCAATAGCCTTTCCAATTCTTCTGGTTCTGCATGCTCTAAATATAATTCACATGCTTCTCTCAAATTGGCTATTGCCTCTTGTTTGTTTTTTCCTTGCGAAGCTATCCCTAATTCAAGACAATGTGAAACATACATATTTTCTTCTTTTTCTAAAATTGCTGTGATTTTATACATCTTCTTTTTACCCCTAATTAATCTCATGGGGAATCAATTTAAATCTTATTATGACACAAAGCAATCCAGTAGTTTATTTGAATTCAACCAATTAGTTTATTTGTTTCAACTTCCCAAAATAATATTCCTTGTCAGCAACAAGCCAGCATTCAAATTCAGACAAATCCTGCTTCAAAAAAGGGCTTAATAGATTTTCTTTCAAGACATCGGTTCCTTCAGTAACTGTGCACATTGAAGGTAAAACAACTAAAACTTTATTGCCGAATTTTCCTTTCAAAAAGCACTTGTATTTCCCAACCTTATTTTGTTCCCTTAATGAAACGGCCGGATGCCCATGCCCGATAATTAATGTTTTGGCTTCTGAAAATTCCTTTTTATCTGCTAATTCCAATAATTTATTGCCATGCATTACTATTATGCTTTCTTTTCCATTATAATAAAAGTCAGAAATTTTTATTTTATTAAATAAAGCGATCGGCCCCATAATTTTATCATGGTCGCCTTTTACAATAATTACTTCATCAGCATGTGCCTGCAGATATGCAAGAATATTTGTTACCTCTTTCCATTCTTGCTCACTTATATTTCCAAATTCATGTTTTAGATCGCCGCAGACAATAATTTTTTTCAATCTGCCTGTTTTTTTGAATGTTTCATTTAACTGCCTGAATATTTTTTCATAATTAGTCCTTGGAAGGAATATTCCTTGCGAAGTATACATCTCTTCAATCCCAAGATGAAGATCAGCTAGTATGAGAATATTCTCTTTTTTCAGCCATAAAGCAGTATTTATTATCTCAGCATTTTGCAAAATCCCGATTTTCATTGTTTCCTGCATATAGAAAATTATTTATAGTAATAGATTGTTATTATTTTTGATGGCACAAAAAAGCAGGAAATTGACAACAGCAATAATAATTATTGCAATTCTGGCAATTTTAGGGTATTATGTTTATACAACATACCTGAATGCCCCTTTGCCTTCAATTACAAATTTTGAAGAAGGACTAAATCTTTTAGATAATGCATTGGTTGAGAATTCTCTTGATATATATGTGAGTCCGGAAAAAGAAATGATTTTAGCAATCTCAGATACTGCTTTTGACAGTGCGGTCAAAAAAATAAATTCATTAAAACAGTCATTCAAAACAAATGCATTGAAGGATTTTGCAAATATCTATCTTGCCATTATTGAAGAATATCAATTAAGGAAGGAATTAATGCAAGGAGCAGATTCCTTTGATGCTTTATCCCAGAAAGAAAAATGTTCTTCTTTAAATAAGGCTGATGATGTTTATAAAACACAGCAGGAGCTTGTAACCAAATACAAAGCAAACGCTGCTTTGATTACTGATTTTTCAGAAAAATATCCAGAAGAATTTGAAAAAACCAAATTAAGCCAGAAAACATTCTCTGAAGAAGAATTAAAGTTATTCACCCAAGAGCTTTACAGCATGCAGAAGGCAGTGGCTGAGGAAAAGCAGAAATGTGAATAATCACAAATCTCTGTTTTTGTATTCTCGTTCAAAAGGTTTTGAGTTTTTATCAATCCCAAATGATTTCTTTATCTCCCTTATTTTAGTTTTCCTATTTAAATTATTGGGTTTAAAATTACAAATTTCAATGCCTTCTTCAACAGCTTTTTTTACAATCCCAATCTGCTTTTTTTTCATTTCAAATTCTTCAGAAGTGTAACAAAGTGGTTCAATAAGATAGTCATTATCCCAGTATTTATAAATGCCCGACATTCTGTCCAGAAAATGCACATCCTTAAATTTTTCCGAAACAATAATAAAATCAAAATCGCTTGTTTTGAAATTATCTCCCCTGGCCCTTGACCCAAACAGCAATATTTTTTCTGGCTTTATCCCCTTTTTCAGTTTTTCAGCAAAATTTTTGCTTATTTCAGCTGTTTCTTTATCCATGCAATCACCTCTTCCGATTTTTTCATAACATAGTCTGCCCTTCTTTCATCATATAATTCAAAATGCGGTTCTTTGCTTGCATCAGGATATCTTGTGAGAACATATTGCGGGGCCAATTCCATCAAAAAAGAGTTTAATTTAGTTTAGCAGGAAGGCCTATTTTCTTTCCTAATGCCAATAATGAATGTGTTGAAATATCTGGCATTTTTTCCTTTTCCATCAGCGCTGCTTTTAATGCCTTCTCAACAGCCTGATGGCAAAAGAATACAGAAGATTCATACCTTTTTCCTGCCAGATTGTATTTTGCAGTTTCTAAGTCTCTGTCAGATTGTTTCCACCAATTTCAATTTCTTTCCCCATAATATTACTCTAAACTGTAGCAAAACCTTTTTATTATCCTTTCAATGTGTTGAATAAAATAGTACTACAAAATAACCTGAAATAATAAGAGGAATATATTAATAAAGGATTCAACACATTGTTTATATACTTCTTTAATTATATAGCGTTATTTTGATATGGGATAATCTGAATGGGGTTTTGGCATGAAATCATTTAACTTTAAATTAATCTTTTTAATTTCAATTTTAGTTCTACTTCCTGCAGTTTTTGCTGGTTTAGCAGCCACAGCACTAGCAACAGGCACTGCTGGTGTTGATGGAGACACAGCAAAAAAAAGTTGTACTATTAATTCTTATTCAAATTATCCAGCGCTTAAAGTTGACTATTCAAAAGGCGAAGTAAAAGAAGAAGCTACTTACCCTTTTGATCTGGAATTGCTTCCAGGAACAAAATTTAGTGAATATGCTGGGTTTGCAGCATTATGCTCAAACGATTTTATTTGGATGATCCCAAGCAGCTCTTTTAAGTTATCCTACTTAGAAAATGTCATAGAATCTAATGATTTATTTACTGTAGCTTTGGATGCAGGATTTTCAAAAGATAAAAATGAAATGTTAATTAAATTTGCAAATACTGATTTTATTCCTATAGACCTAAAAAATAAGACCATTGCAATTAATCTAAATGATGCAATTTGTGGAAATGCTAATTTAGGCAATAAGAAACTATATTCTGATTATTTTAAATCAAAACAAGATTACAGTTGTGTTTCAAAGATTGTCATTACAAACGCTGGAGCAGTAGACTTTGTACAAAGTAATTATAATTATCCGCAAGATGATGCGGCAAGCGATGATGCGCTTGTATTTGGATTGAATTTGCATAACGGATTGCCTGATTTGTATGTTTCAGGTTTGAATCTTGCAGGTCTTTATAACAAAATAAAAACACCAAGTGTATCAGGAACTGCAGTATCAGATATTCAAATAATTTTTGAGTCAGATGCAACTGGATTTAGCGCACAAACCGCTAATTTATTCTCAGTAGAGAGTAGTGCAATGGCAACAATAAATGTAAATCCTAGCGCAACGCTTGGAAGTAATAATTCATTTGCCGTTTCTGCCCAAAAAGGTGAAAAAAAAATAATAATTATTAAAACAAAAATGCCTGCAAATTTCAGTGCTGATGAAAACTATTTTGCTTGGGATTATTGGACTGAAAGTTCTTATGAGAAATTAGGAAAATTGCCAAAAGGATTTGGTTATACTAATAAAAAGGGTACTACAGATACAGCAGATGATGTTACCTATTATTCTTTAAATTGGGAAGAATGGAAAGCACCTGCAACTTCAGTAACTGTTAATTCTGTTAAGTTGAATGTTGCAGAAGTCAGGAAATTATTTGAAGCTGCGCCAGCAGATGTAGAGCCTGTGGCATCAGGAGTAGCGTCTGAAGGTGTTTTCCTTGTAATAAACGGTAAAAACATAAATGATATGGTAAGCAAAAGGTTTGAAGAAAACAAGGATACAATGCCAACAATAAAAGAATCTATCCAGAAACTCCTAACAGTAAATGCTCCAGAGCTTGTTAAAGGCGATTTGGCAAAAATAGTAAAAAATAATCCTGAAGATTTGCTTAAAGCAATAATAAAAAGGGAAAGTAATTTTAACCCACAAAATAAGCATGGTGATTCTTGCGGTTTAATGCAGGTTAATGTTTCTTGGTATCATCCAAGTACAAGTTATACTGATGAAAAATGTTACAAAGCAAGCGGATGCACAAAGAAGCATGATGCTATCTGCACTTTAGATAAATCTTTGGCTATTTGTAAGGAATGTGCTGAATCAAAAGCAGATACTGATAGGTGTGTAAGTAAGCAACCTAGTGAAAAATACATTAAAGATACTGCCAACGATTCTGCTGGAACAGACGGATATACCCCTAGCACTTATTGTATCCCTTGGCTTGCTTGGGATGACGCAAAAGAGAATATGGATGTCGGAACAAAAATGCTTGTAACAAAGCTTAAATATTTTTTAACAGCTGAGCCAAAAGGCTGCAAAGAATTAGCTGAAAAACAATTAAGAGGTTTAATGGAAGGGATTACTGTAGGGGAATCTTTAGGTATTTTGGGGTATAATGCTGGTGAGCATTATATAGATTCCTGTATTTCAAAAACAGATGGTTCAGGCAATGAAATTATTGAGGTTGTGTATAAAGGCCCTGAAAGGAAAATTGCATATTTGCCAGATGTTTTAATGTGGAAACATAAATTTGCAGGAAAAAAGCCTGTTGATACCCCTAAAATAATCAAAATTTCAGGCAAATGTGAAACATGCAATTCAGTTCTGCAATGCTTAGCTTGTGTTGATGAAAAAGCATATGACCAATTATTTTATTTGGGTGATTTTGCAAAACCATCAGCAGGAGGAACTGAAACAGCAGCAGGGGCAACAGTTACAGGAACGCCTGCAGATTATCTGTGCAAAGGTGCGAAAAATAAAATTGTCCTTGTAGGAGATTCCTTAACTGTAAATTATGATACTTGGCTATTGCAATACTTTAATACAAATAGGTGTAACTTTACTATTGGTAAGGGTCAAAAAGAATGTAGCGGCTGTTCTGATTTAGAAAACCCCTGCAATGCAGATTATACCTATTGTTGCTGTAAAAGCACAGCATGGATGTTAAAACAACTGACAACAGAGATTGCTAAATATGATCAAGTAGTTGTTTTGGGTGGTGCGAATGATTGGGGAAATGCAGACGAAGGCAGCACTGTCCTTAAAGCATTATCTACTACAAAAAGCAATTTTTCTAAAATATTCGAATTAGCTAAAGATAATGGCAAAAGAATCATTGCAATTTCAATGGTTCCAAGGAAAAATCAAACAAAAACAGCAGCTGCTTTAAATGATTGGTTAAAAAAGCAAAAAACAGAAGGAACAATAGACGCTTATGTTGATTTGACAAAAAAACTGGATTATTCTAACCCTTCAAAAGATGTACATAAACAAAATTGGCCAGTAATAGCCCAAGCTATTTATGATCAGGCATTCAAAGCAAGTTAATCAGCTTGCTTTATTATTTTATTCTTTGAGCAAGAATTATCCTAAAAGTATAACATTGTTCAGCCCTTTGAAATGTTTGTCGCTTGTTATTAATGCAGCTTTTTTTGATTCGGCTGTCGCTTTTATTGTTGCATCTACAAACCCCAACCCATATTTTATGCTAAGATCCGCAGCTTCCAAAGCTATTGATCC
>Ga0066637_10002632_pt1 | contig 11976 bp, 16 predicted proteins | sample CryGeyCG2014_020_FD_62737 | JGI IMG/M metagenome (GOLD analysis project Ga0066637, IMG submission 62737) | Groundwater microbial communities from aquifer - Crystal Geyser CG08_land_8/20/14_0.20 | ecosystem: Environmental > Aquatic > Deep subsurface > Groundwater | place: USA: Utah: Grand County...
CACAATCCACATGAAGTCGAGTGGGCGATGGCGACGCGCTTTCAGGGCGACAAAAATATGATCGTGAAAAGGGAGAAGGGTTCGTCGCTGGACCCCTCCTCGGATTTAGAGACGCGGATGACTGCGAAAGTTGGGTTTGATCTGACAATCCCCTCCGACCGCGACCCAAAGGATTTTAAGAAGCCGGAGCTCCCGATGAAATTAAATGTGAAGGATTACTTGGTGTAAAAGTTATCTTAAAACATAAGTAATAAACGGCGAGTTATGTAAAAAGCTTGGGGCAAAATTTTAGATTTTGCTGGGACTCGATCTCGGCGAGTTCTTCCGCGTAGTGCTTTCGAACGCTCTCGTCCCAAGCCTCCATCATGCCGTACTGGAGCATGGTCTCAATGCCGGCGAGCGCCGCGCGGAGGTTCACCCCGACTAACGGGATTCCGGCAACGGAGATTATGACGTCCGCGTTTAGCAAAACCCCTTTGTCGAGAATTTTGTCAAGCAACTCGACGAGCCCGCACTCCCGCGTCGGCTTCATTTGGCCAACCTCACAAAGCTGAACGGCGCCCACGGGCCAGTGAACCGCACCGAGAACCCGTCAAGCTCGTTTATCCGCTTGAGCGCCTCCCCGAGTTTTTCAGCAATATTAAATTGTGCTCGGCAACATCGAGATTGGAGCTGTGTCGAGCGGCCCAATATCAGGGCATGTTTAATCACCTCCGTGGTTAACACACCCCGCGCTTCTCGGCGCAGCCTCCATGACAAAATGTGGTTGCCAGCCGACAATTAAAAAATCACGAATTATTCGACAAACTCCACCACTACAAAAAACATAAAAGGAACGAAAGAAGACGAACGTCTGGATTGAGGACTGATTTCGTGCCCGCGATAAAACCAATTGGTAAAATAAAAATCGTTGGCAAGCGGGGGACCGAGCAACCATTCCCCATCAGCGGTCAAAAGGGGTTGTACTTCTACATCCTGAAGAACCAAGCCAAGCGACTGGAACAGATAAATGAGGCATACAAGTCCGCAGGCAGGCGAAGGGTGGAGCCCCTTGAAAGCGTGAAAATCGTTGGCCGCGGGGGCATTGCTGGCTACAGGTCGTTTTTGCTCGGGGGATACGAGGGAAGATACGTCTGCATTCTGGCTGACCACCTCAGACGGCTGATGGAGATCAACGAGGCTTGCAAAAAGTCGGCGCGGAAAAAGAGGCCGAAGAGGGCAAAAGGAAAGAGGACATAGTAGATACAGGCAACGGCATGATAGTCGAGGAAACGACCTTTGGGTCCCTATTGGCGATATGCGCGACGCCTATGCCCACACCAATCCACCGCTACAAGGATGTCTATTTTGCGCTGGCGCACATCGGCGAGGCCACCTACCTTGCGATGAGCAGGGACGGCCCCAAGGAAAAGGCGCCGTTCATAGAGTACGATTTGAGGCGGCGGGAATGGAAGCTGGTGGACCCCGCCAAGGGAAGCTTCAGCGGGGAGCCGAGCACGGTGATCATCCCGGTGGCGGAAGTAAAGGAGTTGAGCGGGAAAGTTGGTGAAGAGATAAAGAAATTGCTGAGTCCGTGAATGCAATTCAAATTTATTAACTGAACTTTGGCAATTTAAGCCGTTAAAGCTGTAAGCAGCGCCGCTGCACCTCCTTTCATCATTTTTCTGAGTTGTACTCTCGAAGACGAGAGCATCCCCAGAATTTGTTTTGTGTCTCTAACTTCCTCCCCCAACTTCAGCACAGTCTGGATGAGGGACTGCAAGACCTCGGCGCATGCACGCCTACATCTGGCGCCTATCGTTTCTAGACAGGCCGCGAGCTTCCCCAAGGTTGCGTTCTGCTTCAGCCCGAGCTCGAGGAGGGCGTGAGCTATAAAAACCATGGTGAGGTGCCGCCTAACACCTCGAAGTTTTCGAAGCTCGTACTCCTCCAAGCCCAAGTTCTGCTTCGCGTCCCGGTAGAAGGCATCGATCTCCCAGCGCTTCGCATACCTGCGCAGTGCCTTACTTTTTCCCCAATCCAATCGATTCGTGCAGAAGAATGAGGGCTCTTTGTCGAAATCCTCGTAGGTCACGAACACCTTGACCCTCTGGTGATGCTTGACGAGGGTCACCATTTTCTCGTACACGTAGTAAATTTTTGTTGAGCCGTCGGCTCGCTTAAACTTCATAGGTCTAAAGAGCTCTCTCCGCAATCCCGCAGCCCACTCGGAGAGCCGAACCTTTCGTCGGCCGACGAGAATTTGCCGATTCCCTTTACAGGAAGCAACCCAGTCCTTTCTCAACCCTTCGATAAAGCTCGTCATCTCGTGGTTGAAGTACCACGCGTCGAAGACCACGCACGAGAAAGGCACGTTCCTATCCACAGCTTTCCGAATGAGATCCTTCGCGAGCTCGAGCTTCGTCTTGAACCCTCCCTCTGCCTTGTCGCGCTTGATGTAGACCTCGAAGTCCAAGGGCACGCTCGCCCATCCACGCGCGTAATGTGTCGTCACGAGCTGGTGGCCCAGGGTGTACCTGCCTTCGGACACGTCAAAGTGGATGCCGACGCCTTCCATGTTTTTGCCGGTCTTGTGGGCTATGGTGTCATCGACGATGAGGACACCATCCTCAAATCCCAACTCCTTCAGTCGGGCATTGATGAGTTCATGCCTAGCTCTGTCAAGCTCCTCGTCGCTCCAAGTTGAATCTGTCAAGAAGTGATTCATGGCGCTTTGGTCGAGGTGTGCTGGGAAACTATCGTTTATTCCCTTCACCGTACGCTTCGCGCACACCATGAGGCCGGTGAGGTAATTGGCAAAATGCCTCGACTGAGGCCTCGAAAATACCTTTCTAAAGACCGACATGCCAAAACTCACCACATTTGGATATCCGACTATGGGCAACATTCCACATCACCTTTTTGGGTTGTTCACCCCGCCCCCCAAGCCAGCCTCCAAAAGTGGCATTAGACTGTTATCCCGGCGGTAGATTTAAAATTTGCCAAAGTTTAGTTATTAAATTTACGTAAAACTTCCCAAATAAGGAAGGATAAAAGAAAAATTTATAAAACTCATTCTTTCAGGTTACTTTTCACTCAACACTTTACAATATCGGCGAGCTATAGCAAGGCCATCTTTTGTTAGACCTATTGCCTCGCTCCTGCCACTATCTCCATATTTAAATACTATCTCTAAAGGAGATAGAAAGATATTTATATCTCTATATTTAAGTACTATCACTAAAAGAGATAGGGAGATAGATGGAAATTTTCGCCCCCGCCTCAAGCCGGGTTATACGAGCTTTACTTTCTCACCCAAAGAAGCCTTGGACGGCATATGGACTAGCGAAAGAGACGGGTGTAGCATACAGCCGCGTCTACGGGCTAACAAAGGAACTGCTTAAACTCGGGGTTTGCAGAAGCGTTAGGGCGAGAGAGTTCATTCCCACACGGCCCGAGGATCTCCTTGACCAGTGGGCGCACTACTATTCCTACGCGAGAATGAACGAGATAACCTCCTACTATTCCCCTGAAAGCGACCTGGACAAGTTCTTGAAGCGGTTGGGTAAAGTTGGGGGCAAAAACAACCTTGCCTATGCGCTTACCCTACATGCTGGTATGAGTTTGGTGCACGCGTACGTGAGACCCGTGGACGTGCACTTTTACGTGGAGCCAAAAGCGGAGGAGAAGTGGGTCGAAGAACTTGAGTTGGAGCTGATAGAGCTCGGCGGCAATGTTCACTTAGCAAAGCCGTTCGACAAGGGCGTGTTCTACAAATTGCAGATGGTGAATGGGCTCAACGTAGCGTCCAACCTGCAACTTTATCTAGACCTGTTTAATTATCCCGCGAGGGGGAGGGAGGCTGCGGAACACTTGAAGAAGTTCATCATCGAAGAGTGGGAGAAGGAGTGACGTGCCGATAGATATCTTACTGTACTCGCCAGAGGTGACGAGCGCCTCAAAATCCGTGCTGATTGAGGTGGCTAGAGTTCTCAGCAGCTACAAAGATTACATGGTCTTGAGCGGTGGATGGGCCCCCTACTTTGTACTCGAGAGATTCGGTAAAGGCGGAGTTCATTGCGGATCTGCCGACATTGACTTGGTGTTGAGCCCGAAACTGAAAAGCGTGAGCGTATATCAAACAATCGTGAAGATTATCGAAGCAAACGGGTTTTTCCAGGTAGAAGAAAGCGGCGAGAAAATCCCTTATCGATTTGCCAAGGGGGAAGTCGAGCTGGATTTCCTTGGCGAGCCTGAAACGATGAAAGGGCTTGTGGGACTGATGAAAGTGCAGCGAGACCTGAGTGCAGCGATCATCAGAGGTAGTAGCATAGTTTTCGAGCACTTCTTCAACCACACGTTGGGAGGTAAACTTCCCGGGGGGGCGCTGGCCCAGGCATCAATAAATGTCTCGGATTTTGTGGGGTGTATCACCACGAAAGGGCTCGCGTTTGAGGGTAGGAGAGACGAAAAGGACTACTACGATGTGTATACGTTGTTGAAGTACTTCAAAGGCGGTCCAGCGAGGGCAGCCAAAGAAGTAGAACCATTCACGGGCGACGAGAGGGTCGCAGAAGCGCTTGAGATAATCGCACGGCAGTTCAAAACCGTTAGGCATGAAGGGCCATTCAACGTGGCCTACTTCATCGAGCCACAGAGGACGAGGGAGCGGGAACGGGTGATAGCAGATGCTTTCATAACCGTTAGGGACTTCCTCGATCACCTTCGTGGTGTTTGAGGTACAAGTTTCGGGTAAAACGAGGGGGAAATTTGAGCACGTTTGAGTTCATTCACGTAATCGGGATAAAGGAGTTAAGGTAGGAAATCGGCGAAGAAGTAAAGAAGGTTCTCGGCGCGCAATTAAAATAATCTCCTGTCGACAAAACTCTTGGTCCAAAGCACGTTCCCGCATTTCGGGCAGTAATTTATGTTCGGGTTCATTCTCATTTTATCAAAAACTTTTTCCATCACACTTTTAGGAAAGCCTCTGATAGCACTTTTCTCAGGGACTCCCTATCCTTGAAATATCGCTCTTCATCTATTGCTACCGTCTTAAACTGACCCGTTCCAGCAACAATCACCGTTGGAAATTTCTTGATGTCGAACCTCCTTATCACCCTGCCAAAATCCGACCTTCCAGGACCAATTTTGTCCACGAACATTCTGCTTTCCGCGTGGAGCTCATCCAAGACTCTTTCCGCCAGCCCCGTTTTTTCGTCTTTCAGATTGTACACAAGTTTCACGCTTGGCAATTTCCCACCTCCTATCCCAACCTTTGGCCCATAACGGTCGGAGACCTATAGATGTTCAAACATCTCGGACAATAGTTCAAATACGGATTTTCGATCTCCGCACCGCAATATGGACATTTCCTACCGCTGGTTTTTGTTTTGGGTTTTTCTTCCACTTGGATCACCCTTAACCGCATCCGCCGATCGGTCCTAATGGGGTTATCTTTTCAAGCTCCGCCTTTGTCTCACAAAGCCCCTGCTCATTGCCGCCGAACAATGAGACTCCACTCCCATATCCTATCGTAAGGACTTTCTCCCCAGCGTTCACGCCGGGTTTCTTTCCATTGGAACCGATGGTCGCGCCGACGATTTTATCGAGTGGCACCTCAAACATTTTTTGATTGTCTACCCGGTATACCCAGAACAATCTTTTATCCGTGAGATAGAGGCGACCGGGCTTCCATGTTTCACCTAGGATGCCCTGCGCAGGGAATAGGTACCACAACTTCTCCACTCGGATGATTTTCTCGCCTGCGGGTAGGAACTCGGGTCCCCCGCTTGGAGTAGATATCTCCTTTTCGAGCGTTCTCCCGACAGATCTCTCAATTGCTTCTTTCAGCTCTACAACGTTTGAGGTGTGGATGCGCGCTATCTCGCCGCAGTCGAATTGGAGGTAAAGTTCTTCTCGCTCCTTCTTATAGCGCATTTCCTTGTTAACCATAAGGCCCTCCAGCTTGTCAAGTGGAGTTTCGAACAATATCTCGGCAGGCTCCTTTCTGAACAGGAAGAGCCTCTTGTTTGTGAGGTAGAAGAATCCTGGCCTCCACGTTGGGGAAACCCATCGCCTGTCCCAGAAGGATCCAAATGTCTTTAGGGTTACCTTCTCCCCCTCTGCGAGAGGCACGGCTCCCTTCTTTGCGTATTCCTTCGCATACCATTCCCTCGTGCTCTGGTCCCAAGCCTCCATCATCCCGTACTCGAGCATGGTCTCTATTCCAGCGAGTGCCGCCTTTAGGTTTACCCCGATCAAGGGCAAGCCTGCTACGGAGATGATTAGGTCGGCATTCAACACGAGTCCCTTGTTAAGGAGCTTATCGAGCAAATCGACGAACTCGCATTCTCGTGCGGGCTTCATTTTAAATCTCCTCTCGTTTCATCCATCTCAAACTTCACGCTTGATAACGTCGCGGGTATTTTCTCTCCAGTCTCCCCTGTTTCGGGATACATAAGACCACCAAAATTTGTTAAATCGCCTATTCCTCGGATTTCGTGTGGGAAAAGAGGCATCTCGCTTAGGGTGAGGCCTGGGAAATCGTCATAGATGCCCCTGAGGTTTTCAAGTTCCTCCCTCCGCTTGAGTTGGCAAAAATTACATTCGTTGCGCGGGGTGACCTTGTTAATCAACATCCTATAAACAGGGATTCCAATCCTTCGAAGGCGCTCAACTAGACGTTTTGTTTCAGCAATTTCCGGTTTCGATGGCACCGTGACGACAACAAACTCGGTTTGATTTTCATCCTTCAGCAGCGCCGTTAACTCCTTCAACTCCTTCATTTTTTGTAGGATTAGTATTGTTGTTTTATGCAAAGAAACAATGCTCCTGTACTTCTGCTTAATTTTTATCAATCTTCTAAACCACTCCAAGGCCAATTCAGGAAGTTCAAGCAAGCGCAACGTATGACCTGATGGTGCAGTATCTAGAATAAAGATATCATATTCCTTTTTCTTCATCAGATCCAAAATTTTAGCCATCGCCATGAGTTCGTCCAATCCAGGCGGAGAAAGTTCAATCATATCGTTGAAAATCTCTCTATCGAATGGTGCGTCTACACCAGACGATTCGGTTGAGAAGGTGTCGAATATTTCATTTAATTCCTCCTTGTACGTTTCCTTGAACTCCTCAAGCATTTCATCCGCATCCATGGCCACGGCGAAGAGGTTGTCATTGATCTTAATCGGCTCTTTGCCTACGGTCAGGCCGAAGCTCCTGCCAAGAGCTTGAGCTGGATCAGTCGAGAAAATCAGAATCTTTTTTTCCAGAAAAGTCTCGGCTAGCTTTAAAGCTGTAGCCGCAGCTATCGTCGTTTTACCTAGACCGCCCTTGCCGCCGAAAAGGAGAAATTTTCGCTTTTCGAGTTCTCCCAAGTTGATCCCAACCTGATTAGGTAATTCTGCATCTTCTTCAACTCCCTTCCTTAGCTCGAATTCAAGTGAGTTTCCAGAAAGGGCCTTCCCAAACTCAGCTAGATTTTCCAACCCCGTGACACAGGTGGGAAACAGAGGAACTTTTACTACATCGTGGCCCGAAAACAGACTTTCCATTTGTTGAAGATATTTCTCTTGGTCTTTCTTTCTGGATGAGCAAAAATCACATCCACCTGAGTTGTGAATCATATTTAGGACAATGGATTTCACGTTGACTCCATATCGCTCGACGGCTTCAAGTAACATCTTCGTTTCTTCGACCCCCATTGATTCAGGAATGGTTACCGGAACGAATTCCGCATCAGTCGAGCTTGAAAGGAGCGCAATGAGTTTTTCGACATCTTTCGTCTGATCATCGAGAAACTCGTCAAACTCATCTCTAAAACTCCTCCTTGTAAAGGTTTGCATTATATATTTGTATTTTTCCTGCATCTTGCGCAGAAGACGGAGTGTCAGCTTCGCGAGCCCAGGCAAGGACAGAAAACGGATTATGTGACCAGTTGCTGCCATATCCACAACAAACAAGTCGTATTTCTCGTCCTTCGCAAAATCCATCAGTTTTAGCATCGCCATAACTTCATCGATGCCGGGGAGAGAGAGATCCCAAAAATATTTTACGTCCTCTGGATCGGCCGGCGTACCCCTGTCGATTATGGTCTTGATGTGTGTTTCGTATTTTTGCTTGTATTCCTCAAGGAGTTTTTCTGAGTTCACTTCGACAACGTATAGATTTTCATCTATGCAAATGATTTCATCGCCAATCTCGCACTTGAAAATTTCCGACAGCGAATGCGCTGGATTTATAGACATCAGAAGGGTTTTCTTGCCTCGCTTTGCTGCTTGCAATGCGGCTGAGGCTGCGCAAGTTGACTTACCTACTCCGCCTTTTCCACCGAAAAGGACAAGTTTCAGGTTTTCATCATTCAGAAAACTAGATGGTTCCGGGCTTGCGTTCACAGTTCTCACACCTCCTTAAGCTTAACAAAACTGAAAGGTGCCCAAGGGCCGGTGAAGCGGACGGCATACCCTTCGCGATTGTTTATCTCCTCGAGTACCTTGCCTAGTCCTTCGACCTTATCCTTGGAAACCAAACAGGAAAGTGTCACGATCAGTTTCTTGTCCTTATATTTTTCTGGTACTCGCGAGGTTTCTTCGACTTTCATTTCCTCGGCATGCTCCCTTATCTTTGAGCCGAACTCCCCAGCGAGCTTGGATATCCCGGCCGAAATCGTATCCTTTATCTTTAGCTCAAATTTTCTCTGTAGCAGGTAGGCGGCCCTCTTCGGCATTTTTTCGATCTTCTCTTTTAGCGCTTTCAACTCTTGATCACCGCTCAATATCTGCTCTGTGAGCTTTTCTTGGTCGCAGAAGATCTGTACAGTGTACTCCATCTTGTCTTTAACCCGCTCCAGCTCCTCTTTGAACTTCTCGTACCCCTTGCTCAGCGCATTCTTGATAGTGCTGTCATCACCTCTGGTGATGGCGTCAAAGGAGAGGGGCAAGACCGTGCCGAACCGCTCCGTCGCCTTATCGATCACATAATTATGGGTGAAGATCCAACGCTTCGCCTTCTCGTCATCTTTCGTTTTATAGGGCTTGGCTTGGCAAGCGTGCACGACAGCAGCGATGTCTTTGTAAGGGACCGTGTAAACCTTGGCATCGTCTATCCCTATTTCGCCCAAGCTCAGCTCTGCACCGCTGTTGATGATGCAGTAGAGATACCTGGCCTCACTGACTTCAGTTTCCTGAGCCTCCTGCGCTTCGCTCATGGTTCTCCGGCCTCCTCAGCCCACCTGCGAGGGTTCAGGAACTTGTCTATCACTTCATCCGATATCTGATCGAGGCCGTCCCGAACCGATGCCACAGCGTCCTCGATATCGTTGTCTTTCTTTATGTTCTCGAGTGCTTCATTTAGGTCAGCCAGCGCATCGCCGAGCCTCCCGACCTCTTCATCGTTCAGTCTTCCGCTCTCAATTCGCCGGATGGCCTGCCTCTCGAGTGCTTCTTCGATGATCTCGACGAGCGCAACAACAACGCCCAACAGCCCCTGCTTGAGATTATCTTCGTTGATGTCAATCGGCATGTTTTTTCACCTTTATCCCCAATGTGCCGTGTTTGAAAGAGATGACAGGCTCACCGGTTACGGAACAAGGGAGATCGATTTCCCTGCGATAACTTTTGCTCGGTGCCGAAACAACAAGTTTTCTGCTTTCCGAATCAACCTCTGCTTCGATGTCGCTCTCCGCAACATCGGGGGCATCCATCACAATTTCGATGTAACCTGGCCCGTTGAAGACGTCTACGAGTGCTTTTCTTTCAGCGGGCCTCCCCGCTATTATCTCCTTCTCTACACGTTTTTTCTCGATTTTTGGTCCAGGGAACCATCCGCAGATTAGACAGCCTTTTTCCGTCAGTTCCTTTTCCTCCCGCTCATTGCCACAGCTTGGACATTTCCTCTTCCTCTTTCCCAGCTCCCTCCACCCGGGGGCGTTGAGATCCGTTCCTGAAGGCAGCATGTCGGCCATGGTCTCTAAGGAGGGGGAGATCTCCTCGACCCCCCCAGATTTCAGCGGACTCGTCCAGCCGCACAGAGGGCAACCCTTCTCAAATAGCTGCTCTTTCTCCACAATGTGGTGGCATTCCGGGCATCGATAACGAAATACATGCCTCTCCATGGGGCCACCTAGGTTAGAACCAGTTTGGGCTTTAGCGGGCTAGTCCACCCGCAGAGTGGGCATCCTACTTCGATCAGTTCCTTCTCCGGACGCTCGTTTCCGCAGCCGGGGCACTTTGCCTTCTTTATCTCAACTTCTCTCCACCCTGGGGCATTGAGGTTCGTTCCAGATGGAAATTCCAAGCCATATTTTGCAGCGGTTTCGAAGGATGCGAGCGCTGCCCTGATTTTTATGCCCAGCAGTTCTGTGCCCGAGACGGAGACCGCGATGTCGGCGTTAATCACGAGCCCCTTGTCGAGGATCTTCTCAATTGTCTGTGCGAGGTCGCCAGCCGTTTCTTTTGAAGAGATTAAACCAACCATTCACCTCACCCATATCCAACTTCGTATCGAATTTCGATATTTGAAATTTAAGTGTTGTGTCTCAGATTCCGACATATCACGCACACCTTGAAGGGCCGTTACCAAAAATCTCGTGCATAACGGTGGATGTCGCTGGAGAGCTTTTTGATTTCCTCACCAATTTTCGTGACCGCTTCCTCGTTCTCCTTCACTTGGGCTTGAACCGCTGTCTGAAACTCGCTCGTGTCCGCCCACATTTTTCCGGCTCCCGCCCAGATTTCGTCACTGGCTTTCTTAACCACGGTCCAGAATCCCTTACTAAATTCATCTATGGCGACGCGCTTTTCCGAGACACGCTCTTTCTTTGGATCTCGCAATCCCCTCACCATCTTTCCTGTCTTTTATCCCACTTCTTTCTCCACACGTCTTCTTTTGCGATTTTTATTTTTTCCAGTCTATCAACGCCCGTTTTCGCCTCGCCCCTAACCCTTGCATCGAGCGCCCGCCGCAGCTGCTCCTCTTTCTGCATCTCGATTCGCTTCCTCTGCTCATCAATCCTTCTCAGTGCCGCAGTCCGCCTCTCTTGGTATGCCATCCTCATCCCCTAATAAATTCAGCTGGACTCCCCTGTTTTTCTCTCTCCAGCTAGCTCCTTTGCCTGCTTCGTTATATCTTCTCGGAGTTTTTCCACGCTTTTGGTCATCTTTTCAGCTGCTTCTTTGTACCTCTCCGGGACTTCGGGTTTTCGCTCGAGTTTCCTATCCCAGCCCTCGAACCTCTTGCCGTAAATCCTCTCACGCGGCTTCACGTAGGAATACCTTGGTTTCCTAGGCGCCGCCGACCAGTTTGCAGGGTTCCTCAATTGCTTTGCATATTTGCGCGAGGGCATGAGCGAGAGAAAACTTGGGTTCAAGCTTTTACGACGCTCACGCTTTCTGCGCTCCATCTCGTGTTCACCACGCCTAACCCTAAGTTTGTACCTCTGCCTCATCTCCCAAAGCCTCAGCCTAGCTCGGTCCCTCGCCATCTCAGCGCCCCTAGTCACCTTCACCACCGTTCGCTTACCCCTCCGTGGCCTTGGAATGGCAGCAGTGCCGATTTGTTTTCTTCCAATACCCTCAGCCATATCACTCACCACTCCCCCCTTCTTCGGTTCTTTTTTCTACCTTTCCTTTCGAGTTTCGAAGCTTCTTCTTGCTTAACTTAATCTCGAGAATGCCGTTCTTGAACGAGGCGCCCGCGATTCCTTTGACCTCCTCAGCCCCGGCGATCGAGATATCGCGCTCGACCTCTCCGCGGGGCGTGCGGATTTTGATCTTCAGGGTGCTGCCCCCGGTCTCGAGTTTGATGTCTTCCTCCTTCACGCCGGGTAGCTCGACGACGACCGAGATGTGGTCGTCCCTCTCGAAGACGTCCACGAGCGATTCCTTGGGCGGGGCCTCCACCTCGATCGGTCTCGGCTTGATTTCAATCCGAGGCGCTTCCGGGGCCGGAGCGGTGGGCTCGGGGCGGATGTAGCGGACGGTCCGGCGGTACTCGACGGTG